>ERZ839823.2846-NODE-2846-length-12308-cov-2.825594_pt1 | contig 12308 bp, 9 predicted proteins | sample MGYA00519862_ERZ839823 | MGnify/ENA primary metagenome ERZ839823 (study PRJEB31850, sample SAMEA3708853) | human gut metagenome | biome: human gut; feature: human-associated habitat; material: faeces | place: China | collected 2014 ...
GTCCTTGATCTCGTTGAAAGGAATGCCGGACTTTAGGCGGCGCACCAACTCCTTGATCGGCTTCTCGCCCATGCCGTAAATCAATAAATCGGCCGGGCTACTGGCAAGGATTCCCGGTAATAGCTTATCTTGCCAATAATCGTAATGCGTAAGCCGGCGTAATGAGGCCTCGATGCTACCCAATACGACGGGGACATCCGGATACAATTCTTTCAGTATTTTAGTATAGACGATGCTCGGATAGTCCGGACGCATTCCCGGACGTTGGTCCGGCGTATAGGCATCGTCGCTGCGTAATCGCTTATTGGCAGTATAATGGTTGATCATTGAATCCATGGCACCGGCGGATACACCGAAGAAAAGCCGGGGAACGCCGAGCTTCTTGAAATCCCGGTAATCTCCCCGCCAATCCGGTTGCGGTACGATCGCTACCCGTAATCCTTCCGCTTCCAATACACGACCGATCACGGCCGCCCCGAAAGAGGGGTGATCCACATAGGCGTCTCCAGAGAAAAGGATCACGTCGAGGTAATCCCATCCCCGTGCCTCGACTTCTTTCTTCGTCGTGGGCAACCAATTGTCTAGTTTAAATGTTTTCATAATACAAAGGTACGTGATAATCTTGGAATAATCATAGAGACGCTATTCATAACTTTTATTTATGGGGGATTCGTTTTTATGATTAGGACAAGAGTTCTCAATCTCGTATCTTTGTGTCGAAAAGAAAAATAAACATTTAAAAACAAGGTTTCTTATGAAAACACTCCCAGACGAGAAGCTGACGATTGTCGGCGCAGCAGGTATGATCGGTTCTAATATGGCACAGACCGCTATTATGATGGGACTAACTTCTAACATTTGTTTGTACGACCCTTACGCACCGGGTTTGGAGGGAGTTGCCGAGGAATTATTCCATTGTGGTTTCGAGGGTGTAAACATCACTTTTACCTCAGACATCAAGGAGGCTTTGACGGGCGCTAAATATATCGTTAACTCCGGTGGTGCCGCAAGAAAGGCAGGTATGACCCGTGAGGATCTCCTAAAAGGAAACGCCGCTATCGCCGAGGAGTTCGGCAAGAACGTAAAGGCTTATTGCCCGGACGTAAAGCATATCGTGGTTATCTTTAACCCGGCGGATATTACCGGTTTGATTACCTTATTGTATTCCGGCTTGAAACCTTCTCAGGTTACGACGTTGGCCGCATTGGATTCTACTCGTTTACGCAGTGAGTTGGCAAAACATTTCGGTATCTCTATGGATCAGGTTGAGAATTGTCGTACGTATGGCGGTCATGGCGAGCAAATGGCTGTTTTCGCCTCTACCGCTAAAGTGGATGGTAAACCTTTAACTGAGCTTATCGGTACGGATGCCTTGACGAAAGATCAATGGGCGGAGATACAAACCAAGGTTACGAAGGGCGGCGCTAACATTATCGCTTTGCGGGGCCGTTCTTCCTTCCAAAGCCCGTCATATGTATCTATCGAGATGATCGCAGCTGCGATGGGTGGTAAACCGTTCCGTTGGCCGGCTGGCGCTTATGTATCAAACGGAAAGTTCGATCATATCATGATGGCTTGGGAGACCTCAATTACGAAAGACGGCGTAGCGTTGAAAGAGGTGCACGGTACACCGGAAGAAGAGGCTGCCTTGGAGAAGAGCTACAAGCACCTTTGCGCTTTACGTGACGAGGTGATCGCTATGGGCGTGCTTCCCGCTATTTCCGAATGGCATAAATTGAATCCGAATATCAAATGATCGAATAACAAGTCATTTAGATTTTCACGGATATATGAAATCCCCGCTTAGATGGCTTCGTGCCGGAAAGCGGGGATTCTTGTTTTATTTTATCTTTAGTCCGGGGATCAGGGGCGTGCTATCTACCAGCTCCAACTCTTGCACCATCTGTAATGTTCCTTGTTTGTATTTCTGGAAATGGGGCGTTTGGATATGGCTTTTATAAGCGTCTTGATCCGCGTAAATCTCTAGGATGGTTACTTTATTTGGATGTTCTTTCTCCGATACGGCATACAGTGTAAGAACACCCGGCTCTAGACGCATGGAAGCCTCGATCTCTTCTTTCAGAAAGGCGTTATAACGTTCCAACTGGGCGGGATCGACCGTGATCTTGGATAGGCGGACTAAGTTCTTCTTTGGGGCGGGCTGAGAGGATTCCTTAATGATTTTCAACGCTTTGATAGCGGAAGGGAAGCCGATATAAGGAAGACATTGTATAACCGCCGCCGTTAAGGTCTCCTTGCTATTGCCGGCCAGTAAGTTCCCTTCGAGATGCGAGTGTAGTTGGCTTTCGGCTTCAAGGGTCGTTAGTATGCAATAAGCCAGTAACTCCCGGGTTTTCAGGTCTAGCCCGTTGCGAGTATAGATATCTCCGAAGCAGAATTCGGTGAGGAATCGCTCTACTTCCGGACCCATATTTCCCGGGACGTTCCTCATGGCCTCTTTGATTCCCTCGCCGTAAAGCCGGCTTTGTATGGCTTGTCCTTTCTCGTGGCGATCTTCTTCCGTAACGGTAGCTTGTCTCTCCAGAGGCAAAGCGATGCCTTGTTGCTTAAAGACTTCGTTGATGGTATTTAAGGCATTCAATGTCTTCGGGAAACCGATGAACGGAGCGCATAGATATATCGCCTCCCGTAGCTCGATGGGAGTGACGCCTACGTTTAGCGCCGCTTTGGCGTGGGCGTTCAGTTGGGGCAAGGTTTGCATCGTGGCTAATACGGTGCAAGTGATAAGCTCCCGGGTCTTTTTATCAAGATCTCCTGTGCGGAATACCTCCCCGAAGATGAATTTCTGGAGAATGTCCATCATTTCCGGATCTGTTCCTTGTCCGGTCAATGCCTCGCCTCCGAATAGCTCGGTGTAATTCTTTTTACAGCGTTCGATTCTGTCCATATTTTGTTCTGTTTTAGAAGTTGGGATATCTTGTGCGAAGGCTGGTATGAAGCCTAGCAGGAAGAGTACGATTACTTTTGTTTTCATGAGGATATCGTTATTGTTTGACATCACAAAGATATTCGGATTTATCTCAGGCGCATGTATACATATTACGGATCTTTGTATCAAAATTACCGTTCGTAAACGGAGCTGATCCGGATGACAGCCGGGGTTGGGCAAACGAATAAAGCGCCTGCGATTCCCTTGCGGGAGACACAGACGCTTTCGTTCAAATAAATATTCTTATAAAGTACGATCCGGATATAAGGCTTTCCACCATTCCGGCTCGTCTTTCAGCCATTTGGCGAACCATGCGTAGATGGTATTTTGCCAGCCTATACGTTTCTGATAGCCTACGATACCATGATTCTCGCCATCCACCTGCACGAATTCCACGGTTTTCCCTAGTATCTTCAAGGCGGCGAACATTTGGATACTTTCCCCGATGGGTACGTTCGTATCGGCGTTGCCGTGAAGCAACAGGAGCGGGGTCTTGATCTTATCGGCGTTGAACAACGGGCTTTGCTTAGTAAAGAACTCCGGGGCGTTCCAAGGATAAGTGCCGGCATTCGCTACGGAGCAATAGCCATATCCCCAATAACCTTCTCCCCAATAGCTACTCAACGCGCTGATACCGGCATGGCTGATAGCGGCGGCGAAAATGTCCGTACGGGTTTGTAGGTATTGTGTCATGAATCCGCCGTAGCTGGCACCGATGCAACCGATCTTCTTCTCGTTCACGAACGAATGCTCCTTGCAGAACAGCTTGGTGCCTTGGATGATCTCATCGGCGGTCTTCAGGCCCCATGCGTTCACATGGCGGGCGGCGAATTCCTGTCCGAAGCCCGTTGTTCCACTCGGATTCAAGGTGTAGACCACGTATCCGAGAGCGGCGTACATATGCATGGAATAACGCATCTCCAGCGCACGGTTCGTCGGGGAAGTACCGCCATAGTAATAAACGATCATCGGATATTTCTTATTCGGATCGAAATGAGGCGGCAGGTAATAACGACCTTGGATCGTCGTACCGTCATCCGACTTGAAGTTCCAGTCGTGTACCTCGCCTAAGGCGATATCTTTTAATTTATCTTGCGAGAGATCATACACCAAGCGGTTCTTTCCACCTTTCAGGTCGTAAGCGTAAAGGCGGTTGGCGTTGGACGCGCTCTGTCCGTAATAGAAGAGAACCGGAGCGTTGTCGGCCAACGCATACGACATGATAATATCCTCGGAGGCGGCTACTTGCTTGATCTTCCCGTTTGCCGGGTCGCACGTATAGATCCGTTGGTAATCCTCATCCTCACAGAGGATATAGATTTGCCCGTTGAAGCGGTTCCATACGGCATCGATCACGTTCGGATTGAAATCCTTGGTGAGAGGGGAGGCTTTACGGCTTGCCAGATCGTATAGGAATAACTGCCCGTCGTACGAGTTGGAGATCTGTCCTTGCTTGATATTTCGTCCGATCCCGTCGAAAGCGTCGCCTGCCCCGGCTACCAATAACTGTTTACCGTCGGGCGAGAAAGCGGCTTGGTTTACGTACGGGGCTTTCTCCCAGATCGTATCGATCGCCATGGTCTGCAAATCCAATTTATAAAGGGAGTTGCGGGAGTGCGGCAAGGAGGTGTACACCCGGTCGCTGGTGCTGAACAATAGATAGCGGCTATCAGCGCTGATATCATTGATATAAGTGTCTGTATGCCCGAAAGTAAGTTGCTCGTACAAACCTGTTTTTAAGTCATACCGCCAGATAAAGGAGCGGTCACGGAAACCCGGGATGCGGTCTGCCGGCTCTAATACACGGATCAAGTCCGTCCCTTCCTTGGGACCTTCCTCTTCTACGGTATAGAGAAGCGTGGACTCATCGGGGGTGAATACGAACCGCCCTTTCGGAAGGTTCGGGACTAATACCGTTTGTTGGTAGGTAGACGGATCTACGGTTACCAACTCCGTACCGTCCAGACCGGTGCGGGTGTAATACAATCGGTTGCTTTTAGGCATCCATTTGGCGGTTGTCAAGAAACCTCCGTCTTGCAATAAGACCCGTCCCGTAGCGGCATCCATCAATTGCCCGTACGATTCGCTCTTGCCCTCCGGGAATCGATTGACGTATTTTACCAAGGCATACTTCCCGTTCGGGGAGACACTTACGCCTTGGAAATCCTTTCCTTCTAGGATATTCAGAAGGGTGTAGCGTTTCTCCGGGTTCAAGGAAGCTACGACTTTCGCTTCCGCCTCGCTTTTGAAAGTAGCCTTTAGGCTGGGAGGACAAGTGTCTGTTTCCGCTGTCAGGTATTTAACGACTACTTGATAGCGGCGGGGTTCCATCACCAACTCGGAAGAGGCTCCGACCGGTTTATCATTGACGAATACTTCGAACGCCCCGGGACCCGATATATCGAGCGTACCTTTTACGTACCGGTCGCTGTTCAAGAAGAAAGAGAATAGATGCAGGGCATATCCTTTTCGCGGGGCAGCGAAGGTGATTGCGCCTGCCGTGTCAGCGTCGAGTACCGTGGCGTTCGCAAGCGTTTGCTCGAACGGTAAGGTCGCTTTTAATAGATTCTTCGCCTCGAAAGGCTTGCCGTTTACGTTGAGGCTGTCCGCTAGGATCGGCTTGTTGACCGTGAACGGGCCTGCGTGCTGGAATTGCGTTACTTTCACGTCTTCCATGGCGTAAAGCGAAAGGGCGGAAAGAAGCAATGCCGGAATTAAGTTAGTTTTTCTGTCCATATATAATTAGTTTAGGATAAACGTTTTCCGCAAACGATGTAAAGCTGTTCGGTATCCTCTACGACGAGCGGAAGAAGATAAGGCTCCATCAATGCCGCCACCTCTCGGGCCGGGGGCAAGGGCAGCGATAATCGATCGGCGTGCCGATGGTGGTGCGTATTGATCTTTTCCTTGCTCTCGCTGTGGCAGATAACCAATTTACCGCCGGGCGCGAGCAAGCCGCTCATATGCTCGATCAACCGTTCCGGCCGCATGAAATGCGGGTAAGCGCTATATAGGATAATATAGTCGAATCCTTTCCCCTCGTAGCTCATAGCGTCCTCTTGGAGGAACTCGATGAGCGGATGATCCGGATATTTCATGCGTGCTTTCTCGATCATTTGGCCCGCTATATCGATAGCTACGATTTGGCGGGGTTCGTACGGCAGCAGGTAACTTTCCAATATCCCCGTGCCGCAACCGACATCGAGGATGCGAGCGTTCCGCCGCAGGTTGGTACGATCCAATATCGTCCGGATCTTTCCCGGATCATGTACGCAGACAGCGTCCCAGCGTTCCGCCATCGTATCAAAAAAAGTCTCTATTTGATTCATGATAATTGTCCTTCCCATAGAAAACAATCGCTGAACAGGGATTGTTCCTTGAAATGGGTTGGTTTTTCGAACAAACCGAACACGGACGATCCGGAGCCGGACATGGCGGCATATAAGGCGCTTCCCTCGTATAAGGTATCCTTGATCCGCTCGATCACGGGATGTCTCGGGAATACGCTTCGCTCGAAATCGTTCACTATCCGCTCTTTCCATTCGGATACCGGTAGCCGGATGATCTCTTTCAAGGAGGTCTCGGGCGCGGCGGGTGTTACCATCGAATAGGCTTCGGGAGTGGAGACGGCTACATCCGGTTTTACCAAGCATAGATAATAATCCTTCAAGGACAAGTCCACGGGCTCGAATTGGTTTCCCGTGCCGGTCGCGAATACCGGCGTGTTACGGATAAAAAACGGGCAATCGGCTCCGATGGTGGACGCTATCGCCTCCAACTCATCCGGGTGAATATCCAAACCGCAGAAATCATTGACCAGCTTCAACATAAAGGCGGCATCGGCGGAACCTCCTCCAAGCCCGGCGCCAAAAGGTATCGCTTTCAACAAATGGATCTCTAGCGGGGGAATCTCGTATCTCGTCTTTAGGGCGTTCAGTGCTTTTATGACGAGGTTCTTCTCTTGGGGAGCGTCTACCGGAATTCCGGTTTGCGTGAAACAGGTCCGATCCGAGGCGACGATCTCGAGGGCATCCTTCACGGGGATCGGATAGAAGATGGTCTCTATATTATGATAACCGTCCGGACGTTTGCTTACCACGTTCAGACCTAGGTTTATCTTGGCATTCGGGAAACAGATCATAGTATTTAATGTTTGTTTTATATGATACGCGAAGATAATGTTTACCGATCAGAATTACCTTAATCTGATGGGCAAATAGGATAATCACACCAAAATTTCCCTATAAGTGTCATACCGCCAGCGACCTGTTTCTCCATATCCATTAGGATGCCCATAATTAAATGCCTGCTTAAAAGAAAATCCCTCCGACCCGCCCTCATTCTCTTTATAGTCAGTATGCGGTAGTAACAATGCAACCTGTGGCTTGAGCTTGTAACAATACTGAGCATTACGATTCTTTTTGCGCTATGCTCCGCTCTCGCTTCCATTCGCAGTAGGTTCGACAATTCATTCTCAATTGCCAGAGATATACTCGCCCTATTTAAAAAGAACTACCTAAATTATGCTTTATATCAGTTCCGTCAACCAATTTAGCTGTTGGATCTTCACGTCCAATTCACGTAATTGCTTGGAATATGAATCTATTTCTTTTTGTAAATCTGCCACATTTATTGTGCGGACATAACGGATTTCATTTGCCGAATAACGTTCTAAACTGCCCGTTGCCGATTGCGTGACGGAACGAAGGACGGAGATGCGCAATGCTAAGATATCTTTCTTTGCGATCATTTCCGTAAGGCTTGTACCTTCTGCAAGGGTAGCCATGTTGGTTCGGTTGATTCTGAAAATCAGTGTTTCCAAATCATTCAGATTATTATTCAACTCATCCATAAGCCCCCGTGGATCTTCTGCGGGCTCTTCACCTTCTTGAATCCGGGCATTGTTTTTTAGCCGGACTTCCAGTTGTGATATTCTTTTTTGTAAATCAGCTCGTAAGCTGAGAGCTTCTGCTAATTTCATAATTCGGTATGTTTTTAATGTTTGCTGTTCTTGCTCTTTTGGAATTGCATACCCGATCATGAAGAGGGCTGCTTCCAGAGAACGCATGTCTTTAAATTGGCATTCTGGGAAGTTTAATACTTCTTTTAATAGCCAATTGGCTTTAAGGTTGCATTCAATATGGATTTTTCCTCGATCAAGTTTAGAAAATTTGTAAATGTCGCTGTTAGGATTCCGATTAACCTCCGGATTTCGGGCATCACCATAGGCGAATTTTAATGAAGAAGGGACACCGCCTTGTTTCTGCTCTATACAATATAGTTTCACCAAATAGCATAAAGCGGCTCCTACACGACTATCGTAGATGATAAAATCATTTATATATAAAGAATAAATCTTGGTGAATCCTGAGTTCATAATAATTATCTCATCCTTTATATCTAAAGAGTCACGGGTTAAGACCTCTTCTGCCTTCATTAGATAATTCACAAGGTTGGTTTGTGCCTTGATCCTTTCTTGATTTTCCCGTATAACGCCTCCCCATTTTAATATATCGAGGCAAGCATCTTGGCAAGCTTCGTTGTCATTATTTCGGATACTCGCTTTAAGTCGTTTGGCATAACTTTCCAATAAGGCATTGTTTTCCTCCCAATTTAGACCTCCCCATTTATATTTGTGGCAAGCATCATAAAAAGAGGTACATTGCCATTCCTCCTTCTCTTTCTGATTGTAATATGAATGGGTGAAATTAGATAGTTTATCACGAAGCCACTGGATAAATCCAGATACATACTGATCGTTTAGGAATTGTTCTTTTGTCATAACAACAGATTTTGTGTAAAAATAAATATTTTATTGTACATAATAATGTTGTAAGTATATTTTTTGAGTTTAATTTTAGTTTTCTTCTTGCGGGCATAGCTGTAGGCATCACGCATAAAAGAGTAGGTTTGACGTTTTGACATTCTGTAATCTAAACTCCCGGAGAAGCGTTTTTTCCGGGCTAAGGTACGCCTTGCTTCCGAAAATGGCATAGAATAATAGCATCTGGTTGTCTTGTAGTGTTTTATGGAAATAGGCCTTTTTATTCTAGCGAGATTAATTCATCGTATCTCATATTTTTAGGTGAAAATAGCCATTTTATACGGGTGTATCGATCAATTCTATAGGATGCGAGGGCTGTTTCTTCCGTATGTATCGCCTAATACATACGGTTGCGTTACCTAATACATACGGTCGTGTTGCCTAATACAGCCTTTTGTGTTACCTAACTCTATTACTTTTGAGTCCAAACAGGGGTATTTAGGCAAGAAAATGAGGGAAAACGTATGATTTCATCATAGGTCTCTCCCTCTTTTTCTCTATTTGTAAAAAGGTCTTGACATCGTTATTCTGTTATTTCGATCATAATGTCAAGATTATCTCATTTTCGCTTACGGTCTCTATAATCGATACTTATTTATCCTTTATGATTTCATGGAGCATGGCAACCTTTTCTTGCTCGGCCTTTAGTAATCGTTCGTAAAGCTCGACTATTTTATCGATGGGATTGAAAGTTTGATTTTGAACATTTCCGCTTGCGTTATCTTGCCACGTGCCGGAAAAAATATTGATAGATGTCCCTTCATTCAATTCCGTGATCGCCTCTATCGGAATATCCAAAGCTTTCGTGACCTTTTCCAATACCTCAGGTTCCAATTCGTCTTTTTTCTCGTAGCCGGATAAGGTGGCTTGTGATACCCCAATTTTGTCGGCGAGCACTTCTTGTTTGATGCCTCTCCATTCTCTCCAACGTTTTAAGTTGGCTCCATGACTATTTCTTCTGGTAAATGTTGTTTCCATGTCAATTCTTATTGATCCTGTTACAAAAATAAGTATTAAATCTGAGTTATCTTACTATTGTATCAGATATCCAGAGCAACCGCACCTAATTTTATTTATAACTACAAATTACGATGGGCATTGTTACCGACCGTAAATACGTAGTCAGATATATCATTTATCTCTGTCATCTGATAATATTAGTCGTGACATTGATATTTTATCAGGGGGATTGATGGTATATCAGCAGGCGGTAAGCTTATTTTGTCTGCGAATGATAAACACAGAAATCAATGGAAACTCAAAATCAATATCCTCAAAAGGATTATTCCGAGATAATAAGCTTATCCCATCAAGTAATTGGTTTGCCGGTAAGGAAAGCGCAGATGTTATTGAAGGATCTGGATTTATGTATGATCACTTATACGTGGAATGACGTAAGCCAGATTACATTGGAAGTCGTGTTCAAAACCTCCACGCTCACTTGCCTTTTTAATCAAAACGATATTTGTGAAGCTGTATATCTATTCTTAACTGATAATAAGGATCTAATGAAATATATAAGCCACTGCGTTAAGACCTATACATATGATTTCCTTTTGGATGGCTGGACCACGGATAAATGCCACATTTCAATATGCCGTTCCGAAAATCAAGGGTGTTTTTTATTAATATTACCGCTAAAAAAGATTTTATGAATAAGGCATATTGTAGTTGTTTCGCTACTCCTCTTTTTCAAACGAACTTTTTGTGTGTTCCAATGACGATGGTTTTCAGTCATCAAAAAGAAAGGCGCGGTAAATCAAGTTTACAGCGCCTTCCATTTATTTAGGGTTATGAGCTTTATTAAGGCTCCGCGATCATCTCTTTAGCGATTATCTCGGCCTCGGCTTTATCGGCGTCCTTTTGGATGTTCGGCAATTCAAGGCCGTAGCCTTTGATCCGGTCCTCACGTTTCAACATCAAGGCGATGAAGAGGGCGAGTACACCGAAGCAGGTGAAGACTGCCATCGGTATCGTATAGTCGTAAGCCGGTTTGCCCGTACCATTGTCGATCTTGCAATACGTATCCAATATCCAGCCGATTAATAAGGGAACCATACTCAGACCGATATTCTGTACCCAGAAAATCAAGGCATAAGCCGTGCCTAATTGCTTCTCCGGGATAATCTTCGGAACAGATGGCCACATCGCCGATGGGACCAAGGAGAAAGCGATACCCAATACGATCATCACGATCGTGGCGAACCACCACTGGTTCAAGATCGGAAGCGTGAATAATAAATGCACGCCGATCAACATCAAGGCGCCAAAGATCATGATCGTCGCCCCTTTACCCTTGCGGTCGTATAAATTACCGAAGAACGGAGTCAGAAGAATCGTGCCGAAAGGTAAGATAGCCGGGATATTTCCCGCCAACTCCGGATCTACGTTATATTTATTGACCATCAAGTCCGTAGCGTATTTCAAGAAGGGGAATACGGCCGAATAGAATAATACGCAAAGCAGAGCGATCAACCAGAAACCCTTATTGGTAACGATCAATAAGATATCTTTCAAACGGAAAGGCTCTTCCTCCTCGGCTTGCTCGATAGCGTCCATCGAAGCGTCCAGCTTGCGATCCATCACGCAAAATACGAGGAAGGCGATCAAACCGATACACAACATACAAAGACAAAGCAAGATAGGAGCGGAGATACTACCGAAGTACTTGGCGGCGGGAACCGTGATAGATAAAGCCAAGGCCGTACCCAAACGAGCCGTAGCCATCTCCAAGCCCATAGCCAACGCCATCTCTTTTCCCTTGAACCACCGTACGATAATCTTAGATACCGTGATACCGGCGGTCTCCACGCCGACACCGAAGATCGCGTATCCGAGGGCGGCCACCATCACTTGCGCTTTCCATCCGAAAAGCTCTCCTTCCATCGTAAACGCATCCGAGATGGCGTAATATTTAATGGAACAACCGATAATCATCAAGATACAGGAAGCGACACCCGTGAAACGGACACCCATCTTATCCAGAACGATACCACCAATGATCAACATGAAGAGAAATACGTTGAACCAGCCGTAAGCGCTGGTGAACCAACCATATTCCGTACTCGTCCAGCTTAGCTGTTCTTCCAACATCGGTTTAAGCGGAGCCATTACATCCGTAAGGAAGTATCCGCAAAGCATCGTGAATGCCGCCAAAGCGAGTACACTCCAGCGTGCGACTTTCGAGTCGCTTAGTTTCTGATGAATTTTTTCTATCATGATATTTGTTTTATAGAGTTATATTATTTGTATTCGTCTTCTTTCATGAACAAGGGGAGAGCGTCCGCTACGATAAAGGTGCTTCCGCCGATAAAGATCAAGTCATCCTTGCCGGCACTTTTTAACGCTTTCTCGACCGCCTCTTCCACCGTTTCGCAAAGGACTCCGGGCAGTCCCTTCCGCATGGCTTTCATGGCGAAATCCTTTACGGGCATCGCTCTCTCCACGGAGGCTTGCGTGAAGAAATAAGAAGCATCTGGTGGCATCAAGGATAATACGCCGTCGATATCCTTGTCGTTCACCATACCGACGATC
>ERZ839823.2852-NODE-2852-length-12287-cov-6.387345_pt1 | contig 12287 bp, 10 predicted proteins | sample MGYA00519862_ERZ839823 | MGnify/ENA primary metagenome ERZ839823 (study PRJEB31850, sample SAMEA3708853) | human gut metagenome | biome: human gut; feature: human-associated habitat; material: faeces | place: China | collected 2014 ...
GATCTTCTATGTGAATGACTTACATTATTTCCGAAATGAGCAGCTTTCTCACAGATTGCACATTTAGCCATGATAGCACCTCCTTGACGCTTTATTGTTACTGTCGTGCTGTGTGCATAGCGTCTGAACAGTAACCTTGTGTTCAACAGATTACATTGTAACAGATGAATTGTGCTTTTGCAAGCAAAAAAAGGAAAAAACTCAAAAATTATATTTCTTTTTCTGTGAAAAGAGGTTATAATACACTTACATACAATAATGAGCATTGGAGGTAACCATATGAATGGACGTATAGATTCCGGATTAGGTCAGATCATAATTGACACAGATGTAATCGCAACCTACGCAGGAAGCGTTGCTGTAGAATGTTTTGGTATCGTAGGCATGGCTGCAGTCAGTATGAAGGACGGACTGGTAAAGCTTCTTGGAAAGAACAGCCTGAAACATGGCATCAGCGTCAGAATTACAGAGGACAATAAAATCCGCCTGAATTTCCATGTTATTGTGGCATATGGCGTGAATATAAGTACAATTGCAGACAACCTTGTCAGCAATGTCAAATATAAAGTCGAGGCCTTTACAGGAATGGAGATCGATAAGATCGATATTTATGTAGAAGGTGTACGCGCAATTGATTAGGATAGAGGAGGAACTTGTGGTGAATAACAAAACCATAGATGCCAAAATACTTTCCAGGATGTTTCTTGCAGGAGCCAAGAATCTGGAAGCTAAAAAAGAATGGATCAACGAACTGAACGTATTTCCGGTACCGGATGGAGATACAGGAACCAATATGACAATGACGATCATGGCAGCAGCAGCAGAAGTAGGTTCTCTGGGAGAGCCTGACATGGAGTCACTGGCCAAGGCGATTTCTTCCGGTTCTCTGCGCGGTGCAAGAGGTAACTCAGGTGTTATTCTTTCTCAGCTTCTGCGTGGCTTTACCAGAAGTGTTAAGAACAGTAAGGAACTGGATGCCATTGATATCGCGGCAGCCATGGAGAAAGGTGTGGAGACTGCATATAAGGCAGTCATGAAACCGAAGGAAGGAACAATCCTTACTGTTGCAAGAGAGGCTGCTGCCAAGGCTGTAGAGCTTGCGGAGACAGCAGAGGATCTGGATACATTTTTCCAGAGCGTGATCGCTCATGCGGAGGAAACTCTGGCAAAGACACCGGAGATGCTGCCGGTTCTGAAAGAAGCAGGAGTAGTGGATTCCGGTGGACAGGGACTTCTGGAAGTATACCATGGTGCATATGATGGTTTCCTTGGCAAAGAGATTGATTATACACAGTTTGACAAGGCAAAAGGTCCTGCTGTGACTAAGATCGATGCACAGACAGAGGCTGATATTAAATTTGGTTATTGTACAGAGTTTATTATTCTTCTGAACCAGCCGATGTCCGAGGAGACAGAGCATGAATTTAAGAAATTCCTGATGTCCCTTGGTGATTCTATTGTGCTTGTTGCAGATGACGAGATTGTGAAGGTTCATGTTCATACCAATCATCCCGGACAGGCTATTGAGAAAGCCCTTACCTTTGGTGCACTTTCACGTATGAAGATCGACAATATGCGTGAGGAGCATCAGGAGAAGCTTATAAAGGATGCCGAGAAAATGGCGAAAGAGCAGGCAGAACAGGAAGAAAAAGAAGAAGCAGCACAGCCGCCGAAGGAAGTAGGCTTTATTTCAGTATCTGTGGGAAAGGGAATGACAGAGATCTTTAAGGAACTGGGTGTGGATTACCTGATCGAGGGCGGTCAGACGATGAACCCGAGTACAGAGGATATGCTCAATGCCATTGCAAAAGTAAATGCAAAGACTATTTATATTTTCCCGAACAATAAGAATATTGTTCTTGCTGCAAACCAGGCAAGGGATCTTACTGAGGATAAAGAGATCGTGGTTGTGCCGACTAAGACCATTCCGCAGGGAATTACTGCCATGATCAGTTATGTGCCCGAGAAGAACAGTGCGGAGAATACTGAGGCTATGCTTCAGGCAATCGAACATGTGAAGACCGGACAGATCACGTATGCTGTGCGTGATACAAGGATTGATGATAAGGAGATCCATGAGGGTGATATGATGGGTATCGGTGATCATGGAATCCTGGCTGTTGGCAAGGACCGCATGGAAGTTGCCAAGGAGACAGTTGCCCAGATGGTGGATGATGAGTCTGAGGTGATCAGTATTTATTATGGTGCTGATACTGAGGAGGCTGAAGCTGAGGAGCTGGCAACGGCTCTGGAGGAGGCTTATCCGGATTGTGATGTGGAATTGAATGCGGGTGGACAGCCGATTTATTATTATGTTATTTCTGTAGAGTAGGATAATAGAGTTTTTGAGAGAGATAAACGAATAGTTCATGTGATGAAAACGGGTATAGGCCATTGTTGAGGGTGGGTATATCCGTTTTCGTGTTATAAAAGGGGACGGCAGGAAAATATTTTCCTGCCTGAGATTTGGATAGTGGAAGTTTATTGTCGGCAGATTATTGTGATTGAAGAATGAGGGTTGCTTGATTTGGTTATTTTTTGCAGGGATAAGATAGATAATTTTTACTGGCTGTAAGGGATATTCATAATTATATTGTAGTAGAAAGGAATCGGTGGTATATGTCAACATCTTTGCGTACTTTGAAGGGCGTGGGGGAGAAAACGGAAAAGTTATTTGCGAAAATAGGAGTTACGGATATGGAATCTCTTCTGAGTTATTATCCACGTAATTATGATGCGTATGAGGAGCCTGTTGAGATCCGGTCTCTGGAAGAGGGAGCTGTTGTGGCGATTTCTGTGGCGGTTATAACGGGTGTGTATGTGAATCAGGTGCGGAATCTTCAGGTGATTACGACCACTGTGGCAGATCTTACGGGGAAAATTTCTGTTACGTGGTTTAATGCACCGTATCTGCGCTCTGCAGTCAGGAAAGGCAGCAGGTTTGTTCTGCGGGGGCGTGTCGTCAGGAAGCAGGGGAAGCTGCAGATGGAGCACCCTGAAATTTTTACACCTGCGGCTTATGAGGAGATTCTGCACAGTCTTCAGCCGATTTATGGACTGACTGCGGGGCTTTCTAATAAGACGATCGTGAAGCTGATCCATCAGGTGCTTGATGAGCAGAAGCTTCAGGCAGAGTATCTGGCAGATGAGTATAAGGAGAGGTACCACCTGGCAGACAGGAATTTTGCGATTCCTGCGATTCATTTTCCCAAAAATATGCAGGAGCTGTTAGCTGCAAGGAGAAGGTTGGTGTTTGACGAGTTTCTTCTTTTTATTCTTGCTGTGCAGTCTTTGAAAGAGAAGACGGAGGAAGCACCGAATGCGTTTCCCATGCATCCGGTGTGGACGACAGAGCAGATTATTGAAAGTCTGCCCTATGATCTGACAAAGGCGCAGTTGAATGTGTGGCATGAGATTGAGAGGGATTTAAGCGGCCAGGCCCTGATGTCCAGACTGGTGCAGGGAGATGTGGGAAGCGGTAAGACGATCCTTGCGTTTCTCGCAATGATCATGACTGTGGAGAATGGATATCAGGCAGTGCTTATGGCACCTACGGAGGTTCTTGCAAGGCAGCATTTTCAGGCAATGGAGAAGTTGTTGCAGGAACAGAATATTGATTTTGGGCATCCGGTTTTGCTGACAGGATCAGATACTGCGAAGGAGAAAAGGGAAAAATATGCGCTGATCGCGTCAAAAGAGGCTAACCTAGTGATAGGAACGCATGCGCTGATTCAGGAAAAAGTGCAGTACAATAATCTTGGACTGGTTATTACAGATGAGCAGCATCGTTTTGGTGTGAAACAGAGGGAAGCACTGACTACTATGGGAAACCCGCCTAATGTGCTGGTGATGAGTGCTACACCGATTCCAAGGACGCTGGCGATCATTATATACGGGGATCTGGATATTTCAGTAATTGATGAACTTCCTGCGCAGAGACTTCCCATTAAAAATTGTGTGGTTGATACTTCTTACAGGCCGAAGGCTTATTCCTTTATGGAGAAGCAGATCCGTCAGGGACGGCAGGTTTATGTGATCTGTCCAATGGTGGAGGAGAGCGAAGGGATGGATGGGGAAAATGTGCTGGATTATACCCTGAAGCTTCGCAATGTTTTTTCGCCGGATATAAAGATTGCTTCTCTTCATGGAAAGATGAAAGCGAAAGAGAAGAATGTGATCATGGAGGCTTTTGCCGCAGGGGAAATTCAGATCCTGGTATCTACTACTGTAGTTGAGGTAGGAGTAAATGTGCCTAATGCTACAGTGATGATGGTGGAGAATGCCGAGCGTTTCGGGCTGGCACAGCTTCATCAGCTTCGCGGGCGTGTCGGTAGAGGGGAATATCAGTCATATTGCATTTTTATGCAGGGAAATGGTGCAAAAGAGATTTCTAAACGTCTGCAGATCCTGAACAAATCCAACGATGGATTTTATATTGCAGGAGAGGATCTGAAGCTTCGCGGTCCTGGTGATCTTTTTGGAATCCGCCAGAGTGGTCTGCTGGAATTTAAACTGGGGGACATCTATCAGGATGCGGATATCCTGAAAGCTGCCAGTGAAACGGCTTCGGAGATTCTGTCCCTTGATGCGGATTTAGGCCTTCCGCAGAATGAGGAACTTCAGAGGAGACTTTCGGCATATATGAAGGAAGATCTGCAGAATCTAGGACTATAGAAAATGACGGATACAGAGTAAAAAATAATACTGTTCATGTTACTGTTTATAAGATGCCTAGATTATAAAAACAGAAAAACATTGCAAAAGCAGAAGATTCGTAGTATTCTATTTTCATAAAATAATGTTACTGTTTATCATATTTTCGGTAACATAAGAATACCTGTAACTGTACAAAACTGAGCAGTTACGAATACTTATACCTTGTAAGGAGGCTAATCATATGGCAACAAAAGCAACTACAGCAGATCTCAACACATCCACTGCGAAGACAACCGAAGTTAAAGAGGCTCCTGCAAAGACAACTGCTGAAGAAGTAGCTGTAAATAAAGAAGCAAACAAGAAAGAAACTGCTGAAACAGAGACTGTAAAGAAAGAAACAACAGCAAAGAAACCGGCAGCAAGAAGAACAAGAAAGACTGCAGAAAAGAAATCAGCAGAAGCAGAGAAAGAAACCGAGAAGAAAGAAACAGCTAAAGCAGCAGACACTGTAGAAAAGAAACCGGCAGAAACAGAGAAAGAAGCCGAGAAAAAAGAGACAGCTAAAACAACAAAGACTGCTGCAAAACCAACAAAAACAGCGAAAAGAACTACAAAGAAGGCTCCTGCTAAGACAGCTGAGAAACCGGCTGAAGAGACAGCTGCCGAGAAGAAAACAACAAGAAGAACCGCTAAGAAAGAAGTAACAGCAGAAGTATATATTCAGTTCATGGGCAGAGAAGTATATACAAAAAATATTTTAAGTAATGTCAGAAGAATCTGGACAGACGAACTGGGTAAAAAGGAGAAAGATCTCAAAGATATTAAGATTTATATCAAACCTGAAGAGAACAAAGCATATTATGTAATTAACGGTGATATCACTGGTTCTGTGTGGATCTGACATATAAAAAATAAGAACAATTTTCATATCTCATGGCAATCACATAAATCAGTTACTTGAGAATGATCAGAATAATAAGTAATGAAGTAATCACAGACAGGTTTAATGACCTGTCAGGTTAAGACATTGAGAAACTCAGATGATAACATAAATTCATCTGAGTTTTTTGTGCTTTCGGTTATAAAAAAATTGAGACATACCTGCTACTTGACAAAAATTATCAGTTAGTATAAGCTATCTGCATAAGGTTATTGAGAAAAATCGGCTATAGCAATCCTCGTAAATAATGCATTTAAGACAGTTCAGCAGAGTGTGAAAGACAAGGAAGATATCTGCAGGCGTGCTGACGCACGGCAAAGATATCTGACGCAGGGTTTCACACTCTGATGGGCTGGATTAAGATGCATTATTTACGAGGATTGCTATAATAACGACGATGATAACCAAATACAAATACAAAAGGTGAGCGACTGAAAATGACATTAAAAGATTTGGAAATCGGAAAAAGTGCTGTGATCACGTCGGTTGGCGGCAAGGGTGCCCTGCGTCAGCATTTCCTGGATATGGGTATGATTCCGGGAGCTGAGGTCACAGTCGTGAAGTTTGCACCCATGGGAGATCCCATGGAATTGCAGGTACATGGATATGAACTGACATTAAGACTTGCGGAAGCAGAGCAGATAGAAATCGAACAGATTCCGAAGCGAAGCAGAAGTCACGCCGGAATAGAGGCTGTAAGCGACCTGGCACATCCGGGACTTGGAGAGGATGGAAAGTATCATTCCAGAGAAGATGAACATCCACTGCCTGAGGGAACTACACTGACGTACGCATTGGTGGGAAATCAGAACTGTGGAAAAACTACACTGTTTAACCAACTGACAGGTTCCAGTCAACATGTGGGAAACTTTCCAGGAGTAACGGTGGATCGCAAGACCGGTTCGATTAAAGGCCATCCGGATACAGAAATCACAGACCTTCCGGGAATTTATTCCATGTCTCCTTACAGCAGTGAGGAGATTGTCTCCAGAAATTTTGTCCTGGATGAGAAACCAAGTGCGATCATCAACATTGTGGATGCTACCAATATTGAGAGAAACCTGTATCTGACCATGCAGCTTCTGGAGATGGATATTCCTATGGTAGTTGCAATGAACATGATGGATGAAGTGCTGGGAAATCAGGGTTCTATAGATGTAAATAAGATGGAATCGTTGCTTGGAGTACCTGTAATCCCTATTTCCGCAGCAAAGAATGAAGGGGTTGATGAGCTGGTTGACCATGCGTTACATATAGCGAAATATCAGGAACATCCGCTGCGTCAGGATTTCTGTGATAAGAGTGACCATGACGGTGCAGTACACCGCTGTATTCATGCGGTCATGCACCTGATTGAGGATCATGCGGCGCAGGCTGATATTCCTACCCGTTTTGCAGCAACCAAGGCAATCGAGGGAGATCCGCTGATTCTTGAGAAGCTGAAGCTGGACACAAATGAGACGGAGATGCTGGAGCATATCGTACAGCAGATGGAAACAGAGCGTCAGGTTGACAGAAGCGCTGCGATCGCAGATATGCGTTTTGACTTTATTGAGCGTTTGTGTGAACAGACAGTTGTAAAGCCAAAAGAGAGTAAGGAGAGAATCAGAAGTGAGAAAATTGATAAAGTCCTTACAGGAAAATATACCGCGATTCCCTGTTTCATCGGAATCATGGTACTGGTATTTTATCTTACCTTTAATGTGATCGGAGCGTGGCTTCAGGGGCTTCTGGAGATTGGAATTGATAAGGTTTCTGCGCTGGTAGAAGCAGCACTGACAGCAGCAAATGTAAACAGTGCCATGCATAGCCTGGTCATTGACGGTATTTTTACAGGTGTGGGAAGTGTACTCAGTTTTCTGCCGATTATCGTAACCCTGTTTTTCTTTCTGTCTCTTATGGAAGACAGCGGATACGTTGCACGTGTTGCTTTTGTGATGGACAAACTTCTGCGTAAGATTGGCCTTTCCGGAAGAAGCATTGTACCAATGCTGATCGGATTCGGATGTACGGTTCCGGCTGTTATGGCTACACGTACACTTACAAGTGAGCGTGACAGAAAGATGACGATTTTGCTGACTCCATTTATGAGCTGTACTGCGAAGCTGCCGATTTATTCTTTTTTTGTAAGTGCTTTTTTCCCGAAGAAGGGCGGATTTATTATGGCAGGTCTTTACCTGCTTGGAATTTTGGTGGGAATCCTGGCGGCATTTTTGTATAACAGAACTCTTTTCAAGGGAGATCCCGTACCGTTTGTCATGGAACTTCCCAATTACCGGCTGCCGGGAGCAAGGAATGTAGGTCAGCTTTTGTGGGAAAAAGCAAAAGATTTCCTGCAGAGAGCGTTTTCTATTATCCTGCTTGCATCAATGATAATCTGGTTCCTGCAGAGCTTTGATCTGCATTTAAATCTTGTAAAAGATTCTGCAGACAGTATTCTGGCAATGGTGGCGGGAGTCCTGGCACCTATATTTAAACCAATCGGACTGGGAGACTGGAGAATCTGTACAGCTCTTATCAGCGGATTTATGGCAAAAGAGAGCGTGGTATCTACTCTGGAAGTACTTTTCAGTGGAAATATTGCCTCTGTACTGACTCCGCTGGCAGCAGCATCCCTGCTGGTATTCAGTTTGCTCTATACACCATGTGTGGCGGCTATCGCTTCGATCAAACGTGAAATGGGCAGCAAATGGGCTGTTGGTGTTGTGGTATGGCAGTGTGTGATTGCCTGGGTGGCTGCACTGATCGTACATCTGATAGGGATGATCTGATTTTATTAATTCGCTTTTATAGAAAAACCGATGGATTTGACTGTTTTCAGTCATCACCATCGGTTTTTTTCAGTTCCTCAACTGAGAGGCTTTTATCTGATTAGTACTGTCCGCCCTGGGAACCACTGGACATCTGTCTTTCCTGGGCTTCGATCATCTTTTTCATAATAATATCAGAACAACTTTCCCTGAATTTCCAGTTTGATGGGAGATGATCTGATTTTCTAGCAGAAAATTATATTACTATTTTTGATATGACAATCTCTTTATGGGTTTCATTATAGTACAGAAACCCTGAAAAAACTATAGAAATCTTATGAAATTGCTATAGTTTTTAAAAAAGAGACAGAAAAGAGACCAAAAGAGACAAGTGGTCTCTTTTGTCTCTTTTTGATTCGGTAGCAATTCCGCAAAATAATGCAATCTGTAATGAATTTTGGCTACGTTACTGTGAACGGAGTGAACAGTAACGAATTTTGGCTTGTATGTGCCCACAACTTGCTATCTGATCTGCTAGATGATAAAATTAAAATATAACAGGGAAGTGATATACGAAGGAGGTAGGAATGACAGAGTTTAATTTTGATACTGTTTTTGATGAAACCATGCAGACACGCAATCTGGACACTGTAGTGATTCTGGGACACTTAAATCCGGATGGCGATGCTGCCGGATCGGTGATGAGCCTTGCGCACTATATCCATGTCAATTATCCACAATACAGGGTGTTTCCATACCTTGCAAAAACGTTGGAGCGCGGCCCGAAAAAAATGGTCGTGGAAGATAAGATATTTGTTCCTTTTGAGATGCCGGATATATCCGGAAAACAATATTGTGTCATAGTTTGTGATAATGCAACTCTGGAGCGTATGATCGGATTGGAATATTACCAAAATGCCGCTGCCAGCATTGTTATTGATCATCACGCTTCCAATGAAGGATACGGAGATGTGAACTGGACAAAGGTTTCTGAGGCGTGTGCGGAAAATGTATACCATATGCTTTCTTCCGAACTGCTTCTAAATGCAGCCCAAAAAGAAGCGTACCCCAATGCCGCAGATTATATTTACCTTGGCATCCTGCATGATACCGGAGGACTGGCAAGGGCAAACCAGGGTATTTTTCAGGCAGTAGCTGATCTGATGGCTATGGGAGTTGACCATGGCAGGATTATGAAAACCTTACACAGTGATACCCTGGACATTCTGTACAAAAGAGCCGATATTCTTCATGGAGCAGTACGTGCGATGGATGGCCGGGTTGCCTATGTTATTATGGGACAGAAGGAAATTGCCGAAAAAGATATCACATACGAAGACATCCACTGTATCAGCACGATTCTGCGTGATTGCGACGATATTGAACTTGGTTTTACCATGTATGAGGAAGAAGAAAACGGGTGGAGATGTTCTTTCCGTTCAGACGGGAAATGGATCAATGTTAATGAACTGTTGAAACCTTTTGGCGGTGGAGGACATATCTCCGCAGCAGGATTAAAATATCGGACCGATAATGTAGAAGAATTAAAGAAACAGATTCTGGACAGAGTAGCAGAGATGAAAAATAAACAGTAATCTATAAATGAGCAAATAAAAAAACTGCAGAAAATTATAAAATTGAAGAGAAATCTAAATACTTGTTGAAATTGTTATTGAGGGAAGGAAGAGGAGAGTCTGTATGGGAAAGATAATCGAAGGTCTCTGGGATTGCCCGTTTTGTGGGAATAAAAGGATTAGAGCCGGTCAAAAAATCTGTCCCGATTGTGGGCATCCGCAGGACGAAAATACAAAATTCTATATGCCGGATGAAATTAAATATGTTTCTGAGGAGGAAGCAGAAAAGATCAGCCGTAATCCGGACTGGCAGTGTAGCTTTTGTGGCAGTCTTAACAGCGACGATCTGAATGTCTGCAAAAACTGTGGTGCCACAAAAGAAGATTCGGAGAGAAACTACTTCGAGATGAGGCAGCAGGAAGAGGAAAAGAAACGAAAGAAAGAAGAGAAAAAAGAATCCTGCCAGAAAAATATTCCCCAAAATACACCAAAGAAAAAGCCACTGCTGAGGCGGGTGCTGCTCATTCTGGGAATCTTCGCAGCAATCATTTTTGGCATGATGTCATGCCTGGCACCGAAGATGTAGAAAAACCAGTCTACCGGAAGGAGCCTGTGTATGCTACAAAATATTACTATGAAATAGACAAATGGACGGTTGTCGATACTGCAAAAAGTTCCGGCAATGATTAGAACCCTTCCTGGCCGGAACCGAAACTTAAAGACGGACAGAGAACAGGAGCAGAAGAAGAGCATTATTTTGTGACCGCTACATATGAGAAAAAGAAAGGCAAGACCGAAACAGGAACATATGAAATGGATTTTTCTCAATGGAAAAAACTTAAAAAAGGTGAAAAAATAGAATTAAAAATTGATGCTGCCGGATTCGCTGAGATTAATCAAAAATAAGATATAGATATACCCGGAGGGATACTTTGAACCTTTATTAAACAAGGAGATTCATAGTTTTGGCGTGAGTCTCCTTGTTTAATGCTTTTCTCATGTTATAAGGTAGCCCGCATCATTGCATTTGTGCAATGCCTGCAGGCAGATATTGCTCCGTTTATTATACATGCGGAGAATAAAGAGGAGTACGAAGGGAGACTGGACAGCCCGGCACGACTGGAGCAGCTTTTCAGGGTAGAGCAGCGGCGGTTCTACAGAGAGACAGAACCAATGGTGGTTGATCAAGTATAAGAGATATTGCGGCGGGGAAACCCGTCGCTTTTCTGTTACGTGGAAACCATAAGCAGGGTAGCAGCCAAATCAGAATCGGGTTCTGATTGTAGTATTATTTTCTCAAATAATCGGCGATTGCCTTAAAACAGGAAATTGGATTCTCTCCGCGGAAACTCCCATATCCACTAACTCAGCATTATAGAAAGAGAAGATTGTTTTTGCGCGGAGAAAAGATATTACAGTTTTGCGCAGACAAGCTCATAAACTGTTTTCAGAAGTTCGTCTCCCCTGCGGCATTCTGAAACAAACGAAACGACTGCGTTTTTTTTCGGCAGGATCATAGAAATCTGGGAGTATTTTCCATCCGCCCGGAAAGAATTATATTCACCACGCCAGAAAAGATAACCATAGTATCCAACATCAGCTGCCTTTGTACTTTCTTCTATCCATTTCTCAGACAGTATCTGTTTTCCATTCCACTTGCCTTTGTTAAGATAAAACAGTCCAAATTTATGAAGTTCAGAAAGGGTCAGAAATAATCCGCCGGCTCCAAAACTGTTTCCAAGTGGATCAGTCTCCCATGTAGGACGTTTTATTCCAAGTTTGGAAAAAAGTCTGGGTGTAAGGTAAGAAACCAGATCGCAGCCGGAGCGTCTTTGTACAAGAATGCCTGCCAGATAGGGGCCAACGTTATTATACACAAAATGTGTACCCGGCTTATACTTAAAGGGAATAGCCAGAGACATTTTTACCCAGTTATCTTCTTCATAGAATGGTCGTTGTTCTCCCATCAGACTGCCCTTCTCCTGTCCAAGGCACATGGTAAGAAGATCACGAACAGTTGCTTCTTTCAGGTTCTCATCTATACACTCCGGTAAGTCACCTGAAAATGCTTCTGTTAGTTTTTCATTAAGATCGATCAGCCCTTCCTGAACAGCAAAGCCAACTGCACAGGATGTGAAACTCTTTGTTGCAGAATAAATATTCCTTCTGCATTCTGGTTCGCTGTACCACTCTGCTGCAAGTTCATTATCTTTTGAAATTTTGATTCCAAGAACATTATATTCTTTTGCTTTCTTAACAAAATCTGAAATATTCATAATATTTACACCCTTCTTGTCCTTAAATGTATTTTATTACTTTTATATTAACACAAAAATGGTGGATAAACCAGTTATTGCAGAAGGTGGT
>ERZ839823.2856-NODE-2856-length-12280-cov-2.991411_pt1 | contig 12280 bp, 8 predicted proteins | sample MGYA00519862_ERZ839823 | MGnify/ENA primary metagenome ERZ839823 (study PRJEB31850, sample SAMEA3708853) | human gut metagenome | biome: human gut; feature: human-associated habitat; material: faeces | place: China | collected 2014 ...
ACGGTTTAGAGTGGGGGAAAATCTGGAGATGACCTCAAAGGATTACCTATCACTATCAGATGTGGCTCACACTCTGATGAACCGCAGCTTTGCGGCCACAGCGGGGGCTAACAATACGGCCTTGCTGGAGGGTGTTTTTGCCCGTCTGGCCGAAAATGGCACGCAGACCATCATTGAGGCGGAGGACATGGATAAATACCGCAATGAACACATTCAAAATGGAGCGTCAAAAATCCAGCTGATGGCAAAGCGGTATGGTATGGACTGCCGCAGGCTGACATGGAATCCGAACTACAAGGGTGTGGACGACTGGCAGCTTGCTCTCAGGAAAAAACACGATAGAAAGAAGGAACAAATTACGAATTTTAAGACACGCTTTTTATATGGTCTATGCGATTTCGACGCCATTGACGATGAGGTCGCCGCATGGCATGAAAGCGAGGATACCGGCGTATCCTTGCGTAAACATCTTGGTCTGACAGAAGAGGAATACGCCCTTTCGTTGGAGCAAGGTTATGACGCACTGAAAGAAAGTCTGCTGAATCAACGCCGTTATCAGAATTTTCGGATCTATCAGCTTCGGTTTGATGAAAAAAATCCGACGATTCCCTTTGCGTTTGGCGGTATCAAAAAGCTGCACAAGGAAGGCTATGAGCAGCCGCCGGCAAGGCTTTATCGCCTGATTTATGACGGCACACTGCTTTGTAGTGACGACGAGGACAGCAAAGAGAGACTGCAGCGGATCTGGGAGCAGTATCAGGATGATCTGCCGGAGGACTATCCCGGCAGGAGCGTTTCCATATCGGATGTGCTGGAACTGTATGACGAGGAAAATCGACGGTATTTTTACGTGGATGAATCGGACTTCTGCCCGGTGAAATTTTCGCCTTTACTGGCAGGAACAATGGAAAACAGCTGATACAGCCGCAATTAGCAAAAGGCATGGCATGGGATTATTCCCGTGCCATGCCTTTTTTATATGAGGAAAATAAGGAGGATCAACTATGGGAGTTATTTCGGAACTTGCTTTGGAGCAGGAAGAACGGGAAGCCAGAGGTGTTGTAGATGAAAAGCTGCTGGCTGAACAAGCCGAGCAGCAGGATGATGCCAGACAGCAGGCGGAGGCAGACGAGGCCCAGAAGATTTTACAGAAAATGCAGGCGGAAGCCAAGGCGAAGGCCGATGCGGCTGCGGAAGAGGAAAAGCGCCGTGCCCATGAGGAGGCCGAAGCAAAGCGTAAGGCGGAGTGGGAGGCAAAGCAGCAGGAAAAGGCCGCAGCTCTACAGGCAGAATGGGAACAGGCTATCGCCGTGGACGATGACAGATTGATGGCGCTTTCAGTCAAGCGGCTCGGTGACGCCACCGAGCGCCTGACCCGCCGCAATATGAAATTGTGTGTTACCGAGTATGTGCAGACCTTGTGCTATGAAGACAAAGCCTTTGCCAAACTGGTGATGCACCCGCGCAAGAACATGATGAACTGTTTCCGTTTTATTAATCGCAAAGCGCAGGAGTATTTAGAGCAGGAGATGAAAGACAATGATGAAAAACCAGTGGACGGCCGCATTGGCGGCGATGTCCCGGATGAGCTTTGCTACCAATGGGCAGAGGAATATTTTCGAGATCTGGACGCCCCGGAGGATAAGGACAAAAGCGAAGAAAAATTCGTTCCAAAGCCTTACACCGGAAAGTCGGTGTCAACCTCCAAGAAAAAGGCTGAGAAAAAGAAGGCAGAGTCTAAAACACCGCCGCAGAAGCCAGAGGATTCTACACAGCAAATCTCGTTATTTGGGGAGGGCGCAGCATGAAAACCATCAATAAGCGCCTTTGCAGAAAATTTGCGTTTCCCGAAACGCGGTTTCAAAAAAACAGCGGATTGCTGCATCATGCAAATATCAAGTACGTTGTCCGTGCGGCCGTCAAAAACATTGACGGCCACCGGACGCTGATTCTTTACTTGTATGCAGCGAGCGAAGCTGCTGACGGCAGGATTGTTCCCCTCTTTACTGTGTTCCAAACAAAGAAGGATTTTATCACGCTGGAGCGGCTGAAGGACGGGAAGACGAAATGGCGTACTGCCGCAACCCGGAATTTAGAGCCGGAGTACGGCTTTATTCAAACCTGTGCTTTTTATTCCGCGGTGGATGAGCAAGCCGTTCTTCGGTACTGCCAAAGCAATGCTGAATATGGCTTTGAAGCTCTTTCTGCCCTCCAAATGAGGATACAGAATGAACGGTATAGAATCAGGCGGCGAGCGAAAGAACAGAAAATTTATGATCGGATGAAACCGATCCCAGCCTTGCCCCGAGGGCTGAAAGAATGGATGCACCGAGAAATTTTATCGCAGTATCTGTTTTTCGATAACAGCCGCAAAAAGGTCGATATGCCCGGTTATTGTACGGCATGCCGTAAGGAGGTCGCGGTGTCCGGAGCATATCACAACAAGCAAGGCGTTTGTCCAAACTGCAAGCGGACTGTTACCTTCAAAAGCAGGGCCATGCGCGGAAGGATATTCGACAGAGGGACAGTGCAGGTAATCCAGCGGTTATCCGATAACGAGCTCATCATCCGATTTATCAAATATGTGAATCGCTTTTTTGACAAAGAGCAGCCGGATTACGACGTTTACGAGAACGCTCGGCTCTTCTTGTCATGGAAAGAGGGGAAGAAAATTTTGGAGGAGCATTATTACTACCGCTACGGCGGGTACGATGTAACCCCCTGGAACAAAGGCGACCGGCCTGTATTCAGCCATTATCAATACTATTTTGAAGCAGATCAAATCGGTTATCTCTACGATAGAAATCTGGATGAGGTATTGAAGGGGACGCCGTGGCAGTATTCACAGCTTCCGCTGTATTACCGCAGCGACCCGACGCCGTTGGAGGTTCTGCCCTATCTGAGCGCATACCTTCGCTATCCATTGGTTGAATATTTGGTGAAGCTCGGCTTGTACCGGCTGACAACTTATGTTGTCTACGAACGCCGTATGTATGGTTTCGGGAAACAGCCTATCAACCTCAATGGCAGAAATCTGCAGGAGGTTCTTGGTATGGGAAAGGCATATCTGCCGTTTCTTCGTGAAGTCAATCCGGGGCTCCGACAGCTTTCTCTCATCAAAGCTATGCTGAATGAGGGACAAAGGCCGGACAAGGAGCTGCTGAAATGGTGTGCAAAATTCGATGTAGGACAATCCCAGCGCATTTTGATGCCTCTGCGGTATATGACGGCACATAAGCTTATGCGCTATGCAGAGGACGAATTTGCCAGATTCCGCTGTACTTCGTATTTGCAGCGGGATCATCACTACGACAATATGGAGTCGCTGTTATCGGATTATTGCGACTATCTGCTTATGTGTGAAGGACTAAACTATGATTTGAAGAGCGATTTTGTACTATTCCCTCGCGATCTGCCGCAGGCACATGACGCGGTAAATGAATTGTCGGATGAGGCCGTGTCTGCTATCTATAACAAGCGGATCGCGGCGGATTTTGAAAGGCTGGAACAGCGTTATCATTTCCAAAGCGGCGGACTGCTGGTTACGGCTCCACATTCCGCAGATGAGCTTGTGGCCGAAGGACACAAGCTGCGTCATTGCGTTGGCGGATATATCAAAAAGGTCGCCTGCAACGATTGCACGATCCTTTTTATCCGCGAGGCGAAAAGGCCGGATAAACCGTTCTGTACAGTAGAGCTGCAAAACGGCGACGTCTATCAGGCAAGAGTCTACAAAAACCACCAACCGCCTGCAAAGGTACAGCGGTTTATAGACCGCTGGAAAAACGAAGTGCTTTATACCGCTGCTGATATTCAGGAAGCAGCATAACAATCAAAAGAAAGGAATGAATATCCATGAATGATCTGAAAAGCGCCTTTTATGAGGTCATGTATAAGTACGAAAAATGCTTTGGCGAAACGGGTGTGACGGCAAATCTGAAAGCGTGGGAGGAAAGCAAAGCCCCGTTGCTGGAGCTGTTGCGCCGGCATCCTAACTGGGTCGAGAAAGAGAAAGCGATTGTTTTCAATTATAGCGAAAACCGCGAGATCGACCACGGCGTCATCGATGAGGCCGCCTATTTCTTAGAGGAAATGGCTGAAGAGCAAATCCATGAGATAGCGGAACAAGAAAACTTTATCGTTGCCTTTCGTGCGGCGGTAACCGAATACAGCAGTACGCTCTCGGATGCGGCGCTGGAAATCATACGTGCCCGCGGTGGTATCAAGTGTGTCTCCGGGCAGAAGACCAGCCGTATTATCGGCAGGCTGTGCCGTCAGTTCCATGTAGACACGCACAGCCGCTACAACTCGGTCTATGCCCGGTTGTCTGACGCACTCAATCCGCTGCAGATCAAAAAGACGGCGCTGTTGTCCCTCCATCCTTGTGACTTTTTGGAAATGTCAAACAAGGACAACACTTGGATCTCCTGCCACAATATCGAAGATGGCAGTTATCAGGCGGGGGCGTTGTCTTATATGACGGACAGCGTCAGCATGATTTTCTTTACGGTGGATGACGAGGCGAGAGAAAACTTTTATCGGTTTCCCAAGCGAAACCGGCAGATGTTTTTTTACAAGGACAATTTACTGTTTCAATCCCGGTTGTATCCTGACGAACAGGCGGATCTGAACCGGCAATACCGGAATCTGATTCAAAAGGCAATATCGACCTGCCTTGGTGAGCCAAATTTCTGGAAGCTGATAAACGACCGGGATAAACTGGATGAATGCTATTTAACGACGATAGGCAGCCGCCAGTATCCCGACTACAATTCTTACGGCAATTTGTCGCTGCTGAAATCCGCCGAAGGCACAACGCCTTCTTTTGAGCATTGCTTTGAGATAGGCGCGCCGCCGCTTTGTGTGTGCTGCGGGAAAACATATTCATATAAGGGAACTCTATCCTGCGGACGAGAAAACACCGTGGTCTGCAAAGAGTGCGGGCAGACGGTACACAAATCGGATACAAGATATGTGGAAGGAGCCTTTCACTGCCATACCTGCCTGCACATCTGCGCGGTCTGCGGAGAGGTCATCCACGACACCGTGTATCCCGCATACAACCGCAGGGGCCTGCTGGTGGAGATCTGCCAGACTTGCCACGAGGCGGCTCTGGCGCCTTGTGTCGGGTGTAGTGTGCATTCTATCTGTGCGATCATCGGGAATCGGCTTTGTCCGAAAGTCGCCGATGTATTGGCAGGGGGTGCGGCATGATTACCTTTGAAAACATCCTGCAAATGCGTCAAGAAGATTTGAAAAGAGAACTGAAACGGCTGCTATGCAAGCAAGGGTATGAGGTTGTCAGTAAACACGGTTTTCTCTATGCAAAGGGAACCGTTCCGGTTTTGCTGGTAGCTCATCTGGATACCGTACACCGGGAAGTTCCCCGGATCATCTGCTATTCTTCTGACAAGCGATATATGATGTCGCCCCAGGGGATCGGCGGCGATGATCGGGCAGGCGTCTACATGATTTTGCAGATTATTCAATCGCATCGATGCCATGTGCTGTTCTGCGAGGACGAGGAAACCGGTGGACATGGGGCCAGGGCATTTACCCAAAGCGGCATTGCCGCTGATGTTCACTACATTGTGGAAATGGATCGTCGCGGAGACAACGACGCTGTTTTTTACGAGTGCGATAATCCGGAATTTACTGAATTTGTCTGCTCCTTTGGATTTTCCGAAGAAGCCGGCTCCTTCAGCGATATTTCCGTGATCGCTCCCTATCTGAAACGGGCGGCCGTCAACATCAGCGCAGGCTATTACTGGGAGCACCGTCAGCATGAAATGATCGACTGTATGGCGATGCAAAATAACATCGAGCGTATCAGGCAAATGCTGGCAGTCGAAACCAACGTCTTCCCATATGTGCGGCGCCGGTTTTCTTTCCGGCAATACTCGCTGTTTGATTTTGCGGACAGCGGCTATGTGAAAAAGCTTCTGGCGGTTCTTCCGGATATGGCTTTTTTGCTGATGGATGGAAACGTCATTGAACCGTCGTCACCGTATCTCATGGACAGAGACGGCAATCTATATGTCTACATCGAAGAGCTGGATGCTGCGATCCCTTCGGAAAACACCTTTGCGTGCAGCGAACGCGGAGAACCGATTACATTTCCATTTGCAAAGGCAAAATGGATCTCCGTGATCTCTATGGAAACAGCTTTAGAACAGTTGGGTACTGCCTGAAGCAAAAATGTGTTGCAAAGAAGCGGAGCCGACAACCGGTTCCGCTTTTTAGGAGGAGAAACGATGCACATACACGAACTGGCAGATCATTGTACCTTCTCGGAGGCAGCAATCGGCGGCACACTGCCGGCCACGGACGAATACCGCGCTTTCCTGAAAAAGCTGCACCCTAAGCAGATACTCAATATGCGGGTCACGATCCCGATGTACAGGGTGCGTTATCAGTACCAAACAAGTCGTGGTAACATCCGGCAGGGTGAAAAATTCTTTTTTGCCTTGGCCGGCGAGTATGATGATCTTGTTTTTGAAGTCGAAATGAAACTGAAAGACTGGTTTGAAAATGAAAACCGGGAGAGGCCGTACAGGGCGGTATCCAATGTTGAAATTCTGGATATCGACCGTGTGGCCTATGCAACACTCTCACTGTGATTTTGTTCTCGCGCAATATGCGAACCGCACCCTTGTATAAAGGTTGCCGCAAGGCGTCAGGCGATTGCGCGCCAAAACGCCGAAAAAAGAGATCGGCAAGCGGTGTAAAAGTACACGCCGGCAAGAATGGACTTTCCGTGTTCAGCAAAATAATTTATTGGAGATGGAATGGTGAAGCATATTGTAAGCTGGTCTGGCGGCAAGGACTCTTCGACCATGCTCATTCGCATGGTCGAGGAGGGCCTGCCGATTGATGACATTGTTTTTATCGAGGTGATGGCGACGCCGACACTCGGCGGCGAGCTGCCGGAGATGTACGAGTACATCGGAAAGATGGAACGGTACATCGGCCGGAAGATTACGGTTGTCCGTTCTGTTTTGGACTTCGACACAGTGTTCCATCAAGTTTATCAGAAGGGCCAGTGGGCCGGAAAAATTTACGGTTTCCCACTGACTCGCGGAGCATGGTGCAACAGCCGATTGAAGATGCGGACAGTCCAAAAGCATTATAAAACCTACGGAGAACATATCCGGTACGTAGGCATTGCGGCGAACGAACCAAAACGGCTTGCCCGGCTGAAGGCCTGCTGCCGGGCGCCTTTAGCAGAATGGGGCATGACGGAGCAGGACTGCGTGGAATTTTTGAAAAAACGTGAGATGTTAAATCCGCTGTACCAGAAATTCAAACGCTTGGGATGTTGGTTCTGCGTCAAACAGGGTCTGGCTTCCCTGCGTGTCCTGCGCCGGGATTATCCCGAATACTGGGCGATGCTGCTGGAATGGGACAAAGAAAGCCCCCGGACTTTTAAGCCGAGATATACGGTTTCGGGATTGGAGCAGCGGTTTTCTTTGGAAGACCGGCAGCTCAGACTTGCCGCGACGGATGAAGCGCCATTGAAGGCCGCATAAATCACTGAGACTCAACAATAAACAGAATGATAAAGGAGATTTGCCCTATGGAAATGAATTACAAAGCAAAGATCAAGAAACTGCTGGCGCTGGCTGAAAGCCCTGTGGAGGCAGAGGCCCAGGCGGCTTTACTGAAGGCCCGCGAACTGATGGCGAAGCATAAGCTTTCGGAGCGTGATCTGAAAGATGTGGGCAAGCAGGAGGTCAGGGACATCGAGCTTGAAATCACCTGCAGCAAGCGGCGTGATCCGTGGATTGTAAATTTGGCAGGCGTTATTGCGGAAAATTACTGCTGCAAGGGGTATCGGAGGCATTCACCAGGCAGCCAGACCCAGCGCCTTGGCTTCATCGGCCTTGAGGATGACTTGGAGATTTGCGTTGCGGTTTTCAAATATGCTGTGGATTGCGTTCTGGCAAAGATAAAGGAAATCAAGAAGGAATACCAGCAGCATGGATATCAAGCCGATTACATCAAGAGGATATGCGATAGCTATGGATATGGCTTTGTGAATGGCGCAAATGAGGCTTTCAAAAAACAATAGAAAGAAAAGCAACAGGTATGGGGGCTTGTGCTGGTGACGCCCAAGGAGGTGCAGGAAGCGTCGGCGCATTGGAAACAAGACGAGTTCAAGGCGCGTGCGGCTCATGCCGAAAATCTCCACACGAGCGCATTCAACAGCGGTTATGCGGATGGCAAGCGATTCGACCCCAAGCACAGCTTGAAAGCAGGTGTATAGGTTATAAAAGGCACTGGCGGGGACAGATTTTATCTGCCCCCGCTTTTTTGTTGAAATAATACGTGTTCAAGTCGTATTAAATAAGTATAAACCAAATATCAAAGGAGTTGTTGCCATGTTAATCAGCGTAGACCACGGGAACAAGCAAATCAAAACCACCCACCAAACCTTCACGTCTGGACTGTGCGAGAGTGACACGAGGCCGCCGTTTGGTCGGGACGTGCTGTTCTACAACGGGAAGTATTACACCCTATCCGATCAGCGCATTCCCTATATGCGGGACAAGACCACGGATGAGCGATTCTTCATTCTTACCCTTTTTGCCATCGGCTTTGAGCTGCGCCGGACGCTGCTTTCGGAAGATCCGGTGAAGGTACAGCTATGTGTCGGCCTGCCGCCGGCGCACTTTGGGACGCTGTACCATAAGTTCGAGCAATACTTCCTCGGCCGGGGTGTTCTCAATTTCCAAATTGATGGTGAGCTTTTTTCTATCCTCATCACCGGGGATGCGTGTTTTCCACAGGCTTATGCCGCCGCTATCCCCGTTTATTCAAAGCTTCAGCAGCTTCCCAAAGCGATGATTGTGGATATCGGTGGTTCCGTCCTGCTGAAAACACAGATTGAAAATTCCGGCAAGGTAGGTTCCGCGCTCTTTGTCGAGAGCATTTCAGCAAATAGCTGCGGCTATGAGCTTCTCTATCAAGCGTCCTGTAGCGGTGATCGGTAATGGCAAAGAAAAAAGAAGATAATAAATTCACCATTCAGTTCAATCCGTCGGATCCACAGCACGCACAGACTATTGATATTCTTAACCGATAGGGGCGTCGTAAAGCACAGTTTCTCGTAAATGCTGTCATGCATTATCTGCACTGTAGCAAAACACCCGATATTCCTCAGCCGCCTCCGATAGATACCAATGCAATCGAAATGATTGTGCGCCGCATTATGGCGGAAGAATCCTCAAAACCGATTGTAGATGGACAAATCAGTCCGATCCCGGCGCAAAAATATGTAAACTCCGAGCTGATCGATTTTAATGATGGTATTGATTTGCTGGGTGAAGACAGCATAGCCGCCATCAAAAATACTATGGCGGGCTTCAGACGATAAAGATAACAAATACCTATACTGCAAGATTTTTCCAGAAATAAAATGCATTCAAACATGGAAAGATATACTTGGAACCGCAAAGCTTCCAACGTGGATTATTGCTGTGATGACACGGCTAGACAGCATCAGGCTATTTTGGATAGCGCCAAAATGACGTTGTAAAGCTGGACGGTAGTTCTGAAGAGGGTGTTACCCCGACGAGGTAGACATTGGGTTCAATGGTCGTGGGTGGGGACATGGCTTTGCGAACTCCGGTGTAACCTTTTGTAATGCCCGGTTGTCCTAAAATACTTATTCCCGAACTTATACATCAATTTTCGCGTTTTTGAAAGATTGTCATCGCCGAACCCACTTGATGATTTCTACACCTTTCCATTTATCCAAATCTCAGATGTATTGTTGTACATCCTTTTTTAATGCTGAATAGATAGTCTTCTTTTTGAACACTCGTCATCATATCAGGAAGATCGTTGCTCTTGCTTAAGCACAAACGAAAACCCAGCTCATTTGAACTGGGTTTTCGTGCTGGGATAGGGAATATATCAGGACGCTTTACGTTTCTTAGAATACAGGCCGACTCCGGTCAGGCCAGCGCTGGTCAGCGCGAGCAAGGCTAGCCACTGAACGAGGGGGCGACTGCTGTCCCCGGTTTGCGGGGCACTCGTATTTGTGCCTGTCGTAGTTTCAGTAGTGGTCCCCGGTCTGGAGGGTTCGCTTTCTTCCGGACGGCTTACTCCGGTCGCGGGGATTTCCACGGCGGCTTTTTTATAACCGCAGATTTCGCATTCCTCATGCTTGGATCCGTTCTCTGCGGCCGAGGCTTCCTTATCTGTCACCCACTTAAAAGTATGGACGTTCATTTCCACCTTTTTATCGCAGGCTGTGCACACATGCCAGTGACTGGAATCGTCGCTGCTCCAAGTGTCGGTAAACTGGTGCTCTGCGGTCGGAATTGTCAGTATGGAAAGGGTGGTTTCATTTTTGTCCTTATCAAAAACTTTATCACAAGTTTTGCAGGAATAGTATTCCTCTAATCCGGCCTCCTCGCAGGTGGCCTCGACCCGGCTGTGGTGCTCATACTTGTGCTCGTGTTCAATGTAATCACTCAGGGTGAAGGATGCCAGCCGGATATGCTGACGGTTTACCGTATAGGACATGCACAACTCGCCGTCACTATTGTACTGGACGAAAGGATAGAAACAGCTCCCCTTCATATCGGCTTGGAGCACCACTTTACTCTGAGCCAGATTGTCGGTGTCGATTTTAAGAATGCCGATATGCTCACGGTCTGTGGGGGCATAAAACAGGAAAAGGCATCCATCATAATAGATGAAGTCGGAGCGAGACTGGCAGTCGCCTACAAGAACCGGTTTCGCCCATTCGCCGGTAATCAGGTCATAATAGGTTAGAACTCCGTATTGCGTCCAGTCTTCCTGCCGCACAAAGTAATACGCCTTATCGTTTAACACATAAACGGCGTTTTCCCACTTGGTGGCATTAGCAAAGCCTGTTCCATTCGCGCCTTCATTGGGCTGTGCGACATACTCCCAGGTAATGAGATCCTTGCTTTTGATAAGGCAGGTGAAATTGCCGCTGTACGATCCCGTATAGTAGTAGGTCTCGCCGTTTTCCTCACGGGTGGACAGCTTTTGCATGATGCCGATATCGGCAAAGAAGTTTTTATAGCCGATGCGGTTTGCCTTGAGCGCATTCTGCATGCCGCTGGAGCTGAAATCGTTGGCAATGTTTCCAACCTTAAATTTGTTGATGCCAATTTCGCCCATCTCTTCGGTTTCCATATTAAAGATCCGATACAGTCGATAGTATTTACCGTTGATACTCGCTGTCCAAAGGATGTATAGATTATCCGGTTCGTCTTCCTTTTGCATGAGGATCGTGTCATAGACGCCGGTTACCTTATGACCGTACAGATCGTCGCCCACCTGCATAATATCCAGGATGACTTTGTCGGAAGGCGTGTCTTCAGGCGCGTAGGCCAGCCGCGCCACCTGGTATTCCGGATTTTCCGCCGCCGAAATGGTGTTAGCATAATACGACACATAGATATTCCCCTTGGCATAAGCGAAGGTAGAAACGTGGCACATTTTATCAATGCCAGTTTTTTCAAAATCCCCAATCTGGTTTTTCGCAATTTCCTCCGCAAAGGCGAGCGCTTTCGGATCGCTGTTCAGTGTAGTGTCCGCCTCAATACGGGCGGCATAATCGGACACATCCGTCGAGGGATAAACGATGGGAGAATTGCTTTCAGGCGCATCGTCCGTGAAAATCTCCTCATAAACCGCACCGTTATTCATGCTGACAGACAGATCGACCTCCTGCTCGCCGGCGATTACAGCCTTGGCCGCCTCGAGCGTGCCGGAATCGATATTTGCCTCGCGGAGCTTCGCCGGGGCGTCCAGTTCCAAGGCCTCGCCCTGCAAATACTTTTCAATCAGCGCCGCATCGCCCTCATCGTAGGTGCCGTCACAGTCAAAATCTCCGGGGATTACCTTGAAGCATAGCTTCTCTCCGATAATGCCGTTTTTTATAAAGGGAGCGCTGCTGTCGGCGATGACTGCATATACCCCTCCGATAACAAGATTCCCGTTTTCACCGCCTACATGGTTAAAGCCAAGTTCAAATTTTGAAATATGGTAAGGGTCTGCAAAGTTGATCCCTGTAATTTCGTGGATGTTTTTAAACTGCTTGACATCCACCTTGATGTATCCCCTAAAGCCCGATGGAATAGCAAACAACTCGCCGTCTGCGCTGGCTCGGGCGATCTTCCAAGAGGCGTCACCAACCGCAGCATATTGATACAAGCTGTTTGAAAAGCTGAGGGTTCGGACAATATCGCCCTGCTTGATTTCGGAATCCAGCAGTTTCAGCCCGGCCGTGATGGAA
>ERZ839823.2857-NODE-2857-length-12278-cov-8.003191_pt1 | contig 12278 bp, 8 predicted proteins | sample MGYA00519862_ERZ839823 | MGnify/ENA primary metagenome ERZ839823 (study PRJEB31850, sample SAMEA3708853) | human gut metagenome | biome: human gut; feature: human-associated habitat; material: faeces | place: China | collected 2014 ...
ACCGCAAAGCCCCTATATCCAATCGACGGCAAGGCCGTAGGCCTTGACCGGCGCCTCCAAACCTCCCTCCTCGAGGGAGGGGGACCGCCCGCAGGCGGTGGAAGGAGTAAGCGCAGGCGGTGGAAGGAGTTTCCGACGGTGGAAGCCGTTCACCACATTCTCCCGAAAATCCAGCTCATATGCTTCATATGCTTCATATGCATCATATGCCTCGTATGTCCAAGGCATATGATGTTTTCTTCAAAAAACCGTCAGGTGTCATTCCGGAGAATGTCGAGATAGTCGGCATGGTTTTTCACCGAATCAACGTATTTTGAAATTATAACGCGCTTGAAATTTCAGAAAAACGCCGTTTTGTGAAATTTCCACTCAAAAAGAGCCGGTCTTCTTTCAAGAAAATCGGCTCTTATGCTTCATATGCTTCATATGCTTCTTGTGCCTCGTATGCCTACTGTGCAGGGGGTTCGCCGGTCAAGGCCTCCGGCCTTGCCGTCGATTGGATATAGGGGCTTTGCGGTCGCCCCTATGACCCTTCGCGCGCCCTCTCGAAGCCTCGTATACAACCCCGGGTGCGGGACATACGAAAAAAATTCAGCGCAACATCCCTCTCCACCCTTACGGCGAATCAATCAGCCATTCCAGCGCGTTGATGCGGCGGATGCCCTCGTAATCGGCGGGCGGGTCGTCGTCGAGCGTCAAAATCAGTTTGGGGTACGAATCCCGGATTTTTTGCAGCGGCCTCAATTCGCGCGCGAGCGTATGTTCATCCCGCACGGACGCGGCAACCTGCACATAGAGCGTTCCCGTCTGATTGACGGCAACAAAATCGACTTCCAGCTCGTCGAGCTTGCCGATATACACGTCATATTCGCGGCGGAGCAGTTCGAGATAGATCACGTTTTCGAGGATATGGCCGGTATCCGCATAGCGCCCGCCAAGCAGATAATACCGCAGGCCGATGTCCACGGCATAATACTTTTCAAGCGTCTTGAGATGCTGCTTGCCGCGGATGTCGTAGCGCCGCGCCTGATAGACGATGTAGCTGTCCACAAACGCCGACAGATATTTTTCAACCGTGCGCACGTCGAGCTTCCGCCCGTCGGAGCCCATCGTATCCGAAATTTTCTTGGTGGAAATCGGGCTGCCCGTGCTGCTGTACACGAACCTCAGAACGCTTTCCAACATCATCGGATCGGCGTTTTTCAGTCTCCCCACGACATCCTTCAGCACGACCGTGTGATAGATGCCGCTCAGGTATTCCTCAATCGCCTTCCGGTCGCCGCCCAGCTCGGTCGCATAGGGAAAACTCGTCTCCAGATAGCGGCGGTATGTGGCGCTCAGGCCGTCCCGGCTGCCCGTGAACGCCGCATATTCCGAAAAGGAGAGCGGCAGCATGTCAATGGTGACGTAGCGCCCGGAAAGATGCGTCGCCAACTCGCCGGACAGCATGTAGGCGTTCGAGCCGGTCAGGTAGAGATCCAGATTTTTGCGCAGAAAGAGGCTGTCGATCATCGGCGGAAAATCCCGGACATTCTGAATTTCATCCAGAAAGACATACGCCCGTTCGTTTCCCGCGCGCGACAAAATATAAGTGTGCAGCTTCATCGGGTCGCGCAGCTCGATGTTGGCGAAGTCCTCCAAATTGACGGCGATGATCTGCGAATCGGGAACGCCGTCAAGGCGAAGCTCCGCCTGAAACAGTTCCATCAGCGTCGATTTTCCGCAGCGCCGAATCCCCGTAATCACCTTGATCATCTGTTTGTCCTTCCAACGCCGGAGCGCTCGAAGGTATTGCGGTCGATCAATCATGCAAACCCTCCTCCCCTGCGCGCGCCGCGTCCGTCGGCTTCATCGCGCCTATCGAACCATTTTATCCAAAAACATCCGCAATATCAAGACTTTTTGGATTTCAATGTATATTTCTCCCGTTTTTCTTCTTATTCCCCCGCGTACCGTCTCTCCAGCTCCTGCCAGACGGCCGCAAAGAGCGCCGCGGCAAATGGCTGATCCGGAAAGGCGGCGACCTTCTCCCCCATGGCCGCGGCGGCGCGCAGCCAAATCTCCTCGCGCGCCTCCCCCGCCGCCGCGCGGAGCCGGTCGTCCGTCTCCAAATGGAAATCCCACGCGGCGCGGTACATGGCCTCATAGCCCGAATCGAACGGCGTTTCGGCTTCGGGCACGGGTTCAAAGCCCTCCGGCACGGCGGCCGTCGGCCTCAGCGCGTCCAGCCGGGAAAAATCAATCTTCATCGTTCATTCGTCCCATCCGAAACCGGACATACAGCCCGATAAACGTCGCGTAATCGCCGATATCCACCTCGCTGTCGGAGAGCTTCGCCTTCTTCGCGCCGCAGTATTCCCAGCCGTCCAGCACGCCGGCGCGCACGCAGCTGTCCAGCGCGGTTTCCAGCGGCGTTTTGATGCGGTTCTCCCAGTGGCCGCGATCCGTCTTCTGCACCTCGTCGAAATCGGGGATGTCGCCGCACGCATCCAGCAGCGCCGAAACGGAAATGATGTCGGCGGTGCCGCGCTCGATGTTGCGGCGCACGGAGCTGTGATACGCCAGCTTGTAGCCGACGCGGTAGGCGCGCGGGCTGCGCTCGTCGATGCTCAGCAGCGCCTCGGGGTACTGCATCACATACGAGCAGAGCAGATACCGCGCGATGTCGTCGCTGAACTGAATGGAGATCATCCCGCGCTTGACGCCCTTGCGCTGGAGCAGGCGCACGTCCTGATAATCCGAGACGCGCCCCTTCTTTTCCGACCAGGAGAGCGACAGGCTGTAGAGCACGTCGAGCTGGTCGTTGATCTTTCCGCGCACGTCCTTCATCAGGTTTTTGATGCGCCGCTTTTCCTTTTCGGCCTCCTCCGGCGTGTCCGTCTCCCGCTCATCGACGGGATAGCCCAGCAGCCGCGCGTAGGAGATCAGCGGAATCTGCACCTCCGTCTCAATCCGCGCGGATTCCTCCGGGCGGTAGTGGTTGTTCTGCGTCAGGTAGAGCGCCGCGGTGGAGAGCAGCTTCTGCGCGCCGACCGTCAGCCCGATTTTCAGCCCGTCGTAGCCCTCAAAAAACGCGCGGAAGCCCTCGTCCTCGATGACCGCGTCGCCGGTGATCGGGTTGATGGCCATGTTCCGCGTCGCCGTCATCGCCAGACGGCTGGTCGCCTCGCCCTGCACCATGGGATAATACGGGTCGTGGCGGCTGAGCAGATCGACGCTGTATACGACCGGCTCGATCGCCTCCGGCGGCTCGACAATCAGGCCGGAGATGGCGCTGCGGATGGATTCCAGGTTTTCCGGTTCAAAAACCTGTTTCTTTTTCGGCATGTCGTCCTCCTCAGCGCAGCAGGCTGTCCAGCAGGCGGGTGTCGGCCATGGGGAACGTGTAGCCCCCTTCGAGCAGCGCGCGCGCGTCGTCCAGCCTGTCGCGCGTCACGGCGATCTCGGCCAGATCGAACAGCCCCGCGCGGTGGCCGGATAATTCGTCCAGCGTGAGCGCCTCCTCGTACATCACGAGCTCGTCGTCCGCGTCGATCACGTAGCCGAACGTGTCAATCTGGTAGGCGTCGCTGAGCAGGGTCATCAGCACGTTGAACGCCGCAATCGTCGAAAAGTTCTGGCGGAGGATGTCCACGCCCTCCTTGAGCTGCTCGTCGGACAGGGAGAGCGTCTCCGCCACGGCCTGCCGCCGGGCGCTCAGGCGCTCGTCCTTCAGCTCGGAGGCGGCGATGACCTGCTGCGCCATATCCACAAAGAGCCCGCGCCAGATGAGCTGCAGCACCTGCATGGCGTGGCTCTTGAGCTGCAGCGTCTCGCGGCGGCGGATCACCAGCCAGTTGGACAGGCGCAGATACAGCTCCATCTCCCGGGGCTTTTCGGCGGAAGCCTGCCGAATCCGCGCCTCCAGATCCGCGCCCGTAAAGAGCGCCGTCTTCTCCTCGTCCCCCAGGTACGCATAGCCGGTCATGGCGATCAGCCCCTGCCCGGTCTCCTGCACCGTCCAGCGCTTGCGCGCCGCCATCTTTCTGGGATCAAAATAATTCGTCTTCTTGAGATCCATGGCGCTCTCCTTCACGCATCCGGGCGCAGGGACTTCATCTGCCGATAGACGTCCGCGTGCTTCCGGCGGTCCGCCTCGATCAGCCGGTTGACGTAGGCCGTCGCGCCGCCGCTCTCCAGTTTGCCCATCGTGCGGATGTAGTCCATGTTCTCCTCGGAAAAGGCCATCGTCATGCGCAGCGCCTTTTTGCCCCGCTTGCCCTGCGTGTCGGCGGCACGGTAGGCGCCGTCCGCCTTCGGCGCGCGAACTTCATATGCTTCGTATGCTTCTTGTGCATCGCGTGTCTCAGGCATACGATGTTCCCGCTTATCTTCATGTGCTTCATATGCCTCTTGTGCGTCAGGCATACGAGGCGCTTCATATGCTTCCTGTGCTTCATGTGTCTCAGACACAGGATGTTCCCGCTTGCCTTCGTGTGCTTCATATGCTTCACGTGTCTGCTCCGCCGCCGTCACGCTGAACAGCCGCGCCACCGCGTCCGTCGCCCTGCCCTTTTTAATCGCCATGCTTCCCGCCCTCCTGCCTGAGATAGTCCGCGACAAACGCCGCGTAGTCCGCCGTCACCGCCGCCTTGGGGTGCGAATCGAACAGGCTTTCCTGCATCACCTGCGCCTCGCGCACGGCCACCGCCTCGCGGATCACCGTCGGATACAGATAGACGTTCAAATCCTTCGCCGTCTGCCCGATCACGTCGATCAATTCGCGCGTCAGGCTGGCGCGGTTGCCCCGCCGCGTAATCAGAATCCCCGCGACCGTCAAGCGCGGGTTGCAGTAGCGCCGCACGTTCTCCACCGTGTTAAAAAGCTGCTTGAGCCCTTGCAGCGAGAACACCTCAAGCCCCACCGGAATCACCATGTCGTCCGCCGCCGTCAGCGCGTTGAGCGTCAGCACGCCCAGCGCGGGCGGGCAGTCCACGATGATGTGGTCGTAGGACGCGGCAACCGCGTCGCACAGCCCGCGCAGCAGGTATTCGCGCCCCACGCGGGTGAACTCCATATCCGCCGCGGACAGGTCGAGCGACGACGCGACCAGATCCACGCCCTGCCGCGTCGCCTGAATCACGTCTGAAGCCGCCGCGTCGCCCCGCAGCGCCTCGTACAGCCCGGCCAGCGTGTCGTCCGCCCGCATCGAAAAGGACAGATTGCCCTGCGGGTCGCAGTCGATCGCCAGCACGCGCTTCCCCTGACGGGCGAGCCCCACCGCCAGCGCATGGGCCGTCGTCGTCTTCGCAACGCCGCCCTTTTGATTGATCAGTGCCGTTATCCGAGCCATAGCGCCCTCCCCCTCGCGCGCGTTTTCCGCGCCAAACTTCATATGCTTCGTATGCTTCATGCGCTTCGTATGCCTGATATGCTTCATATACCTCATATTCTTCGCATGTCTCCCCGCCATTATACCAAGCGCGCCGCCCAGCGTCAAATCCCCGCCCGAATCAGGCGCTTTTTCCCCGATTGACCCGTTTTGAAAAAGGGGGGTAGTTGTTCCCGCACGGAATCGAGCCGCCACATGGGCAAACCGGCATTTTCGCCCGCGAAGAATTTTTTGAAAAAGGGGGGTAGTTGTTCCCGCAAAAGGGGGGTAGTTGTTCCCGCAAAGGGGGGGTAGTTGTTCCCGCAAAAAAATTTTTTTTGCCTTACGCCATCTAGGTTTTTTGGGGGTCATTTTTCTTAAAACGGTTAAAACGGTTAAAGGCGCACACGCTCACGCCTTTAGGGCGTGAGCCTATGCTAAAATAAAAAGGCCGCGGCGGAGCGCGGGGAGACGGGGGGACGTTGGGGCGTTGCCCCAAACCCCACAAGGGAACTGAGTTCCCTTGACCTTCCGCTTCGCTTCGCGGCGGATTGAACAGACTTTGCGTACAGTGCGCATGCGCACTGTATGTTCACTCACTTAAAACTGCGCGAAGCGAAGAAGGGGTCTGGGGACTGGTCCCCAGGCGGGTTTGGGCGGCAGCCCAAGAAAGAAAGGTTACTTATGAACGAGGCGATGGTCGAGGCGATTAACGAACGGGAACCCGCGTTTCTGGCGCGGGACGGAAAGGGGAAGGGCTACGTCTGCCCGCAGTGCGGCAGCGGCAGCGGCCCCAAGGGCACGGGGCTGCACCGCGATCCCGGCGCGCCCACGCACTGGAAATGCTTTGCCTGCGGCGGCTATTTTGACGTGCTGGATCTCTACGGGCTGGCGTTCGGGCTGGAGACGTTTCCGGAGAAGCTCGCCGGGGCAGCGGCCTATTACGGGCTGACGGTGAGCGCGCCGCGCCGGATGACAAAGCGCGCCGCCGCGCGCCCGGCCGCGCCCGAGCCGGACTGCACCGCCTTCTTCAAGGCCGCGCAGGCGCGCCTTGCGCAGACGGATTATCCGCAGCGGCGCGGGCTGTCCGCCGCGACCTGCGCCCGGTTCCATCTGGGGTATGACCCCGCGTGGCGCAACCCCAAGGCGCCGGAGACCGTGCCGCCCTCGCCCCGGCTGATTATCCCGACCGGCCGCACCAGCTACCTCGCCCGCGACGTGCGCGGCAAGGACGAAATGAGCGAGCAGGAGGCACGATATACGAAGGTCAAGGTCGGCAAGACGCGCCTGTTCAACGCCGAGGCGCTCGACACGGCGGAAAAGCCCGTCTTCATCGTCGAGGGCGAGATCGACGCGATGAGCATCGTCGAGGCCGGCGGCGAGGCCGTGGGGCTGGGCAGCGCATCAAACGTGCGCCTGCTGCTCGAGCGCCTCGCGGAAAAAAAGCCCGCGCAGCCGCTGATCCTCGCCCTGGACAACGACGAGCGCGGGCGGAAGGCCTCCTGCGAGCTGGAAGACGGCCTGCGCGCAGCCAGCCTGCCGTATTTCGTCTACAACCCGTGCGGCGACTGTAAGGACGCGAACGAAGCGCTGCAAATGGCCCCAGAATCGTTTCTAAGGCGGGTAGGAGACGGTGAACGCCTGCCCGAGATAGAAAGGCTTACCTACTTGCAGACGAGCGCACAGGGGCATTTACAGGCCTTTGTGGACGGCATCGCCGAAAGCGTCAACACGCCGTGCCTGCCCACGGGGTTTGACGCGCTGGATCGGGCGCTGGACGGCGGGCTGTACGAGGGGCTGTACATCGTCGGCGCGATTTCCTCGCTGGGCAAGACGACGCTGGTGACGCAGATCGGCGACCAGATCGCCTCCGGCGGGCAGGATGTGCTCGTCTTCTCGCTGGAGATGGCGCGCGCCGAGCTGATGGCCAAGTCGATTTCGCGCCACACGCTGACCCTCGCGCTGGCGCGCAAGTGGGGCACGGCCTGCGCCAAGACGGCCAGAGGCGTGACGGACGGCCGCCGCTACGCGCAGTACGGCGAGCGGGAGCGCGAGGTCATCCGCGATGCGGTGACGCGCTACGGGGAATACGCCGGGCATCTGTTCATCGCCGAGGGCGTGGGCGACATCGGTGTGACGGCCATCCGCGAGCGCATCGCCCGCCACATCGACATGACCGGCAAAACCCCGCTGGTGATCGTGGACTATCTGCAAATTATCGCGCCCTACAACGAGCGGGCGACGGACAAGCAGAACATGGACAAGGCGGTGCTGGAGCTCAAACGCATCAGCCGCGATTTCAAGCTGCCCGTGATCGCCGTCTCCAGCCTGAACCGCATGAGCTACGGCCAGCGCATCAGCATGGAGGCGTTCAAGGAATCCGGCGCAATCGAGTATTCCAGCGACGTGCTGATCGGCTTGCAGCTTCGCGGCGCGGGCGAGGCGGCTTTCGACCCGACGGAGGCGAAAAAGAAAAATCCCCGGCAGATCGAGGCCGTGATTCTGAAAAACCGGAACGGCCGCGTCGGGGAGAAGATCGAGTTTGAATATTATCCGATGTTCAATTATTTCACGGAGAAGGGCTGACGGGAGAAGTGTTGTTTTGAGGGCTGCGTCTGCGGGAAAAGGACGCAATATCTCGAAAAAAGAGAAGAAAACATCATATGCCTGATGTGCGTCGGGCATATGATGTATATGAAGCATATGAAGTTTGGAAGGGGGCTTTTCTTAGCTCCTTCTGCCGCCTGCGGAACTCCTTCCACCGCTGCGGCGGTCCCCCTCCCTCGAGGAGGGAGGGCTTGGGGGCTGCGCCGGTCAAGGCCTGCGGCCTTGCCGTCGATTGGATATAGGGGCTTTGCGGTCGCCCCTATGACCCTTCGCGCGCCCTCTCGAAGCCTTTTATACAACTCCGGGTGCAGGGTCGCAACCCTGCTCGTTTCAAAGGGGGTTATGGGGTTCCTAGGGGATTTAAGGGGGAGAAATTCGAAATCTCCCCCTAATCCCCTAGGCCTAGCGGAGCGCGTGCTCCGTCCGCAGCGGTGGAAGGAGTTCGCAGGCGGCGGAAAGCGTTATCAAACGGTGGAAGGCGTTCTCACCCCCGCTCCTCCTTGAGCAGTTCGAGCAGCATCGGCGCGGGGAGCGGGCGGGAGAAATAATAGCCCTGAATCAGATCGACGTTCCATTTTTTCAGCAGCGCGACCTCTTTCTCGGTCTCCACGCCCTCGGCGATGACGTTATAGCCCATCCGCTGGAAGGTGGAGACGATGCTCTGGTAAAACAGCGCGTCGCGCGCGTCGGTGCAGATGTGATAGAGCAGCGAGCGGTCGAGCTTGATGGCCGAAAACGGCAGGTGCGTGACGGTGTTCAGGTTGGCGAAGCCCGAGCCGAAATCGTCAAGGCACAGGCCGATATCGGCCTGACTGAACGCATCGACGGCGCGGCCGAGGCGGGTCGAGTATTCGGTGGCGACGGTCTCGGTGATTTCAAACTGGAACAGGCGGTGCGGCAGGGCGTATTCATCCAGAATGGCGATGAGGCGCTCGGCGCAGTGCTCCTGCATCAGGTTGAGGGCGGAGAGATTGACCTTCACGCTGTCGATCTGCCGCGCGACGTCCTCGTGGCTCTTGAGGAAGCGGCAGATGCGGCGGAGCTGCAAATCCGTGAGCGCGTCGATCAGGCGGTTCTTTTCGGCCAGGCGGATGAACACGTCCGGCGAGATCCAGCCCAATTCGGGATGGCGCAGGCGGCTGAGCGCCTCGAGGGTGACGAAGCGCTTTTTGCGGATGGAATAGATCGGCTGATAGTGCACCTCGAATAGGTCTTCCTCGACGGCGCGGCTGAGGAACTGCTCGACCTGCCGGTTGTACAGAAAGCTGCGCAGCGTGTTGGCGTTGGCCTGCACGACGCAGGTGGAGCCGTTGGGCGCGGGCAGGCCGTCGAGGTATTCGATATAGGCCATCACGTCGTCGCCGGAGCCCATGCGTTCGGCGTGGGGAACGCCGCAGAGGATGGCGTGGGATACGCTGGGCGCGTCCGTGCCGCGATCCTCGAACAGGGCGCGAACGCCGGAGAGGTCTTCGTCGTATTCCTGCAAGGATTCGGCGAGGATCAAAAAGCGCTTGCCGGTCAGGCGGAAGACGGAGGTGCCGCAGACGGCCTGAAGCTGCCGGGCGATATGCTGGAGCATCGCGTCGCCGCCCTGCATGCCGTAGGCCTTGTTGACGTAGCTGAGGCTGTAAAGGTAGACGGTCAGGACGTGAAAGGGTTTTTTCTGCGCGAGCATCTCGTCCACGCGGCGCAGGAGGAACTGCTTATCGTGCAGGCCGGTGAGGCTGTCGGTGTTGGCCTGCGGGTTGTTGATGGTGGTGAACATGGCCAGAATGGACAGGCTCATGCCGAACCCGGTCGTCAGCACCTGCGGGTGGAGCGCCTGACAGATGACGCCGCTGACGGCGAGAATGAACGTTTCAATGAGGGCGAGGGTGCGGTCCTTGCCCAGCGTCCTGCGGCAGGAAATCGTCAGGATCAGCGCGGTCAGCAGGTGAAGCGCGGCGCTGACATACAGGGCGTAGTAGAGCGGCCCGTGCTGATAGCCCATGGCGTCAAAATAAAACAGCGCGTCGGTGAAGGGGTTGGTCAGGATGATGAAGGCCAGCGACAGGGCGGGCGCGCCCATCAGCAGCATTTCCCGCGCCGAGAGCCGCCGGTTTTCAATCAGTACCCGGATGTAACAGAGCAGGGAGAAGGGCAGAAGCGCCTGAAACAGGAAGAACACGTGCGTCGTGATGACCGCGCCGATGCAGATCGAATCGGCGCACCGGGCGATGAACCCGTTGCTGGCGAGCTCGAAGACGACGTCCAGCAGGCCGATGACGACGATATCGCGGAAGATGCGGTTATTCAGGTTGACGATCTTCGTTTTCCGGCGGCTGATGTGCAGCAGAATCAGCGACAGCAGCAGCAGGGCGCACCAGAGAAAGTCTGAATTAAACGTCCTCATGCGTCAACCCCCCCCCAATTTTTTTCAGAAGACAGGCGATCTTGCAGCATGGCGTTGGCGCTTTCCTTCCAGTCGCTGACGGTCTGCGTCTCTCCGTCGGGCGCGCGCAGGAAGCTGTATCCGCAGACCAGGCGGAGCGCGCCGGACGTCCCCCTGTCCCGCCGGTTCAGGCGCAGGGCGCTTTCATGCAGCTTGGCTTCAAGCGTCTCCAGCGGGAGGATGGGGTTGACCTGCACGACGGCGAATTCGTCCCCCGAGACGCGGTAGAACGACGTTTCCCACGCGGCGTGATCCGGGAAGGCGCCGGAGATGCACTGCGCCGCGGCGACGACGGCCTCGTCGCCCGCCTTCATGCCGTGCAGGTCGTTGATGTCCTTCAAATCCAGCAGGTGGACATAGACGAGGGCGGCGTTGGAAAGTTCATGCGCGCGCTGATGCAGCGCGGCCAGTTTCTTTTCCAGCGCCTGCGCGCTTCTAAAATCGGTCATGCCGTCCTGCATGGCCATCCGCTGGCTGACGGACTGCTCCACGCGGAAATGCACGTCGTCGGAGACCTGACCGATCAGCCCGTGAAACACGATGAGGATGAACAGCACGATGCCGGTCTGGTAGACCACGTCATACCAGTAGATGTGACACGCCCAATACAGCGCCAGCGCGGCCATGCTGAAGCTGCCCAGCATGATGAACGCCAGACGGCAAACGCGCACGTTCCTGTCGTGCCCGGCGGCGTATTCGCGCTGAAGAACGGCCATCATCGCGCCGACGGAGAGCGCCATCAGCACGTGCGTGACGGGCAGCATGTCGATCAGGCGGAAGCCGAAGGCGAGCCGCGCGACGCCCTGCGCCAGCGCGTTGGCGGCCAAGAGCAGGGCGCAGACCCGCGGCGCGCGGCGCAGGCTCGGGCGGACGGTGTTGGCGACAAAATGGAGCATGGGCACGCCCATCAGCATGAAGGCGAAGAAGGACACCATGCTCAAACTCGCGACATGGCTGCCGTAGACCTGCAACAGGCCGGAGTCCGTCCAGCTCCACAGGCTGCACAGCAGCAGGAACGCGGCCGCATCCAGAAAGCGCCTTTCCGGCAGGCGCTTGTGCCCCATATACATGAACGCGACGAGGGAGAGCACGCCGATGGCGAGCATGAAGAGCGTCAGCACCGCCGAAACGGACAGGCGGCGCAGGTGGTAGCCGGTGACGGCGGAAGCCGAGCCGACCACCGGGGCGCTCAGGCGCATGTGCGCGTCGGGGTCGGTCAGGCGCAGGCACAGCGGCGCGCTGCCCGTCTCCTCCGGCAGAAGCACCTCCGCCCAGAGCTTACCCATCATCTGCCGGTTGCGCGGGAACGCGGTCGGCTCGTAGCGGTAGAGCTGCTTGTCCCCCAGCCAGATTTCAAGCCCGTATTGCACGCCCCGCGCGGAGAACACGCGCCCCGCGTCCGCCGCCGTCAGTTCGTCGGTGCAGAGGGCGACGGGCTCGCCGCCGCCGAAAACGTCCGGCAGCGCGACGCTGATCCGCTCGCCGTTTTCGACGCGATACCAGCCGCCCACGGCGGAGAGCGCGGCCAGCCCGCTTTCCTCGGATAGGCGCTGGACGCTGAACACGAGGATGGCCATCACGCAGAGGGCCAGCGCGATCAAGGCCGCCTCGGCCGCGCGCGCAAACGAACTTTTTTTCATGGCGATGCTCCTTTATCCCTTGAAAAACGGCGGACGTAAAGCAGAACGACCGCTATATTTAATGCTCCGCTCTTATTTTAACACAGAATTGCGGAATTGTGGCGAAAATGTGAGAAAATGGGGGATACTCCTTCCACCGCTGCGGCGGTCCCCCTCCCTCGAAGAGGGAGGTCTTGGGGGAGGGAGAATTGAGAATTTGCAGAATGTCGGCGGGCGCGCGATGCGCGCCCCTACAACGTTGCGGAAAATT
>ERZ839823.2863-NODE-2863-length-12247-cov-3.728921_pt1 | contig 12247 bp, 15 predicted proteins | sample MGYA00519862_ERZ839823 | MGnify/ENA primary metagenome ERZ839823 (study PRJEB31850, sample SAMEA3708853) | human gut metagenome | biome: human gut; feature: human-associated habitat; material: faeces | place: China | collected 2014 ...
ATGCTGTAAATATTCCGGAAGTCCGTATTCATAAGATTCTTCCCGTTCAGATTCCCGAACGCCTGACTCGGTAAGTAATTCCATAGGTACCTTCAATGCCTTTGCAAGCTTGTATATCGTTTCTGCGGAACATTTTTCAAGCTTTGTCTTTCCGCTGCATATATCACTGAGAGTAGCATGAGGAATTCCGGCCTGTACTGCAAGCTTATATTTTGTCATATGCTGCTTTTCAAGCAAATCTTCAATAATCATACTATTCGCCTCCTATATTATATTATATCGGCATACCGTAATAATATCAAGAGTTTTTTGCTGCTTTTGTATTTTTTATTTATAACTGCTTTCAAACAGCCTTTGCCACGCTGCGCGTAAGATTTACCGCCGTAGTCGTGGCGTGAACCACATTCATCATATTTACCCTTACGGAGCTGTCCAGTCCAAAGGTCTGCGCTATCTTCGGCACTTCGTCCGCCGCAAGCATAATTCCGAGTCCCATTAACATATTTGCCGAAAAGGTTATAAGTCCGAGGTAAAGCAAGGTCGTCTGCAAAAACGCTGTAAGGCAGATAGCTATTACCTGCTTGCACCACTGATTAAAGCCGTCCGCATATCCCCTCGGTACGCTGAACATATACAGCGCGCCTACCGACATTTGTATAAGCAATATTCCGCCGCGCTTTATGTTTGCGAAAAACACCTTTATAATACAATACGCGAACGCGACCAATGACAGCGTATTGAAAAGACTTATGTTAGCCTCTATGTCCGTTAAAAAGAAGTTTGTAAGCGCGGACAAGCTAAGCTCCGACAGTCCCGTGCTTTTAGTTCCGGCAGCTAATGCGGCTAAATCCCGCGAAAATATGTTTTGCAGTGTTATGCAGAACTTATACAGCTCCACAGGCAGCACGCCTATAAGGGAGCAGGCAAAAAAGCCCTTTAAAATATTAAGCGCGGCAGTCTTAACATTCGCCTTTCCGCATTGGTATTCTATTGCGGTATCAAACACGGCGACAACCGTTCCCGCTGCAAACAAAGACCACCCGAAAAGCCCGAACAGCTTTACCGTTGCCTTTACCCATTCAAGCCCGAACATATCCGCGCCCATATTTCCCATAAGCTCAAAAAATTCCGCAACGGCGCTGTATACCGCAAGATATATCCATTGCAGCATTTTATCAAAAATAAAGCCGGACATTTTTTCACTCAGTCCGGCAAAAAGGTCGTTTAGCCAATTCAGAATAATTCACCTCCGAAAAAGTTCCGCCGGATCATCGGTCCGGCGGTTCAAGCTCTTCTTTCATTTTCATTCCGTGTATAACGCCTATGCGGTATGCCTCGGTCTGCAGAATATTCGTTATATCCGAATGAGTATCCCTGTACTGCCAAAGCAGTTCCTTTTGTTCCTCCGTCAGCGCACCTTCAAGCCTCGCGGAATACAGCGCTAATTCTTTAGCTTTAAGCTTATATTCCGGATTGTTGGATGTTACATCCTCTATTGGGTGCAGCTGACCCGAAAACAGTTCCTCAAAAAATTTCACCCGAATCATCTCCTTTCTTCAAGCACAACAACATACCACATACTTTGCTGAAAGTCCAGATAAATAAACTCAAATAACAGACCAGATATACAGCGGTGCGGTAAGGCAGAAAATAAGGCAGGCAAAAAGGATACAAGGCGCCGCAAACTCAAATTGTCCATGCTTCCTATAATCGAAATACGCTGTTCCGACCTTTACAAAGAACAGAATTGCGAGTATCATGTCGCACACGGGAAAGACCACATTATTAACGACCGTCTGAATCTGACCCTTGGCTGCGTTCCATGTATTCTCAATAGCTCCCGCCACATCGCCCGCCGCGAATACGGTTACCGAAAACACAGACAAAACCGCCGCCGCAAGCAAAACACAGAAAAGGATTTTTGCCGTTTTCTTAATCATATTTTTTTCCTCCGATTACTTTCATAATTTCTTCGTCCGACACATTACGGACGCGGATATTTAAGTTTTTGCAAAACTGTATTTCATTCTGCATACCGCCTGTAACGGTATCCCCGAATACCCACATTTCATCACAGAACCATAAAAGCGCAAGTCCTGCCGATATACCCATTTCCCGTTCCGCGGGCTTTGCGTCGTCAAGGCACTCCGCGTAAAAATGCGGCACGACCGGAGCCGTACCGCACCTTAAAGCATATTCGGTGTACCGTCTTACTTTTTTAAGGTTTTCTTCCGTATTTCCGCCGAGAGGAGCGCAGATATACACGCGCTTCATCATTCGTCGTCATCCTTTCGGGATTTAATACGGATAATGCCTGCGGATATAACCCCGCCGAGCGCAACGGCGGCAAGACCTATCCAAAAGCCGAGTTTTGAATTGTCCCCTGTTTTCGGGGCGGGAATATACGGCGCGGGAGGCACGGTAAGCGTTACGGTCTGCTCTGCGTCCTCAATATCCGCATGAACCGCAAGCTCCTCTCCGTCACAGTACAAGGCTTCAAAAACCACAATATCCGTCTGACATTTTATACCCTTGCCGTCAAAGGCATAGCGGACAATTACTTCTCCCTCAGCTTTTTCGGGTGTAAAGGTTATTTCGGCGGTAATTTTCTTTCCGTTTACAAGCAGTGTCGCGCCTGTGGATCTGTCCATAAGTATGCCCTTTACGGTGTATTCTCTGCCCGGTATAAGGTGGGTATAATATACAGTATCTTCAATCGTAAGCTCGTCGTCCGCGACTGCGGTTTTCCCGCCGTTTACGGCAGCCTTTGTACGGATTTCCGGAACGCGGTTATTTACAACCTTAATTTCTATTTCCTGTCCGTTCTTATTTTTTAAAACGGGATAAATTTCATCGTTCGGCAAATACCCGCTTGCAGGTTTAAGTTCCTTAATTATCCAACTGCCGTAAGGAACACTGCCGAATGTAAAAATACCGTCCTTATCTGATTCGGCGGTTAAAATTGCGTTCGTATCGGTAAATTCGGTTTCATTACTGCGGAAAAGCCCGAATACCGCACCCGCAATTACACTTTCGGTTTTACGGTCGATTTTCAGTCCCCTGACCGAGCCGTAGAGGATATTGTTTTTAATGGCTTCGTCGTCATTCACACTTATTTTCACAAGCGCGGTTTTCTGCCCTGCATACTCAAACGAAACAGGATATTTTTCATCCGACAGAATATATTTTTCGTTTGTTGCAATTTCCTTTACATATAGCTTTGCGCCTACAGGAATATCTGTTTTAAAGGTTATCTTGCCGTTTTTATTACAGCCTGCGGTTTCAAGCAGACCGTCTGTCGGGATAACCGAGCCGTCCGCCGCGGTCATTTCCTCTGCCGCATACAGTCCGAACTGCACCGATATAATTTCTTCGTTTTCTCCTATACCGAAAGCACTATCTTTTTCAAGCAGCTTTTCAAGTGAAAGCATTGCCTTTTGGCGCTCGTTATATAATTCTATCGCCGTTTCGGTCACATCTACGGTTTCTCCGGCATAGGTCAATTCAACAGATTTCACTTCGTCATTTAATACCATACCGTAAGGCGCCTTTATTTCTCTTGCGGTGTATTTTCCGAGATACAGCGGTCTGCTTTCCGCATTGCCTTTTTTATCTGTTGTAACGGTATCTGCTGCCGTTCCCTTTGCATAGCGGAGCGTGCCGTCAGGCGTTATAATATCCTCGGCGGCGGTGATTTCATAAACCGCGCCCGCAAGTTTTTTGTTTGTAAATACAAAGCTGTATACGCCGTCTGTTTCCGAAACAGAAGAAAAAATTTCACCGCTTTTAGAAAACTTAATAATCCCTTTCTGCGGCATATTGCGCTTTTCAACGGTTACTACCGTTTTACTGCCGTCTATTTTAAATGCCACTGGCTCGGTGTTCAGCACATACCCGTATGCCGTGCATTGCTCTGTAATTTCGTAATTGCCGTAGGGCAGCTTTTCGGGCAGCATAAGTTTGCCTGTAAGATCCGTATAGTAGGTATCTATATCCGCAGGCGTCGGGTAGGTTATATGCTGCACCACAAATTTGCCCGTATCGGTATTCCTTACTTTAAAGCCGATACCCGCCGCAGGGATTATTTTCCCTGTTTCCGCGTCCTTTTTTACTATCTCTACCGCCGACTTAAACACCGCGTTATTTATTAAAAAGCGATAGGTTTCGCTGTCCTCACGGATAAACACATTAAAGGGAGCAATAAGCTCTCTGCCGATTTGCCCTTTAGTCTGCTTTACGGTATATTCGCCGTAAGGCAAGGCCTTGGTTTCGGCAAAACCGTTTTTATCGCAGACAAGTATATCCCGTTCGGTTTCTTTAGCGCCCGCATAGCTTCTCGCAGACTTTAAAAACACCTCAAACTCCGCGCCCTGCTCGGCGTCTGCCTTTATTACGGTTAACTTAAACTTTTTAAGCGTGTTATTAAAGCTGACGGTTGCCGTCTGTCCGCTTGTAACGGTAATGTGCTGTGCCTCGCGCTCTGCATATTCCTCCGGTGTTTCTTCCGTTACGGTATATTCGCCCGGCGCTAAGTTATCCGCCGTAATACTGCCGCCGTTTGCGGTTTTAATCGTTTTGTCTATACCGTTCCCTTTAATGCGGAATGTAATGCCGTCTACTCTGCCGTCCTCGCTTGTTTTCACTATTTTTATGTTTCCCGTGCTTACCCGCAGTCTTAAAAAAGCGGTTACCGGGTCCTTGACCGTTGCGGCGTAGGTTGCAAGATCCTGCTGACCCACGCCCGGCTTTACTATACCGTCGCCCCATACTATAATGCCTTTTCTGCCCGCCGTGTTTTTTACCGCTGTTACCGTAACCGTACCTTTGGGCGCTGCCGTGCCGCTTACCGTAAGGGTATTACCCGTAACGCGGCAGGTGTAACCGTTATCCGCCGAAAAGCTGAATCTTTGCAGGATATTGTTTGTATCCGTGAATGTTGCAGTATACTGTGAGCCGTTCCATTTAAGCTCCTTTGTTTCCCCGCCCGACGGAGTTTTACTGCAAAAGCTCGGCGTTGTCATATGGGTTTTAACTCCCTCTACAATGTTATTGTAGTGCGACATTATTCTGCTTTTCATAGGATGCTCCGTCCCTATTTTATCCAGAATCGCATTGCAGCCGACAGGCGTTATATGATTAAAATCACTGTCTCTTTCACCTACCACGGTTTCCCATATAAGGAGCTGGGTCGCATAGTACAGCGAAAAGCTGTCCGCGTCCGCCTCGTTTTGGGTGCGCCAGTTTATTGATACATTACCCGTATAACCGTACTGCATTATCCTGCCTATAAATATCTTAATATCCGGCACGGTGATAGTATGGTTATATTCGGACGGGAAGTTATCCCAATAGCTTTCGTCGCGGCTTGTGAGCTTATATTTATTCTCTATCGGCGTTCCCGGTTCAATGCAGTAGCAGGCAGGTCCGCTGTATGAGCCTATCGTGAATACCGTGTTGTATTTAGCTTCATCCGAAAACCAACCATTCATATGCTTTAACTTGCCGTGACCCCATTTATCGCTGTAATTTACATCTCCCCTGCGGGGAAACGCCAACTGGTAGTTCTCGACCTGTTCGCCTGCCGCAAAAGCGGAAAAGCCGCCGAGCATACCCGTACACAAAATAACCGCCATAATGACGGACAAAATTCTCTTAAAAATATCTTTTTTCATAGTCGTTCCTCCAAATAAAAAAGCACCCGATTTTTTAAGTCGAGTGCTTAAACTTTATATTATGCGTAGCCTATATATATTTCGTAATCTTTACCGTTTTCCTCTGCCCATATCCACACCGCGGTTATTTCGGGTAACCTTGCATATCTGTCTATATAGCTTTTAATATCCCGCTCGGTATATCTGCAGCTTTTGCCTGCGGCTATAGGGTTATCCCAACAGTATTTCGCTTGCCGGTCAAGCTTTAAGCCCGACTTTACCGCATATTCCTGCGCCGATTTAATATAGTAATCTATATTAAACTCCGGCTCTTGCTTTTCGGGTACAGATGATTCGCTCGGTATCTGTATTTCCTCCGGTTTACTGACCGATTCTGTCGGGGCGGGCGGTTTTTCGCTTTCGGTCTTACGGATTCCCGGCTCTGTCGGTGTTTTCGGTTTTTCCGGTTTTTTAGGTTCGCCCTCTTTTTTAGGTGTAATTTCCTTGGGCTTAGTTTCATTTCTGCTCTCCGTCGGTGCGCTGCTTTCCGGCTTTTCCGTTATTTCTGCGGTTTTATTGCTTGATGCGTCGGCCGGGGTTCCTGATATGTCGGATACCGTTTCGGTTATACTGCTTTCGGTATTTACCGCCGCGCTGTCGGCATTATCCTTTTCTGCCCTGCACCCCGCAAGACCTAACGCAATTATTACCGCAATAAGTATTTCCCGTTTTTTCATTCACATCACCTCTACCTATACAATACAGATTTTTCACGGAAAGTCCAGAGAAATTTTTATTTTTCTTTCTTTTCCGCCCATTTTACGGACAAATGTACAAGCGCCACGCGCTGCTGCTCGGCAGATAGGCTGTCGAGGAAATCTTCAAGCGTCATTTCGTTGTCCTTTTCCGTTTCTTTTGTGCCGGAGCAGTTATCGCATATCTTCTCACGCTTAACTGTTACAGTTCTGCCGTCCGGCGATTCGGTGAAGGACAGCACATCGTTATATGAAAATCCGACCCGCTGCCTTATTTCAAACGAGATCGTAATTCTCCCCCGTTTTCCGAGAATACGGTACAGCTTTGTCATATCAGTTCGCCTCGCTTTCATCGCAGTTATTATTGCAGGGGCAGCCCTCGCAGTCACCGTCACAGTCGGTATCTGCAATGGGACAGTTTTCGCAATCGTTATCGCAGACAAAATCTTTTGCGTCATCGATATTCTGAATAATTATTTTATGTCCGTCTGCGTACATCTGCATCGGGTCGCCCTCATATATCCCGGCTTCGAGCAGCAGTTCTGCAGGCACGGGAATCATAACGGTTTCTTTGTCTTTTATCTTTTCATTCTGCATATAATGTTCTCCTTTAATATTTTTTCGTAGTCCATAGGCTTGTTAACGGAATCAAACAGCGTCAGCTGATACGGTTTCTGCCGTTCCCGTTCAAACAGGTCATAATTGGCTATAAGCAGCTCGGGGAATTCCTTTCCCGCCTCATATTTCTGCGCCATACTGTGAACCCGTTTGAAATCGAAAAAGTTATATTCCTTATATAACTCCCTGATTTCGGGGCAGTCGTTGTATGACAGCAGAAACTTGCCTTTCATACCCGCAAGGGCGTGATACAGCCTTATATGATCCTCCCAGGTAAAGCCGCAGTCGTACACATATTCGCTTGTATAATACGGCGGGTCACAGTAAATAAATGTTGTGGGTCTGTCGTAGTGCTTTATAAGGGTTTCAAAGTCCTGATTTTCTATAACCACATTCTCGCACCGCTTTGCAAAGTCCTGCACAAGCGTAAAAAGTGTACGCAGCGAAAACGGCTGACAGGCAAAGGATTTGCAGCTGCTTGAATAGCTGTAACGGATGAGTTTTAAAAACATAACCGCACGGCGCAAATCGTGGTCGTTTCTTGCCGCCGAGTATAAAGTTCGCACTTCTCTTGCGGTCACTTCGGGCAGCATTATTTCTGTCAGATCAAGCTGTGCCTTTAGGTACTCCTCTGCAAATTCCTCTTTCTCAAAGAATTTTTTAAGCACGGCGAAATCGTCGCGGGAATTAAGACTTAAAAATCCGAGTTCACGGATAAACTCCATTGGACGGTCGCGCATACAGCGGAACAGATTGACGAGGTTGTGGTTGTAATCGTTGAAGACCTCGAATTTATCCGGCACGGGCTTGCCGAGCAGCACAGCACCAGAGCCGCCGAACGGCTCAACATAGCGGTCACAGCCTATGGGAAACAGGGCGTAAAGGATATGCAGAATATTTGTTTTATTTCCTATCCAGGTTACGGGGGATTTTATTTTGATCACCTCACTTTGAGGCGGTCAACCGTTATAAAGAAAAAGCGGCGGTATCTTTCGTCTTTATAACGATCGATACCGCCGTGGATTTATTGCTTATTCTGTTTTGACTCTCTCTTTGGCACGGAGCCTGCGTATCTCGTCCTCATAGTCGTTGATGCGGTTGATCTGCATACATCCGAGGATACAGAAGCTGACGCACCCGCCGAGGAGCAGGCCGATTATGAGCATGGCGATCTCCATTCTACATTCCTCCCATCATTATGCTTTCGTCCTCATCGGGAAACAGCTCGGCGGTCCGGACAGCGTCCTCGCCGAGTCCGCGGAGCAGATGATTGAAATCCTCAATGTCACAGCAGGAGCGGATACCGTAATCGGCACATAAATCTCTGTAATAACCGAGCTCCATATCATCTCTGTCCATGAGGATATTTTCATTCAGTTCGAGCCATGCCTTTTGCTTTTCCCAACATACGCAAAGCGAGGTCGGGAAACCGCCTGTTTGGTCGCACTGAAAATCCGGTGAAGTATATACCTCGCCTGATTCGTAAAACTCTGCGGTTTTCTTTTTGAATTCGTCATAGGTCATAAGCTCATACCCATTCCTTCCGTCTGCATAGTTTTGTCCTGCGCTTCTTCCTCTGCAAATTCTGTTGCCGTCATTGTTTCGCCCAGAAAGTTCGGCTCGGTGTCCTCATCCAGCGGAATATATCCGTTCTCGCCGAAGTCGAGGATATCCCGCATCAGAACAGTGCCGCCATGGTTGACTCCGACCTTCGGTTCAATGGCACAGAATCGGCCGCCGTCATCGCTGTGGCGGAGGTCTTAGGCATACAAGCCTTCGGGGATCTGTTCGGGCAGGAGTCTGCCGTTGGAAAACAGCGCCTTGCGGTCAAGTATCTCAATAACCTCCAGCTTTTCATCGGTCGGTGCCTGCGTTTTCAGTTCCTTTGCCTCCGGCTCGTCATACGGCACAGGCTCAAAAAGATGTCCGTTTCGAGCAGAAATAACGCCGTAATCGGTAAGCGTCGCACCGATGCGACCGAGTAAGCGTTCACCCTCATTTCGCGCAAACAAGCCGCCAAGCCACCGGTTGTCAAAGCGCGTATCCACATTCTCGGCAACATAATTTTTGAAAAAAGCGTCGGCGGTATCGGGTTCGGCGGCAAATTCATACCGCCACAGATTTTGGGCAATGTCCAGTGCGCCTTTTAGCGTTGCGGTGTCCTCCGCGTTCAGCACTGCCTTGAATTTTGTCTGCTCGGATTCGCTCATTGCCGCAATGCGCTGCGCAAGGGTGTTCAGCTCGTCGATTTCTTCCATGCTGTCAAACATATCCGATGTGACCTGCGGTATAGATGAGTAGAATTCATAGCAGAAACAAAGGTTTATTTCCGGTTCGCCGCACTTGTCTGTTACATTGAATAATTCGTCCGAATCGGCAGGCAGGCACAGATCATGACGCGCAGGGTCTTCGTCGGAAAAGGCACTTTTCGGATATGCGCCGACCTTGAGCAAAAACGCAGCGTTTTCCGGTTCTCCCTCCGGCAAGGTCACGCCGTCATACACCTCCGGCCGTTCATAATGCACGGTGGGGATATAGTAATTTCCGGCAAATACGCCTTTGTCGTTCTTCTGCTGCACTCTGCCGATCTGCTCCCCATTCAAAAACGGAATCGCGCTTTCGGGAATATCATCGATGTCGGAAAGCAGTTCATTTTCGAAGGCAAACCGACCGAGCTCGGAAAGATTGCTCACATTATGAGCAACGGGAACGGTGTCCAAGCCGTAGGTGCTGTTGATGAGGTCCTTGATGCTGACGAGTCCACCGTTGTCCGCAGCTCTGAAAACCTCATCGGTTACTGCGTAAAATACGGGCAGCTCCTCATCGGTAAGGGATACAAGTCGTTTTGCAAAGAAGTTTAGTTCATCCAAGCTGAAGGTGTCCAAGCGGATGTCCTGCATTTCCGGCAGGATATCGCATTCGAGGATGCTCACTTCAACCGTATTTTCTTTGCCGACGGCACGAGCCCTTTGCATAGCGTCTTTGATTTCATAGTCCGCTGCAGGCAGCAGTAATTCAGCATAATAATATCCGCCGTTAAGTGCTTTTTCGGCGGACAGTTCAAGCCTCATGATTTTTCTGTTATAGTCCATTCTCGTTTATCCTTTCGCTTTTTATCGTATTCGGCATAGCATTTTACTCCTTGATGATCTGATATTTTTCATTTACTGCTTTAAGCCGGGAAAGGATATCCACCAGCACCGGCACCATAATACTGTTGCCGGCCAGCTTATACAGCTTACTGTCGGACAGTCCGAGTTCGTTTCGCAATTTATAAAACTGTGCGTCGGAAAATCCCATAAGCCGGAAACACTCCTGCGGATGCAACTTCCGAATCCATCCGCGGTGAAATATACCGTGGCGATCCACCACGGTAAGGCAATAAGACGGAGCCCCGTTTGGGCGAAATCGCGGGCCGTTCTGCCGGACGGTTTCCCGGTCGGGATTGATGACGGGATATACGCCGTCGTACTCAAAGAACACGGCGGAATGCTCTCCCTTGTGGTGGCTCATTCCCGAATCCTGCCGGGCAGTGATACACCGTGCCGTATCGGTGAATTTTGAGTTTTCATTGTAATCCACCAGATACAGACCCGTCCTGCCTCCGAAGCCGCCACAGGAGGCCGTCTGTGTTATGGCTGCTCCGCCTGCGTCGTAGACTCGCTTTCCCTGAGGCTGATGATCTGTGAGTTCGGAAAGAGCTTTTCCGCCTTTTCTCTCGATAGGTAGTATTTCTCCGGCACATCGGGGATCAAGATATCCGACAAGGAACACGCGCTTTCTTGTTTGGGGAAGGTAAGCCGCGCCGTCAATACATTGCCATTCGCACAGATACCCCAATCGAGATAGCTCACTGAGGATCGCGGTAAAAACGCGCCCTTCGCAAATCGTGCGGATCGGGGGTACATTTTCAAAGATGAAATATGCAGGGTGTTTCGCTGCAAGTATTCGGGAAAGCTCAAAGAAGAGAGTTCCCCGTGGATCATCGAAAGCCTTTCTTGCCCCTGCAGCACTGAAGGCGACGCATGGGAAACCTCCGACAAGAAGGTCAAAATCAGGGATTTCATCGGTGTTGACTGCTCTTGCGTCATTACAGAAATATTCTCCTTCCGTTTTGTATAAAGTACGGTAGGCTGCGACGGCGGTGGGATCGTTGTCGCAGTAGCCCACAAAAGAAAAACCGCCGATTTGCTCGGCGGCGGTGCGGAATGCGCTCATTCCGCAGAACATATCCAAAACCTTGATCGGCATAGGTCATCCGACCGATACCGTTGTTTTTTCTGTTCCGCCTCGCTTTCCTTACATCGTCATACCGAATCCCTCAGATTCGTCCTCGTCCTCGCTGCCGGTCTGTTCCTCGGCAAGCTCCTCATCGGTGAGCTTGCGGAAGGAGTCCTCGCCGGGGATGATGCCAAGCTGCCTGCCGTTATCAAATTTGCAGTGAATGGCAGACATATCATCCACTGTTATTACAGTGCCGCGCATATTGTCCTCAACAGGTCGGGGATCGTCGCCCATGTGTAAAAGCAAGATCCTTGTGCCTTCGGGATACATTTCTCTGTACCTCTGTGCCTGTCTGTACAGGCGGTCATATTCGTTCAATTTATTTTCCTCCGTGTTTTCTCTGTAAAATTCCAATTCGTAAATAACGCCGTTTTCACCGCGCTTGTCCAACACCTTAACCGCAGTGCCGTCAAAGATATATCCGCCGGCCTTGCCGAACTCAGTGAAAAAGCCTTTGCCTCCATTGCAGTCGGAGAATCGATGGTTCGGCTCATCCTTGATTTTCGAATAAAAGCCGTTGGTCTGCACCTTTGTCACCACACGGGTCAGCCCAACGATGTCGGGGTGGTATTTGTGTCTTGTCGCTTTGAATTCCGTGCCGAGTTTAATATACCGTTTCAGCTCGGCAAGGTTCTTGAACGCCATGGGCTGCAGCGGTTTTTCTTTGTCTGTCATCAGTTCATCTCCATTTCGTAATATTCCTCCGGCGGCCGTAAAAAGGAGAAGTCGACATCCTCGATGTTGTCACAATGTCCGGCAAGGAAGCGGTCGTCCCGTTCCATACGCATCGTCAGATATGCGACTTCTTCGGGAGTGGCAGTCACGGTTTCCTCGCCGCCGTAAAGATACAACTCGACGTGTACGCTGACCTCTGTTTCCGCATCGACATTTTCCATAAAGTCATCAAAGGCTGTCCAGCCGACGAGGTCGTCGTACTCT
>ERZ839823.2865-NODE-2865-length-12242-cov-2.838927_pt1 | contig 12242 bp, 5 predicted proteins | sample MGYA00519862_ERZ839823 | MGnify/ENA primary metagenome ERZ839823 (study PRJEB31850, sample SAMEA3708853) | human gut metagenome | biome: human gut; feature: human-associated habitat; material: faeces | place: China | collected 2014 ...
GCAAGGCTGAGAACGAAGATGGGCTGGCGCCCATCAAGGACGAAAACGCAGACGGCCGACGTCCTGCCCGGAGAAGGCGGGCCGGGTTCGAGCCTGCTTATCTTAATGCAAAACCCAAACGTAAGGAGCGATGAACACCGATGAAAAAATTCCTGTGCGCGCTTATGTGTGTCCTGCTGGCATTGCCCCTTACGGTGCTTGAGGCTTCGGCGAAAACCTTCGTGCCGTATCTCGGCTATGAATACAACTACGAAGAGGAGTCGGTGCCCGCGCCGATCGGCTATGAGCCGGAGGCGTATTACCTTGGGGGCGAGATCGGCACCGGGGCGTTCAGCTCGCCGACCGACATGTGCTTTTACAACGGCGAGCTGTACATCCTCGATTCCGGCAACTCCCGCATCGTCGTCACCGACGCCGCGCTCAACCCGGTGCGGGAGATCGGTACGCTGACCTACGACGGGGAGGAGCTGTCCTACACCGGCGCGCTCGGCCTGTTTGTCTGCCACGACGGCACCATCCTCATCGCCGATACCGAAAACCAGCGCATCATCGAATGCGAAAACGACGGCACGGTGGTGCAGCTGCTCGGCAAGCCCGATACCTCGATGATCGAGGAGAGCCTGGCCTACAAGGTCAAAAAGGTGCTGCGCGACGATAACGGCATCACCTATGCGCTGGTGGACGGGCTCAACGACGGCGCGGTCACCTACATGCCCGACGGCTCCTTCGGCGGCTTCTTTGCCTCCAACGAGGTCGAGCAGACCGCCGAGGTCATCCTCAACTACATCTGGCAGCAGTTCATGACCGAGGAGCAGATCCGCAATTCCGCGACGGTTTCGCCGCCCTCCTTCACCAACTTCGACCTGGCGGACAAGGGCTTTGTGTATACCGTCACCCAGTCCGCTGAAAACGTCTCCGGCGTGCGCCTGCTCAACTTCAAGGGCTCCAACATCGAAGCCGGCGCCGATTACGGCGACCTCGAATGGGACCGCAAGATCGGCGACACCGTCTCCACCACCTTTGTGGATATCGACGTCGACGACGAAAACTACATCCACCTGCTCGACAGCGCGCGCGGACGGGTGTTCGTCTACACCAGCGAGGGCTCGCTGATTACGGTGTTCGGCGGCCTGGGCGACAAGCTCGGCACCTTCGCCAGCACCCGCGCGGTGGAAACCTACGGCGGGAAGGTGTACGTCCTCGACGATGTGCGGGGCAGCATCACCGTCTTTGCGCCGACCGATTACATCCAGCTTGTGCGCACCGCCCAGAACCTGCATGACGCGGGCCGCTACAGCGAGGCCCGGCAGTACTGGGAACAGGTGCTCGCCATCAACTCCAACAGCACCATCGCCTATTATGGCATCGGCCTGGCGCTTGACGAGGCCGGCGAATACGGGGAGGCGATGCGGTATTTCCGCCTCGCCTACGCCAACGGCGGCTATTCCGACGCGTTCAGCGAGGTGCGCAAGGATTTCATCAAGACGAATTTTATCTGGCTGCTGCTCGCGGCGGCGGCGGTGATCGTGGGGATCGTGCTGCTGACCCGGCTGCTCAAGCGCCGGTTCGCCCGCGCGAACGCCTATGAGACCTCCGCGCTCGAGCGCAAATACACCGCGCCGCTGTTCACCCTCTTCCATCCGATCGACGGCTTCGACGGCATCAAGCGCCGCAAGGGCTGGTCGGTGGGGCTGGCCTTCGGGATGCTCACCGCGCTGTTCCTCAGCCTGACCGCTTCCTGGTTCCTCACCGGCTTCTCGTTCAATTTCAACCGCGCCTCCGACTACAACGTGTTCATCACCCTGCTGCAGGCCTACGGTGTGGCGATCGTATGGGTGATCGCCAACTGGGCGGTGTGCACCCTCATCGAGGGCAAGGGCCGGCTGATTGATATTTTCGGCACCACCGTGTATGCGCTGCTGCCGTTTATCCTGTCGATCCTTGTGTGCGTGCTGCTCTCCAACGTCATGACCCAGGAAGAGGCGGCGTTCCTGACCTTTATCCGGATTTTCGGCATCGCCTGGTCGGGCGTGCTGGTGTTCACCGGCTTCATGAGCATCCACCAGTTCAGCTTCTCCAAAACGGTGCTTTCCATCCTGCTCACCCTGGTGGGCATCGCCATAATGATCTTCCTGGCGATCCTGTTTGTCGGCCTGATGCAGCAGGTGGTCAGCTTTATCCAATCCATCTGTTCCGAACTCATTATCATGATGTAGCGAAAGGAGGCGGGTTTTATGCACAAACGGATTGCGGCGCTGCTGGCGGGGCTGTGCGTGTTCGCGCTGACCGCCTTTTCGGTCGGCGCGGCGGATGAGCAGCCGCCGGCACACACGCCGGGCGGCTTCACGCCGCTCGCGCTTGAGGCGCTGCCGCCCTCTGTCGGCGCGCAGACCGGCTACCAGGCGGTCGCCGACAACGGCGCCTTCACGCTGTATGCCGATTCCAAAACCGGCGATTTCGTCCTGCGGGACAAAGCGGCGGACCGGCTGTGGTACAGCGGCCAGTGGGATGTGCTCAACCAGGACAGCCCCGCCTACGACCTCAACGTGGGGCGCATCAAAACCGACCTCGTTTCGATGCTGGCTGTCGAGTATGTACAGTTGAGCACCATCGCGAGCACCGCCACGCCCAGCTATCAGAACAGCTACGCGTACAGCGTGGCCAAGGGCGCCGTCACGGTGGAAACGGTGGAAAACGGTTACCGCGCCTACTACACCTTCGGGGACATTGAGGCGACCGTCCCGGTGGAGGTGCTGCTGACCGGCAGCGGCATCTCCGTGCGGATCATCGGCGACGAGATCCGCATGGGCGAAAAATACTGGATCACCTCCGTCCAGCTGCTACCCGGCTTTATGGCGGCGGACGACCGGTATGACGACGGCTACCTGTTCGTGCCCTCCGGCTCCGGCGCGCTCATCGACTTAAACGCCGGCCGCGGCGCGCTGACCTCCTATTCCGAAATGGTCTACGGCGACGACGCCGCCATCGAGGTGGAGGAGTCCACCGGGCCGACGCGGGACATCCTGGTCCCGGTCTACGGCCTGAAGGCCGGCGACGGCGGCATTACCGCGATCATCACCAAGGGGGACGCTTCGGCGAACATCACCGCGGAGTCCAACTCCGCCGACACCTCCTTCAGCCGGATCTTCGCGGAGTACGTCACCGCCATCGTGGACGACACCACCCTGTTTGAGTCCAACTTTGAAAACAAGCGGGTGATCCACGGCATCGAGCAGCGGGACGCCTTCGAGGATTTCCGGGTCGACTACACCGTCATGCGCGGTGAGGCCGGCTATGAGGAGATGGCGCGCATCTACCGCGAATACCTGACCGCCGGCGGCTTCGAGAAAAAGGCGGACGCCCCCGAGCTGTTCGTCACCCTTTACGGCGCCGCCACCCGCAAGGCCTCGTTCCTCGGCATCCCGTATACCGAGACCTTCGCGCTGACCAGCTTTGCGGATGCGCAGAATATCCTCAGCGACTTAAATGCCTCCGGCGCCGCGGTTTCGCTGCAGTACATCGGCTGGAACAACAGCGGGGTGGAGAATAAAAAGGTCGCCGCCAAATTCGCGCCGGTCGGCAAGCTCGGCGGCAAGTCCGGCTACCAGGCGCTCGACGCGTTCCTTGACGGTTCCGCCAACACCGCGTATTTCGACCTCGACCCCATCACCATCCGCAAGTCCGGAAACGGCTTTTCCACCCTCTCCGATGTGGTCAAGACCATCTTCAACGTGCGCACCCCGCAGTACAAATACATGCGCTCGGTGTATGTGCCGGTCAACAACGAGAACCCGTGGTACCTGCTCAGCTCCGACCACGCGCTCGAGGCGGTGCAGAAGTTCGTGAAAAGCGATTCCTACGGCAACGGGGTCTCGCTCACCGGGGCGGGTGAGATGCTGTATTCCGACTTCAGCAAGAACGGCAACAGCCGCGCCGACACCATCGCGAACTACCGGGCGATGTTCGACGCCCTCGGCGAGCGGCCTACGGCGGTCAACAGCGGCAACGCATATGTGTACGGCTATGCCGATAAAATCTTCTCCATGCCCACCAGCAGCGACGGCAACCTGCTGTTTTCCCGCAGCGTGCCGTTTGTCCAGATGGTGCTGCACGGCTACGTGAGCTACGGCGCCGAGGTGGGGGACGACCTGCTCGACTGCATTGCGCTCGGCGCGGCGCCCGCCTTCAGCGGCGTCGCCATCGACGATTCCGAGCTGATCGAAACCAGCTTCAACTGGCTGTACGGCAGCACCTATGCCAACTGGGCGCAGCAGGCCAAGAACAGCTTCGCCGCCTACAACGAGGTGTACGCCTCGCTGTACGACCAGGCCATCGTCTCCTACGAGGAGCAGGACGGCGTTTCCAAAACCGTGTTTGAAAACGGTGCGGCGGTGCTGGTCAACCGCTCGGAGCAGCCGGTGACCGCCGATGGGGTGGAAGTACCCGCCCGCGATTATGTTGTAACAGGAGGATGACGCCGTATGAAAAAGCCGCATATGACCATCAGCGGGCGCCGGGCGATGACCGGACGGCTGTTCGTCCTCCCGTTCTACATCGGTTTCCTGCTGTTTTTCCTCAAGCCCGCCTTTGAGTCGCTGACCTTTGTGTTCTCCGACGTGACCCTCCAGCGCGGCGGGTTTGACGTGACCTTCTCCGGGCTGAAAAACCTGCGCTACCTCTTCCAGACCGACCCGGATTTCACCAAGAACCTTGTCGCGTCGCTGACCTCGCTGCTGTATACGGTGCCGGTGGTCATCATCGCGTCGCTGTTCTTCGCCATCGTGCTCAACGTCAAATTCCACGGCCGCACGGTGGTGCGCGCGATCTTCTTCCTGCCGGTGATCATCGCCTCCGGCGTGGTTATGGAGATCATCAACTCCGACACCTTCGCCTCCGGCCTGATCTCCTCCTCGCAGGGGATGGATACGGCGGTCACCTCCACCTCCTACGGGCTGACCGAGCTGCTCATCCAGATGGGCCTGAGCGAGGACATCGTCAGCTATTTCTCCTACATCTCCTCCAACCTCTACGACCTGATGTGGCGCACCGGCATCCAGATGATCATCTTCCTCGCCGCGCTGCAGTCCATCTCGCCGGCGCTCTACGAGGCCTCCTCCATCGAGGGTGCCTCCGCGTGGGAGAACTTCTGGATGATTACCATACCGATGATTACGCCGATGATCCTGGTCAATATCGTCTACACCATCATCGACACCTTCACCGATTCGGCCAACGCCGTGATGGATCAGATTACCTCCGTTTTCCGCGAACAGCAGTACGCCCGGTCGGCGGCGATGAGCTGGGTGTATTTCCTCATCATCGGCGTGATCCTGGGGATCGTGCTGCTCATCAGTGCCCGGGCCAACCGCGGCGAGAGCCGGTAAGGGGGGAGCGCTTTGGAACTCAGACAGCTGGCGGGCCAATCCTCCGCTTTTCTCAAAAAGAACGCAACCTCGGTCATCTGGAAGATCTTCCGGTTCTTCCTGCTCATCGGCATCAGCTACATCTTCCTGTTCCCGGTGCTGTATATGATCAGCATCGCGGTGCGCTCGCCCGAAACGGTCAACGACCCGAGCGCGGTCTGGATCCCGCGGGGGGTCTCGCTCGAGAGCATCAAGACCGCCATCGACATCCTCGAGTATCCCCGTGCCATCACCGTGACCGCCATTATCGCGGTCGGCGGCACCCTCGGGTCGCTGGTGTCCTGCTCGCTGGTGGGCTACGGCTTCGCCAGGTTCCGGTTCAAGGAGAAGAATATCGCTTTTGCGCTGGTGCTGCTGACCATCATCGTGCCGCCGCAGACCATCATCATCTCCTCCTTCGTCAACTACCGCAATTTTGACTTCTTCGGCATCCTCAGCCTGCTGCACGCGATCATCCCGGCGGTGCCGGAATCGGTCAGCCTGATCAACACGCCGTGGACCTTCATCCTGCCGGCCTTCTTCGGCAGCGGGCTGCGCGCCGGGCTGTTCATCTACATCTTCCGGCAGTTCTTCGCGGGGCTTCCCAAGGATCTCGAGGAGGCGGCCATGATCGACGGCTGCCGCCCGTTCAAGACCTTCCTGCGGGTGATGCTGCCGCTTGCCCGTTCCGCGATTATCACGGTGCTGCTGTTCTCCTTCGTGTGGCACTGGAACGACTACTATCAGGCGACCATGTATTTCACCAGCAACCAGCCCATCTCGGTGATGCTCAACCAGATGCAGTCACTGCTGCAGGACGCGAAGCTGTACAACTTCGTTACCAACACACCGGATGAGATCCGTACTTACCTGCAGGCCGGCTGCCTGCTGACCATCCTGCCGCCTCTGGTGATTTACATATTCACCCAGCGGTTCTTTACCGAAAGCATCGAACGCACCGGCATTGTCGGTTGATCCAAAAAATCAAGAGAAAAAGGAGACGTGATCCGAATGAAAATGAAACGATGGATGGCTATGGCCTGCGCGGGTATCCTGGCGCTGAGCCTGACCGCCTGCTCGGGCGGAACCGCCGAGAGCGGCACCGAAAGCCAGGCCTCCGGCAGCACCGGCACCGGCACCGATGTTTCCCATTCCGCCGATTCCCTGTGGAACAAGACCTTCGAGGGGGTCACCCTCAAGCGCCTGCTGTGGTATGAGCCCGGCGAGGCCGAGCAGGCTCTCGTCGATGAATTTGAGGCGCGCACCGGCTGCACCATTGAGGACACGGTGGTCGATTTCGAGAACTACAATCAGACGCTGGCCAACTCTATCGCGGCCAACGACCCATACGATATCGGCTACATTTACGGTTCGTTTTTTCCCACGCAGATCATCGCCGGGATGTATCAGCCGGTCAACACCTATATGACCGAGGAAAATCTGCTGGATTCCTCCTCCGCCGAAACCATCGCCAACGGCGGCTTTGACCTGCAGAAGATGAACTACTACCGCTGGAACGGCAACTATTACGGCCTGTCCTCCTACTGGGACGTGGACATGATGGTGCTGCTGTACCGCACCGACCTGATTGTCGAGTCCGGCCTGATGACCCCCAACGATTACGTTGCGCAGGGCAACTGGAACCTCGATACCTTCTATGAGCTGGCATCCAGCCTGACCAACACCAGCCGGGGCATGTACGGTTATTCTTCCGGCGGCGAGAACACCCGCAGCTACGGCGAGTTCGTCTCCGCCTACGGCACGCAGATTGTCGTCTACGACAGCAACGGCGTGCCCTCCCAGAACCTCGGCGATCCCCTGGTGCTCGAGGGCCTCAACTTCATCCAGAAGATGACCTACGGCGCGGGCGCGGTGGTCAAGGCGGGCGCGGACGACGTCAGCTTCCGCAAGGGCAACGCGGCGATGGCCATCGACGGCCTGTACGAGATTCCGAAGATGCTCAATGACCCGAACGTTTCCGACGTGGTCAAGAACAACTGGGACATCGCGCCCATCCCGCTCGCGGCGGGCAATGAGGACGGCGCATATCCGACCGACTGGCTTAAGGCCATCGGCATCGTCAACGGCTGCGTCAATCCCGATGCGGTGGCCGCTTTTGCACTGCACATGTCCACCAGCAAGGGCGACAACGCCTGGGAGTCCAGCCTCACTGAGGAGCAGCTTGCACGCATTACCCCGTATTATGCCAACATCAATTACGCCAACTATGCCTACGGCACCCTGGGCGAGGATTATGTAACCATGATCGCCAAGATCACCACCGGTGCGGATATTTCCCAGCTGATCGATGAGAACAAGACCCTGTTCAAGGCGCAGATCGACCGGGTGATTAACGGATAAGATAAGCGGATCCGGGCCGCGCCTGCCTGCAAAAGCGGGCCCGGCCCCGACCATTCCAAGCGTTCAACGGAAAGGAGAACGGCTATGGCACACAAAATCAGCAAAAAGGTGATCGCCTGCATTCTGGTGCTGGCCTTTGTGCTGCAGAGCATCCCGCTGGTCATGTTCATGGTCTCGGGTGCCGGGGAACAGGTTAACCTGCTGCAGGATCACCTGGATTCCTCCCGCGGGGTGAAATATCTCCCGAACAGCCGTACGGTGGACTACAGCACCGGCAGCGTCACAAAGAATATGATCAGCAGCTGGCTTGACGGCGATACCGTCAACGGTGAAGACATCAACAGCGGCCCGACCTGGGATCCGCCGCAGTGGTACGGCGTGGAGTTCACCCTCGACGATGTGTATGAGACCGACGTGCTGACTATTTACGCCGGCCTCCCGGCGCTCCCGGACACGTACTGCGTGTACGCGTCGGATTCACTGGATACCCTGTATACGGACAAAAGCCTGGTTGACGGAAACGTGAGCGGCTGCACCGGCGAGGCCCGCGAAGTGGAGATCGGCCGGCCGGTCAAATATGTGGCAGTGCTGTTCAACGGCGAAACCGACTATCACCGCCCGAAGGAGTTCGAGCTGTGGGGCGCGGCGGAGGAAGAGCCGGTGCAGACCGAGAACCTGTTCCGTCGTGAGGACGGGAGCAATGCGATCGAGTCCTCCCGCGGGGTGAAATATCTCCCGAACAGCCGTACGGTGGACTACAGCACCGGCAGCGTCACAAAGAATATGATCAGCAGCTGGCTTGACGGCGATACCGTCAACGGTGAAGACATCAACAGCGGCCCGACCTGGGATCCGCCGCAGTGGTACGGCGTGGAGTTCACCCTCGACGATGTGTATGAGACCGACGTGCTGACTATTTACGCCGGCCTCCCGGCGCTCCCGGACACGTACTGCGTGTACGCGTCGGATTCACTGGATACCCTGTATACGGACAAAAGCCTGGTTGACGGAAACGTGAGCGGCTGCACCGGCGAGGCCCGCGAAGTGGAGATCGGCCGGCCGGTCAAATATGTGGCAGTGCTGTTCAACGGCGAAACCGACTATCACCGCCCGAAGGAGTTCGAGCTGTGGGGCGTGGCGGAGGAAGAGCCGGTGCAGACCGACAACCTGTTCCACAAAGCGGACGGCACCGACTCGATTGAATCTTCGCGCGGCATTACGATGAATGCGGCCCAGGGCTATGTCAAGGACAAGGACACCATTGACCAGACGGTCATCGGCGGCCTCACCGACGGCAACCTTACCGACAAGTATGACCTGCAGACTTCCACAGAGTGGTATTACGGTGTGGAGTTCAGCCTTGACGGCGAATATTACGCCGATCATCTGACCATTTATGCGGCGTCCGATCCGGCGGACACCTACCGGGTGTACGCGTCCGCGGCGCTGGAGAGCCTGTACACGGCCGAAAGCCTGGTGAAGGACGGCGTGTCGGTGCCGGCGAATACCGCGACGGACGTGGAAATCGGCAAAAATGTCCGCTATGTGGCGGTGCTGAGCACGGTGCCGACCGGCAACGCCCGTCCGACCGAGTTCCAGCTGTGGGGCGGGGCGAAGGAGGAGGAGCCGGATACCGGCGCCGTCAAGGTGCTCACCATCGGCAACAGCTTCTCGGAAAACGCTTCTGCCTATGCCACCGAGATTGCGCAGAATCAGGGCTACGACCTGACCTTTGCGTACCTGAAGCTCTCGAGCGGCACCATTGACCAGCACTGGACAAACGCGCAGAACAACACGGCGGCGTACAAATTTGCGTACACCGATTCCACCGGGCGGCACAACATCAAGGAGGAAGGCAGCGCCGGCGCGACCATTCAGGAAGCGCTCGAATACATGGACTGGGACATCATCGTGTTCCAGCAGGGCAGCACCGCCTCCGGCGACTATGCGACCTACAGCAACCTCGGCAATCTGATCGATTATGTACAGCAGTTCTGCCCGGATGCGCAGCTGATGATCCACGAGACCTGGAGCTGGGCGAGCTGGCCGGCAGAGCGGTTCGACGACATCGAGGCCGCCTACCACCGCGCCGCGCAGGAGAACGGCAATCTGCCGATCATCCATACCGGCCGCGCGTTTGAATTCGCGCGCACTGCGCTCGATTCCCGCACCATCCTCAACGAGAGCGACAATCAGCACGCCAACGCCTACGGCAAGTTTGTGGCCGGCGCGAGCTATGTCACCGCCATCTTCGGCTGCGACATCCGCGAGAACACGTTCGGCGGCGACCATCCCGACTTTGCCGACATCGACATGGATGTGCTGCGCGAAGCGGTGATGGATGCGGCGGACTATGTGCCCGAGGAGCCGGATCCCGGCGACGAGGATTTCGTGGCCGAATGGCCGGCAGTTCCCTCCGGTGACAACCTGTTTGCCGGTGCGGACGCCACCCCGATCCTGGCGCCGGGCGGCGACTTCTCGCAGGGCCAGTACTACAATTACAGCTTCATGGACGGCAGCAATAAGGCCGATCTGTCAGCGCTCGCCGACGGCGATACCACCAAGCATTACGATGCTTACGGCTTCGGGGAGAACGACAAGCCCGGCGTGCTGTACGATCTGGGCGCGTACTACGATATCACCCAGATTCGCGGCTGGGCGGGCATTTACAACGCCTCTGCCTACTGCATCAACGGCTACCGCGTGTACGCCTCCGAGCTGCGTGAGGATCTGTTCAAGGACGAGAGCCGGGTGTTTGAATACAGCAAGGCTAACGATGTCAGCAGCATGTTTGCCTATGAGCCGGACGCGGCGCTCGGCAAGATCCGCTATATCGCGATCTTCGTCACCGATACCCGTGACGGCGGCTGGCGGCTGCGCGAATTCGCGGCCTACGGCACAAAATCCGCCGACCAGACCGGGCCGTCCGAGCCGGAAGAGCCCGACAAGCCGGACACCTATTATAAAGAGTGGCCGGCGGCACCCTCCGGCGACAACCTCTTCGCGGGCGCGGATGCGTCTACCATCCTTGCGCCGGGCGGCGATTTTCTGGCGTCCAAGGAGCAGGCGTATTCCTTCATGAACGGAAGTGATCCGGCCGACCTGTCGGTGCTCACCGACGGCGATCTGACGCTGCACTATGACGCCTACGGCTTTGGGGACAACGACAAGCCCGGTATCCTGTATGACCTGGGCGGATACTACGACCTCAGCCACATCCGCGGGTACGCCGGCATCTACAACAGTGAGAACTACCGTGTCTACGGCTACCGGGTGTATGCTTCGGATAACCTGGCCGACCTGTACAAGACCGACAGCCTGGTGTTCGAGTACAGCGACCAGAAGGATCTCAGCAGCATGTTTGCGGCGGATGTCAGCCTGGAGCGGGTGCGCTATGTCGCGGTGTTCCTGACCGACACCCAGGACGGCGGCTGGCGGCTGCGCGAGTTTGCGGCCTACGGCACGAAATCCGCCGACCAGACCGAACCGGAAATCCCGTCGAGCATCATTGAGGGCCTCGATGCCGATTACTACGGTGTGGCCACCGATGATCTCACCGACCCGATCTACGCGGGGGCGAGCGCCGAGGTCGGCGCCCTCACCGACGGCAAGCGGGACAGCGTGGAGTTCTGGGGCGGCAAGGATACCGAGAATTCCAAGTTCGTCTTTATCTACGACCTGTACGCCAACTATGACCTCACCGGCGCGGCCATCTACGCCTTCGGCGATATGATGGATACCGAGTTCGGCGTGCATAAGGGTATCCGCTCGGCCACCATTTACGCCTCCCGCACCTTCGACGACCTGTTTGCCGAGGGCAACGGCGTGGTGGTCAAGGCGGACTACGCGGTGCCGGGCGTCGCAGACGAAACCTCGTTCTACGAGACCGATGCGCTGTCTTCCTGGAAAATGGCGCGCTATGTGGCGTTCGTGTTCACCATCGACGATTCTGCTTACGGTGCCTGCCGCCTGGAGGAGCTGCAGGTGTACGGCACCCTGAGCGCCACCCAGGACGAGGAAGAGGAGGAAACCCGCCTGCCGCAGTATCTCGATATCCAGGGCGACAACGGCGTCATCCTGCGGCTGTTCCAGAAGGACGGCAGGGACGACCTCGCGGCGCTCGGCGCGCAGCTGGTGGTCACCCTCTCGCAGGAGGCGGCCGACCTCGATCCCGTCACCCAGCAGCTCGGCGGCCGGTATGATGCCGAAAAGCTGTACACGGTGAAGCTGGTGGATGCCAGCGGCAAGGAAATCCCGCTCGACGGGCGGATCGTCCGGCTGAGCTTCCCGGCAGAGGAGGATACCTCGGTTGAGTGGAGGGTCGCCTGCGTGGACGACTACGGCGCGGAGATCATCTCCAACAGCGTGCTGGGAGACAGCTATACGGTGGAAACCGAGACGCTGCGTTCCTACGCGATGGTCAAGGCGGCCGGCGCGGACGGCGCGGCGGGCGGCAGCGGCGATGAGCCGGCGGCTGCT
>ERZ839823.2878-NODE-2878-length-12175-cov-5.941089_pt1 | contig 12175 bp, 7 predicted proteins | sample MGYA00519862_ERZ839823 | MGnify/ENA primary metagenome ERZ839823 (study PRJEB31850, sample SAMEA3708853) | human gut metagenome | biome: human gut; feature: human-associated habitat; material: faeces | place: China | collected 2014 ...
TGAAGTAGGAATGGAACATAGAAGTTTATAACTTTTTATAAGTTTTCAGTAACGGAACACAAAACAAATGCACCTTGAGTTAGCCAAAACATTGCGAAATTACGACAGAAAAAATTTATCAAAGGATATCCTCACCGGGCTGATCATTATGGCTGTCTCGATCCCGATTTCCATGGGCTATGCCCAGATTGCGGGGCTTCCGGCGGTTTATGGACTGTATGGCTCTGTATTCCCGATCATTTTGTTTGGGCTGTTTTCCACATCGCCTCAGTTCATCTTCGGAGTGGATGCAGCACCTGCAGCGTTAGTCGGGGCGGCACTGGTGGAAATGGGAATCCAGAGTGGTTCGAAACAGGCAATGGCGGTTGTGCCGGTGCTCACATTTTTTGTGGCAGTCTGGCTGTTTGTATTTGCATTTTTAAAAGCAGGAAAACTGGTAAACTATATTTCCGCACCTGTAATGGGAGGCTTTATCACAGGTATCTGCACCACGATCATTCTCATGCAGGTGCCCAAATTAATGGGCGGAACTGCAGGAACCGGAGAATTGTCGGAGCTGGCAGAGCATATCTGGGCTACATTAGGGCAGATCAATCTGCCTTCCCTGATTTTAGGTCTGGTTTCTCTGGTCATCCTTCTGGTGATGAAAAAAATCCTGCCCAAGTTTCCTATGGTAGTAGTTCTGATGGCAGCAGGTGTATTATTATCCTATTTCGTCCCGATTTCCAACTGGGGAATCCGCACACTGGATGCAGTAGAACCAGGGCTGCCTGTATGGAGTATTCCTGACTTCTCTGCCATCGGTCTGAAGGAAGCAGTTATCTACAGTCTGTCCATTGCTGTAGTGATCATGGCAGAAACTCTGCTTGGTGAGAACAGCTTTGCACAGAAAAATGGTTACAGGGTAAATGCCAACCAGGAGCTGGTAGCCTTTTCCATGGGAAATCTGGCGGCAGCTCTGACCGGCTGTTGTCCGATCAATGGTTCGGTGTCACGTACCGCCATCAGTGAACAGTACCAGGGAAAAACACAGTTGACCGGAATTGTTGCAGGAATCTCCATGATTCTGGTGCTTCTGGGAGCAACCGGGCTGATCGCTTATCTGCCGGTTCCCATGCTGACTGCAATTGTGATATCCTCACTTCTGGGGGCAACGGAATTTGATCTGGCTGTACGTTTGAGGAAAATCAGCAAAAAGGAATGCCTGATCTATTGGGGCGCATTCTGGGGAGTGCTGATGCTTGGTACCATCAATGGGGTATTGATCGGTATTATTCTCTCCTTTGCAGAGATGATCATCCGTACTGCAAAACCGGCACGCTGTTTTCTGGGAGTGCAGCCGGGGCACAGGCATTTCGAGGATCTTACGGAAAGCCTGCATAACTGCGAGATTGAGGGTGTGGTGATCTATCGATTCAGCAGCAGCCTGTTTTTTGCAAATATAGATATTTTACAGCAGGATATTGAGAATGCCATTGGGCCGGATACCAAAGCAGTAATTCTGGATGCCAGCGGCATTGGCAGCATTGATGTTACAGCTGCGGACAGGCTTGCAATTCTGTACCGTTCTCTGAAAGCAAAAGGAATTCGTTTCTACATAACAGAGCATATCGCTGAGCTGAATGAACAGATGCGTGCATTGGGACTTGGATTTATGATCGAAGAGGGACGTGTACGCCGGACTATACATGTTGCATTGAAGGATATGGGAATCCATTATCCTTATCCTTTGAAGGGCAATGTAGATAATACAGAACGTTCTCCGTTCAGGAAGCGTGTGGACAACAGTGTACAGGAATTTGTCTGGGCTTTTGGTTCTGATTCTGAGGAAGAGATAGAGAAGCAGATCCATCTGCAGATTGAACAGCTGAAAGAGAACGGAGATATGCAGGAGCTGCTCCATGGCCAGTGGAATCATATGGATGAACTTGATGCAGATGCATGGATTGAGCATCTGGAAGAGCACATGAAGGAAATTGTAAAGATTTCCGGACAGGATGAACAGGAACTGACTGTACGTTTTGAGAAGCATCGAAAGAAGCTTCGGGAACAGATGCTGAAAGAGCATCCGGAGCTGGTGGCAATGTTCGAGGAGCGCAGGCGGCTTTTGGATGAGCAGTTGGAGAAAAAATGGCCGGATGTGTATGCATTGGTATTAAAGCAGCGTGAGAAGGATAACCGATAAATGAAAAAGTCTAAGTTAAATGTACAGAGATATATCTGCATTTTATTATGCCTTGTTTTATATATTACTGTGCTTCCCTTTCCTGTATCAGCAGAGGAAGCAAAAACTCGGACAGTCAGAGTAGGCTGGTATGAAGGAACCTATAACACCACGGGACCAGACGGTCAGAGGAGAGGCTACAGCTACGAATACCAGCAGGCAGTAGCTGCGCATACCGGATGGAAATATGAATATGTGGAGGGAAGCTGGGCAGAACTGATGAGTATGCTGAAAAATGGACAGATCGATCTGCTGGGAGGCATTTCCTATACAGAGGAACGTTCCACTTCCATGCTTTTTTCAGAATTGCCTATGGGAGAAGATAAATATTACCTGTATGTGGATACTTCTAATACAGATATCGCCACTTCAGATCTGACTACATTAAATGGAAAAAGAATCGGAATGCTGCCGAAAGCACTTACTGTCGAAATGTTCCATGAGTGGGAGAAAAGTCATGGAGTGAACACGCAGCAGGTTGATATTACCGGTGCAGATGATGTTCGTCAGAAATTGAAAAATCATGAAATTGACGGATTTGTTTTAAATGAATCTCCACAGTGGGAAAGAGACGATATTTCACCAGCTATTCTGATTGGTGGCTCCTATAACTATTTTGCAGTCAGCAAAAAACGCCCGGATCTGAAAGAAGAGCTGGATCAGGTAATGCAGAAGATAGGGAGGGAGAATCCTTTTTATATAGACGATCTTTATAAAAGGTATCTCTCCGCAAATTCCCTTGAAACTCTTACGGATGAGGAACAGAACTGGCTGGAACAGCATGGGGCGGTCCGGATTGGATATCTGAAAAATGATGTGGGTATTAGCCTTGTGGATACGGAGTCAGAGAAACCGGTAGGAATTATTAACGATTATATTAGTCTGGCTTCTGGCTGTCTGGGAGAAAAAAACATAGAATTTCAGTTGACAGGCTTTGATTCCCAGGAGGAAGAGCTGCAGGCATTAAAGGATAGCAGGATTGATATGATTTTTCATATGAATCAGAATCCATATGAAGCTGAGCAAAACGATGTTATATTGTCAAATACTGTTTTTGAAATTAATGTTGCAGTACTCACCGGTGTTAAGACGTTTGATGAAAATAAAGAGAATACAGTAGCAGTGAGCAGGAATAACCTGCTGGGAAAGTGGTATATTTCTTTTAATTATCCATTCTGGAAAATAAAGGAATATGATTCATCCGATGAGGTTGAGAAGGCAGTTCACAGCGGTGAGGCAGACTGTTTTGTTGTGAAGGCAGGACAGTTATTAAAGACAATGGCAGATAGCAAAATGCGCAGTATTTTTCTTACGAAATCCGGCGCTTCCTGCTTTGCAGTCGCCAGGGACAATACAACATTAATGAATATCCTGAACAAAACCATTCAGACTCTGCCTGCTTCCAGACTTTCCAGTCAGTTTTGCGTATATGAAAACGCACCGGGCAAGGTTACTCTGGCAGAATACATAAAGGATAATCTGCGGGTAGTTTCCATTTGGTTTGTAAGTGTGGTCTTGATTATTGTATGGATTATAGTTTATCTGCTGATACAAGCGAGAAAAGCCCAGATTCAGGCAGAAAAGGCCAATGCCGCCAAATCAGATTTCCTTTTCAATATGTCTCACGATATCCGGACACCCATGAATGCCCTGCTGGGATACAGTGAGCTGATAAAAAGGGAACTGACTGATCCGAAACTTCTGGATTATCAGGAGAAGATGGAACAGTCCGGAAATCTGCTTCTGTCTATTATCAATAATGTGCTGGACATGGCCCGGATTGAAAGCGGTAAGGTGGAACTGGATGAAGATTATGTGAAGATCAGAGATATTTATCAGGGAATTTACAAAATTTTCCAGGCGGAAGCGGAGAAAAAAGGTATTCACCTTAAGATGGAATACGATGTCAAGCATGAGCACGTAATCTGCGATGAGACGAAGAACAAGGAAATTTTCCTCAATCTGATCAGTAATGCGGTAAAATATACAGCTTCAGGGGGAAGAGTTACCATAAGGATCACAGAGCTTGACTGTGACAGGAAAGACTATGTGCGGATACGGACTCAGGTAATTGATACAGGTATCGGAATGAGCGAAGAATTCCTTCCATCTCTCTTTGAGGCTTTTGCCAGGGAACGAAATACAACAGACGGAAAGATTGCGGGAACAGGTCTGGGAATGCCGATCATAAAGAAGTATATTGATATGATGTACGGAACTATTGAAGTAGAAAGTAAGCAGGGAGAAGGAAGTAAATTTACAGTTACCCTGGAATACAGGATTGCTGATAAGAGTTACTATGAACGGGCTACGGAAAAATTTTCAGATATGGATGAAACCAGGATCAGCGGAAAACATATTTTGCTTGCAGAGGATAATGATCTGAATGCGGAAATCGCAGAGTTTATCCTGGAGGATATGGGACTTATAGTTGACCGTGTTGAGGATGGAGCTCAATGTGTGTCAAGGATAGAACAGAAACCGGCAGGCACCTATGACCTGATCCTTATGGATATCCAGATGCCGAACATGGACGGCTACAGGGCAACTGAGATGATCCGCGGACTGTCAGATAAAGACAAAGCCACTATTCCGATCATAGCCATGACAGCCAATGCCTTTGAGGAAGACAGAAAAAAGGCACTGGCAAAAGGAATGAACGGACATATTGCAAAGCCTGTTGATGCAGAAAAAGTTGAAAAGACTATTTGTGGTGTTTTAAGCAGGCGGAGCGAACAATAATTAAAGTACAGAACAGGCAGGGTATTTCGATATAGGAAATTACATCTGCCTGTTTCAACTGATACCGAAGTAAAACTGAAAAAGAAACTGTGAAATCAATATTTGCAGGGATGAAATGTAAGTATTGTGAGGTAAAAAAGATGTACCGGATTTTAATTATAGAAGATGATGATATCATTGCAAAAAATATTGCAACTCATTTTAAACGTTGGAATTATGAAACAATGCAGATTATAGATTTTAAAAATATAATGGAAGAATTTTTGAAGTTTGATCCGCAACTTGTTCTCTTAGATATTGGACTGCCATTTTATAATGGATTTTACTGGTGTCAGGAAATACGCAAAATCTCAAAAGTACCGATTCTTTTTCTGTCATCAATGAATGATAATATGAATATTGTGATGGCAATGAATATGGGGGGAGACGAATTTATAGAGAAACCGTTTGATCTGAATGTATTAACAGCAAAAGTGCAGGCATTGTTAAGACGGTCTTATTCTTTTCAGGGAAATGGAAATGTACTGGAGTATGAAGGAATGATTCTGAATCTGAATGATGCCAGTTTTTCTTATAAAGAAAAAAACGTTTCCCTTACAAAGAATGAATTTCGTATCCTGCAGATGCTTATGGAGAATGCCGAGAAGATTATTGCGAGAGATGATATTATTGCAAGACTTTGGGAAAGTGATGAATTCATAGATGATAATACACTTACGGTAAATGTTGCAAGACTGCGTAAGAAGATTGAAAACGCAGGAATGGATAACTGGATCAGAACCAAAAAAGGTATTGGGTACTATTTGAAAAAAGTATGAATGGTATGATAAAAATAAAAGAAAGACCAGAGAAACCAGAGAAACGTCCATTGTTTAAAGAAAGTATCTGCTCATTTTTAAAAGCACGTAAAGTACCGATTATCATATTCACAGGAATTGTTGCGATATTCGGAATACTCTTTTGTTTATATGACATACCTTCTGATGCAATTATTTATGGAGTCCGGTTATCAATTGTGTGGAGCGGAGTTTGTTTCCTGATCGATTTTTATAAATATTATAAACGACATAAGTTATTGCATATAAGCAGGGAACAGTTTTTTGAGGATGCAGAACAGCTTCCAGAGTATATGGATGTTATAGAAGGCGATTATCAGGAACTGGCAAAAGAATTGTATCAGTCAAAACGGGAGCTTATTTCCGAAAACCGGACTGCGAGAAAAGAAATGCTTGATTATTATGGCATGTGGGTTCATCAGATCAAAACGCCGATTGCGGCATTGGATATTTTACTGCAGAATGCGGAGCACAATCTGTATCGGTCAGATGAGAGGGAGACAATTCAGGATGCAGTATCAGTTGCTGATATGAAGATGGAACTTTTCAAGATTGAGCAATATGTAGAGATGGCACTGAATTATCTTCGGGTAAAGGATATATCTTCGGATCTGTCGTTTAAAAAGTGTGCAGTCGATGATATGGTGCGGCAGGCTGTCCGAAAATACGCAAAAGTTTTCATATCCAAAAAGATACAAATGGATTTCAAGCCAACAAATGTCTATACAGTAACTGATGAAAAATGGTTTGTGTTCGTGCTCGAACAACTTTTATCCAATTCTTTGAAATATACAAAAGAAGGTAAGGTTTCCATTTTCATGGAAGAAAAAGCTCTCGTAATCGAAGATACCGGGATCGGAATCCCTGCTGAAGATCTTCCGCGGATCTTTGAAAAGGGTTTTACCGGATATAATGGCCGGGAGGACAAAAAATCTACGGGGATCGGTCTGTATTTGTGCAAAAATATTATGGATAAATTGCAGTGGAATATTACGGCAGATTCAGAAGTAGGGACAGGAACAAAGATATATCTTACAAAAATGTAAGATAAGAACAGAAAGTGTTAGGTACTTCGATGGAAGCACTGGCACTTTCTTTTTATAATAAACCTGTAAATTGAGTTATAGAAGAAAGGCAGGGAATTATAATGGCATTATTAGATGTGAAAAATGTGCGAAAAGTATATACAACCAGGTTTGGTGGAAACCAGGTGGAGGCATTAAAAGATGTAAACTTTTCTGTAGAGCAAGGTGAATATGTAGCAATCATGGGGGAATCCGGATCAGGGAAAAGTACGCTCCTCAATATTTTGGCAGCACTGGATAAGCCGACGGAAGGAATCGTATTTTTACAAGAGAAAGACCTGAGTAAAGTAAAAGAAAAAGAGATGGCGGCATTTCGCCGGAATAATCTGGGATTTGTATTTCAGGATTTTAATCTGCTGGATACCTTTTCTTTGAAAGACAATATTTTTCTTCCACTTGTACTTTCCGGAACATCGTATAAAGAGATGGAAAGAAGGCTTATGCCACTTGCAGATAAGCTTGGTATTAAAAGTATATTGGAGAAATACCCCTATGAAGTCTCAGGCGGACAGAAGCAAAGAGCTGCTGTCGCAAGGGCTGTTATCACACAGCCACAGCTTCTGCTTGCAGACGAACCAACCGGGGCACTGGATTCAAAGGCCGCAAAAGAATTGTTGAAATTGTTTACAGACTTAAACCAGGATGGACAGACTATTGTAATGGTAACGCACAGCGTAAAGGCGGCAAGTACAGCAGGGCGGGTTTTATTTATTAAAGATGGTAAAGTATTTCATCAGCTTTATAAAGGCAATCTCAGTGAGGTTCAGATGTATCAGAAAATCTCCGATGCAATGACTGCAATCACAGCAGGAGGTGAGATTGATGAATAGCAATATTTACGGAAAGCTTGCGGTAACAAATTTGAAAAACAATGGGAAAAGTTATCTTCCTTATGTTTTGGCCTCTGCTTTTTCTGTGATGATGTATTTTATTATGGATAATCTGTATCGCAATCGTTCTTTAGTAGAAAAAGGAAGTCCTCTTGCTATCATGTTGTCTTATGCAGCTGCGATACTTCTCATTTTTTCTGTTATCTTTTTGTTTTATATAAACAGTTTTTTGATCAAACGCCGGAAAAAAGAACTGGGAATTTATAATATTCTGGGAATGGAAAAAGGGCATCTTGCAAAAATGCTTTGTCTTGAATCTGTGATGACAACAGCTGCAAGTATTATTGGTGGTATTTTAGCAGGTATTCTTTTGGGAAAACTTGTCTACCTTATATTGTTGAAAATACTGCATATGGGTGGAAAGATAGAGTATAGAGTATCACTCGCATCTGCCGGAATGACAATGATTCTTTTTGGAGTGATTTTTATTTTGATTTTTCTGTACAACCTTTTGCAGATGAAGCTTTCAAATCCAATCGAACTTCTGCGCGGAGGAAATACAGGAGAACGTGAGCCGAAGACAAAATGGATCATGACAATAATCGGAATTTTTTGTCTGGTAGGTGGATACTATATTGCACTTACCACAAAAGAACCGATGGCGGCATTAGGAAAGTTCTTTGTCGCAGTTATTCTTGTTATTGTAGGAACCTATTTCCTGTTTATGGCAGGAAGTATTGCATTTTTGAAAATTCTTCGAAACAAAAAAAGTTATTATTATAAGATGAAACATTTTACGGCAGTGTCAGGTATGATCTACCGGATGAAACAAAATGCGGTTGGTCTTGCAAACATCTGTATACTAAGTACGATGGTTCTTGTTATGGTCTCCATGACAGTATCCTTATATGGCGGAATGAATGATGTGATCGCGACCCGTTTTCCATATGAGGCGAAAATCACAGGTTCGGGAATCGACCAAAATGAGGAAGAACAGATAGAAGAAATTGTAAATGATATTACAGTGAAAAACCATACAGATTCCACTTCACAGATACGTTTCCATAAAGGAGAATTTACAACAGTATATAATGATAAAACGAAGAAATTTGATATGATGGCAGCGGGAAACTATACTGATTCAAGCGTTTCTGAGTTAGTTATGATACCACTTTCTGATTACAATCAAACAGAAGGGAAAAATGTGAAACTGAACGAGAATGAGATCCTTCTTTATCATAGAAATCATAAAAATAGTGATACAGAAAATAAAAGGGATAAAGAGGCTATTCAGTTGGGAAACAGTTCATATACAGTGACTGCTGAATTAGACAGTCTTACGATAGCAAAAGCCGATGCGACAAACACTGTAGATGGCTGGTATGTGGTTGTCAAAGACAGCAGCATCATTACGTCCTGCTTAAAAGATGTTTATGAGAGCAGTAATATATATGAGGAACTGAAAGAATACTATGGGAAAATACAGTATAGTTACAGTTTTGATTTAAATGGAAGCTCAGAAAACCGTATTAAAACAGAAAAAAGTATTCAGGAACAACTTCAAAAAGATTTTACGCAGTGTTCTATTGAAAGCAGGGAGTTAAGCAGGAAAAACTTTTACGAGCTTTATGGAGGATTCCTATTCATCGGTATCTTTCTTGGAATCATCTTCCTTATGGCAACTACACTTATTATCTATTATAAACAGATTTCCGAAGGCTACGATGACAGGGAACGTTATCAGATTATGATGAAAGTCGGAATGAGCAGGCAAGAAGTTAAGCAATCTATAAGAAACCAGGTATTACTTGTGTTCTTCCTACCACTCATTACGGCAGTTGTTCATCTTGCATTTGCTTTCAAGATTATTACAAAACTGCTTAGTGTGTTGAATCTTACAAATGTGTCATTATTCTTTATGTGCACAGTTGGGACTGTGGCGGTGTTTGTAATTATCTATACAGTCATTTACATTATAACTGCCAGAGGATATTATAAAATTCTAGCGTAATCATACCGTTGGCAGGAATAGAAAAAGGACATACGTGGACTATTTATTACATTAAGACAAATGGAATCAATTAAAGAAAATTCAAAATATTTATCAGAAGACTTTAACCCAGATGCAGAGCTAGAAAAGGGAAAAAAAGAAAAATATTCAGAAATAGTTTTTTTGAACAAATAATATAGAAAACATATAAAGTGCAGAACAGGTATTCGCTTGCTCTGTACTTTTTTTATATGGGGTGATATACTGAAAACAACATTTTAACTAAATCAAGCAAGTAATGAAGCGGATGTTTTTATTCGCCTGACTTTTGGATATGAAAAATTTGTTAAAAACAGGAGATTACTATGGATCATTTTGAATTGCATTCGGAGTACAAACCAACTGGAGACCAGCCCCAGGCAATTGAGCGTCTGGTCAGGGGCTTTAAAGAAGGCAACCAGTTCGAAACTTTACTGGGTGTCACAGGTTCCGGCAAGACATTTACCATGGCAAATGTCATCCAGCAGCTAAACAAACCAACCCTCATTCTCGCCCACAACAAAACTCTCGCGGCACAGCTCTACGGCGAGATGAAGGAATTCTTCCCTGAGAACGCAGTGGAATATTTTGTCTCCTATTATGACTACTATCAGCCGGAGGCTTATGTCCCGTCTTCAGACACCTATATTGCCAAAGACTCCTCCATCAATGACGAGATTGACAAACTCCGTCTCTCTGCCACAGCCGCAATGTCAGAGCGGAAAGACGTAGTGGTCATTTCCTCCGTTTCCTGTATCTACGGACTGGGTTCCCCTCAGGAATTCTTTGACATGATGATTTCCCTGCGTCCGGGAATGACCAAAGACAGGGATGAGGTAATCCGGGAGCTGATTGACATTCAGTACACCAGAAATGAGATGGACTTCCACCGAAGCACCTTCCGTGTCCGTGGAGATACCCTGGAAATTTTTCCTGCCAACAGCTCCGATACAGCCGTGAGAGTAGAATTTTTCGGAGATGAGATCGACCGTATTTCAGAAATTGATGTACTGACAGGAGAAATCAAATGCCAGCGTTCTCATATCAGCATCTTCCCTGCATCCCACTATGTAGTACCAGCAGAACAGATCCAGAGAGCAGCTGTAGCAATAGAAGAAGAATTAAAAGAACGTGTAGAGTATTTCAAAAGTGAAGACAAGCTTCTGGAAGCCCAGCGAATCTCAGAACGCACCAATTTCGACATTGAAATGATGAAAGAAACCGGATTCTGTTCAGGAATCGAAAATTATTCCAGACATCTGTCAGGATTAAAGCCCGGACAGCCGCCATACACACTGCTGGACTATTTTGGAGATGACTTCTTACTTATTATAGACGAATCTCATATCACAGTACCTCAGGTAGGAGGAATGTACGCCGGTGACCAGAGCCGGAAGCAGACATTGGTGGACTATGGTTTTCGTCTTCCTTCGGCAAAGGACAACCGTCCTTTAAGCTTCGAAGAATTCGAATCCAAACTGGATCAGGTCATGTTTGTATCTGCCACTCCGGGACAATATGAGTATGATCATGAACTCCTCCGTGCAGAACAGATCATCCGTCCAACCGGACTTCTGGATCCGAAAGTAGAAGTCCGCCCCATTGAAGGCCAGATCGATGATCTGATCGGAGAAGTAAACAAAGAAGTGTCAAAGAAACATAAAATCCTGATCACCACGCTCACCAAACGAATGGCAGAAGACCTGACAGAATATATGAAAGAAGTAGGAATCAGAGTCCGTTATCTCCATTCCGATATCGATACCTTAGAACGTGCCCGCATTATCCGTGATATGCGTCTGGATGTCTTTGATGTACTGGTAGGAATCAACCTCCTTCGAGAAGGACTGGACATCCCGGAAATCACCCTGGTAGCAATCCTGGATGCAGACAAAGAAGGTTTCCTCCGTTCCGAAACATCCCTCATCCAGACCATCGGACGAGCTGCCCGAAACAGCGAAGGCCATGTAATCATGTACGCAGACAACATGACCGATTCCATGCACAAAGCCATCACCGAAACCAACCGCCGCCGAACCATTCAGGAAGCCTACAACAAAGAACACGGAATTACTCCGACTACTATCAAAAAAGCAGTCCGCGATCTCATCGCCGTATCCAAAGCAGTAGCCGAAACCGAAGTCCGACTCCAGAAAGACCCAGAGTCCATGACCCGCAAAGAACTTACCAAACTTATCGCCCAGGTAGAAAAACAAATGCGTGCCGCAGCCGCAGACCTCAACTTTGAACAGGCCGCCGAACTCCGCGATAAAATGATCGACCTGAAAAAGAACCTGGATACTTTAGACAAATAATGTTTCTTAATCCAGCCCATCAGAGTGTGAAATCCTGCGTCAGATATCTTCATTGCCTTTTGCACTCTGCTGAACTGCCTTAAATGCATTATTTACGAGGATTGCTATAGAAGA
>ERZ839823.2881-NODE-2881-length-12159-cov-3.810641_pt1 | contig 12159 bp, 11 predicted proteins | sample MGYA00519862_ERZ839823 | MGnify/ENA primary metagenome ERZ839823 (study PRJEB31850, sample SAMEA3708853) | human gut metagenome | biome: human gut; feature: human-associated habitat; material: faeces | place: China | collected 2014 ...
TCGCGGCGGAATGGGCGGAAAACTGCGGTGTCCGGATCAATCTGGAGCCGCTGAACGTCACCACGGACCATCCCGGCAATTTCCTCCGCCACACCCGCACAGCGGCGGAGCTGACCCGGCTCATCGGCTCCCCGTACTTGAAGGTGCTGTACGATGTGTACCACATGCAGCTCAACGAGGGCAGCCTGTGCGACCATATCCGCGCCTACGCCGACCAGTTCGGCCACATCCATGTGGCGGACGCGCCGGGCCGTCACGAGCCGGGCACCGGGGAGATCCGCTACCCGGCGGTGTTCGCCGCCTTGGAGCAGGCGGGCTACCGGGGGCTCATCGGCTACGAGCTGTTCCCCAAAACCGACACGAAAACCGCCGTCCGGGCCATCATGTCGGACTGACCGATATTGCAGAAGGAGAGGACCTTATGTCAGATTACAGCGCTTTTTTCCTGATGAAGCCGGAGGATGTGAAGCGGTACGCCGTGGACGTGCTCCATTTTTTCCAGCCGGAGGAGGAAACCGATTGCGTTGAGATCGGTGACGGCAACATCAACTATGTCTTTCAGGTCCGGTCCCGGAAGGACGGCCGCTCCGTCATCGTAAAGCAGGCGGACAAGCTGCTGCGGTCCTCCGGTCGTCCGCTGGATCTCTACCGCAACAAGATCGAGGCGGAGACCCTGATGCTGGAGGCCCGGCTAGCTCCCAAATTCATCCCGGAGGTCTATCATTACGATGAGACCATGGCCGCCCTCTCTATGGAGGATATTTCCGCCTACAAAAATCTCCGCAAGGAGCTGGCGGCGGGCCGGGTCTACGGCCATCTCAGCGAAAATCTCTCCGATTTTCTGGCCCAGTCCCTGCTGCCCACCACGGATCTGGTGATGGACCGGCAGGAAAAGAAGAAGCAGGTCAAATTCTTCACCAATCCGGAGCTGTGCGACATCACGGAGGACCTGGTGCTCACGGAGCCGTATCTGGCCCAGCCCATGAACCCCCGGAACAAGAATATCGTCACCCCCGGCAACGAGGACTTCGTGCGGGAGCATCTCTATGAGGACGAGGCCCTCCACGGGGAAGTCGCCGCCCTGCGGAACGGCTTTATGAACAACGCGCAGGCGCTGATCCACGGCGACCTCCATTCCGGCTCTATTTTTGCCAATGAGCAGGGCATCAAGGTCATCGACCCGGAGTTCGCCTTCTACGGCCCCATGGGCTACGACATCGGCAATGTCATCGGCAACCTGTTTTTCGCGTGGGCCAACAAGGCCTATACCGGCGGCAGCGCCGAAACGCAGACCGCTCTGGAGCAAACCATCCGGGAGACCTGTGACAAAACGGCGGAAAAGCTGGCGGCGGAATATGACAAGCTGGTGACCTTCCCGCTGTACTGCGCTTCCGCCTTCCGCAAGGCCTATCTGGACGGCGTGATGGCGGACTCCTACGGCTACGCCGGTACGGAGATCATCCGCCGGGTGGTGGGCGATTCCAAGGTGATAGAGGTCACCTCCGTCACGGACCCGGCCCAGCGGCTCCCCATGGAGCGCGCCCTCATTGATTTGGGCATCTATCTCATCAAAAACCGTGCCGGCGGCCTCAACGGGGCGGCTGTGACGGAGGAATTCCGTAAGATCTTGGCAGAGGGGAGGGGCACACATGGTCAGAATGGATGAAAATATGCCGTTTCTGCTGCAATATGAAAACGTTGCGTGGTACGAAAACGGCAAGGTCCGCATTTTAGACCGGCGGATCTACCCCACGGAGGTCCGGTTCGTGGAGTGCGCTACCTATCAGGAGGTGGTGCAGGCCATCGCGGACATGGTGACCCAGAGCGCCGGCCCATACACCGCCGTTGGCATGGGCATGGCCTTAGCCGCGTGGCAGGTGCGGGACAAGGGCGCTGCGGAGCAGGATGCCTTCTTGCAGCAGGCGGCCTATGATCTGGCCCACGCCCGCCCCACCACCGCCAATCGCTACGGCCAGATCACCTATCGCTGCGCCGAGGTGGCCAAGGAGGCGCTGGCGGCAGGGAAGGACCCCGTGGAGGCCATCGTGGAGAACACGGTGGAATCCCTGAACCGCCGGTATTCCACCATGCAGATCGTGGGCGACCATCTGGCAGAGCTGATCCCGCAGGGGGGTACGATTTTGACCCAGTGCTTTGGCGAGACCATCATCGGCACCGTGATCCGGGCCGCCCGCTGTCAGAACAAGGACTTCAAGGTGTTCTGCGCCGAGACCCGGCCCTATCTGCAGGGGGCGCGGCTGACTTCCGGCTGCTTCGCCCAGATGGGCTTTGATACCACGGTCATCACCGACAATATGGTGGCCTACGCCATGGAGCGGGAGGGCATCGACCTGTTCACCTCCGCGGCGGACACCATCGCCCGGGACGGCCACATCGCCAACAAGATCGGCACGTTCCAGATGGCGATTCTGGCCAAGTATTTTGGTATTCCGTATTATGTCACCGGCATCCCCGATCAGGACAAGCACAGTAAGGATGACATCGTCATCGAGATGCGGGACCCCCAGCAGGTCCTCAGCTATCGGGGCATCCCCAACACCGTGCCGGAGGTCAAGGCCATCTATCCCTCCTTCGACGTGGTGCCGCCTCACCTCATTTCCGGCGTGGTCACGGATAAAGGTGTCTATGTGCCCTATCTGCTGGATCACTATTTTGATTCTGATGTAAAGAAGTTCTATTAAGACCGGAAGGAGAGACGCGCCATGCTGATGCAGGAAGAGAGAGAACTGGTCGTTGAATACGGCAAAAAGATGAGCGCCGCCCGGTTGAGCACCGGAACCAGCGGCAATATCAGTATTTACAACGCTGAAAAAGGCCTGGTGGCTTTGAGCCCCTCCGGCATGGATTATTTTTCCACCACCCCGGAGGATGTTGTGATCCTGGATCTGGAGGGCAAGGTGGTGGACGGTAAGCGGAAACCCTCCAGCGAGTGGGCTCTGCACACAACGTTCTATAAGCATAAGCCCCACGCAAGAGCCGTTGTCCACACCCACTCCGTCTACTGCACGACGCTGGCCGTACTGGGTGAGCCCATCCGGGCAGTACACTATGTGATCGGTGACGCAGGCGCGGCGGAAGTTCCCTGTGCCCCCTATCAGCTGTTTGGCACAGAGGCGCTGGCGGAAGCGGCTATGGAGGTCTGCGGCAAGAGTGATGGTGTTCTGCTGGGCAACCACGGCCTCGTATGCTGCGGCAAGGATATCAAGGGTGCTTACGGCCTCGCCTGCAATCTGGAATACATCGCGGAGATCCAGTGCCGCGCCATGAGCATTGGCAAGCCCAATGTTTTGACGGAGGAGCAGATGGCTGAGGTCATGGTGAAATTCCAGTCCTACGGTCAGCCCGGTGCGAAAAAGACCGGATATTGAGGGGAGCGTTACGATGCGGAACTTTGATTTTTACAGCCCCACCTACTTCGTGTTCGGAAAGGACCGGGAGGCGGAGACCGGCAGGTATGTCAAGCGCTTCGGCGGCAGCCGGGTGCTGGTGGTCTACGGCGGGCAGTCTGCCAAACGCTCCGGCCTGCTGGACCGGATCATGGCCTGCCTGAAGGAAGAAAACCTGTACGCCGTGGAGCTGGGGGGCGTAAAGCCCAATCCCCGCAGCGGCCTTGTGTACGAGGGCATTGACCTCTGCCGCCGGGAGAAGATCGACTTCATTCTGGCCGTGGGTGGCGGCAGCGTCATCGACACCGCCAAGGCCATCGCCATCGGCGTACCTTATGACGGTGATTTCTGGGACTTTTTCTCCGGGAAGGTGCCGGAGCAGGCTCTGCCCGTGGGCACCGTCCTGACCATCGCCGCCTCCGGCAGCGAAGGCTCTCCGGATTCCATCATCACCAACGAGAAAACCCTAGAGAAGAACGGCGCGGAAGCCGACTGCCTGCGGCCCTGCTTCTCCGTGCTGGACCCCGCCCTTACGGAAAGCCTGCCCGCCTACCAGACCGCCTGCGGCATCACGGACATCATGGCCCACACCTTTGAGCGCTATTTCACCAATACGCCGGACGTGGAGGTGACAGACCGGATGCTGGAGGGCGTGCTGCTGGCCATGCTCCACGAGGGCCGCCGGGTCATGGATGATCCTCACAACTACGAGGCGCGGGCAAACATCATGTGGGCCGGTATGGTGTGCCACAATGACATTATGGGCGTGGGCCGTCAGCAGGACTGGAACAGCCACCATCTGGAGCACGTGCTCTCCGCCAAGTACGACTGCGCCCACGGCGCGGGTCTGGCGGTCATCATGCCGGCGTGGATGCACTACTGCGCGGAGCACGGCGGCGAAAAGCGTCTGGCCCAGATGGCTGTCCGGGTCTTTGGCTGCCAAATGGACTTCGACGATCCCAAACGCACGGCGCTGGAGGGTATCGAGGCCTTCCGGGCATTCCTCCGGTCCATCGGGATGCCCCTGACCTTTGCCGAGATCGGTGCAGACCCGGCAGATATCCCGGAGCTGGTGGAGATGAACCACATCGGCGACGGCAAGACCGGCGGCTATATCGGTCTGGACCGGCAGGCTCATTTCGACATCTACAATCTTGCCGCCGGGAGCTGCGTTCCCGAAAAATAAATGGATATGACATAAGTGCCGCGAGGGCGCTCCTGTCAGGAGCGCCCTCGCAGTGTTCTTTGCTCCTGCTGCTTTGTGACCGCTAAAGCTAATGTATAAGGTATACAAGGTACAGGTTACTTACCGTTTACAAGCTATTAGCGTATACACAAATCAGAAAAGTGTGTTCGTTGCGAAGCTGATGAACGGATCGTCCTCGCAGCTTTGGCGTTCCCAATGCGCCTTGCTTCATAAAGAAGCGGAAGACCTTGCATCGTAAGGCTTTCCGCAAAAGCGCCGCCCGTGCTTTGGTAAAAAATCCGAAGCATGGGCGGTGTTAAATTTTGTCAAAATTTATCTTGACATCTAACCGTGATCAGAGTACCATAAAAACAACTTTTTTGGATTTAACTCTTTAATCCAAAAAAGCGTACGTCATGTAAGGAGAGACGAGAGGAGAAACACTATGTACAATTTTGCACTCGCGTTTGTGATCTGCGGCGTCGTGTATTTCATCGGCGAAGCAGTCTCAAACCTGACGAAGGCCTGGATCCCATCGGTTTTCGTCACCGCCGCCGTACTTCTGGTAGGCTTCTGGACTGTTATTCCCACCACCGTTGTAAGCGACTCCATGCTGATCCCCTTTGGCAGCACCATCGGCATTTACCTGCTTATCACCCACATGGGCACGGTCATTTCCATCAAGCAGCTGGTATCCCAGTGGAAGACCATCGTTGTGTGCCTGGCTGGCCTTGCCGGTATGTGCGCGCTGTGACTGGTCATTCTGCCCGGCATTATCGGCCGTGACCTGGTGGTTGCCGGTCTGCCTCCGCTGACCGGCGGCATCATCGCTGCCACCACCATGAAGACAGCTGCGGAGGCTAATGGCCTTACCGAAGCCGCCATCTTCGCCATCGCTATGTACTGCGTGCAGGGCTTTGCCGGCTATCCCCTTACCGCTGTCTGCCTCCAGCTGGAGGGCAAGAAGCTGATCAAGGGCTATCGCGCCGGTGAGTACAAGCTGGAAAGCGCCGTCAGCGATGTGGACGCCGTCAACGGCAAGCTCAACAACGGCACTGCTGAGGAGCACAAGAAGCTGATTCCCCCTCTGCCTGCCAACTGGAACGGCCCTGTGGTCATCCTGCTGAAGCTGGGCATCGTGTCCTGGCTCGCAACCCAGCTGGGCACCATCGTGATCCCCGTCATCAACATGAAGATCAGCGGCGCTGTGTATGCGCTGGTTCTGGGCGTCATCTTCACCAGCATCGGCTTCCTGGATGAAAACGCCATCAATAAGGCCAACTCCTATGGCATTATCATGTTCGCTCTGATGATGTATGTGTTCGACGGTCTGAAGGACTGCACCCCCGAGATGCTCGGAAACATCATCGGCCCCATGATCCTCCTGATCGTGGTGGGCGTTATCGGCATGGTCATTCTGTGCTTCATTGCCGCCAAGATCCTGAAGGTCTCCTTCCTGATGGCCACCGCCACGGCCTTGACCGCACTCTACGGTTTCCCGCCCAATGCCATCATCACCGAGGCTACCTGCACCGCTCTGGCGCAGACCCCGGAGGAGAAGGAATTCCTGATGAGCAAGATGTTCCCGCCCATGATCGTGGGTGGCTTCACCACTGTGACCATCACCTCCGTGGTAATCGCCGGCATCTTTGCCGAAATGTTCTGATCCAGTCATCCGCAAAGCTGTCCGGCTCTTTCCGCCGGACAGCTTTGTTCATAAAATCAGTCTTGCACATTCAGAAAAAACCGCTACAATAAAGCTACCACAGATTATATGAAGAAAGGATCATGTGTATTATGGATATCAAAGCTCTTGCGGAACAGTACAACGATTACATCATTGATCGCCGTCGGTATTATCACACCTGCCCGGAGCTCTCCGGCGAGGAGAAGAACACCCGCGCCCATCTGAAGGAGGATCTGGAGGCACTGGGCATCACCGATATTCACGAGTTGGAGACCTGCTACGGCCTGACCGCCACCATTCACGGCGGCAAGCCCGGCAAGACCGTGGCGCTGCGCGCCGATATTGACGCCCTGCCTGTCAAGGAGGAGACCGGCCTGCCCTTCGCCTCCCACAACGAGGGCAAGATGCATGCCTGCGGCCATGACAACCACATGGCCATGCTGCTGGGCGCCGCCAAGATCCTCAACGAGGTGAAGGACGAGCTTTCCGGCGACGTGCGCCTGGTGTTCCAGCCTGCGGAGGAGACCGCCGTGGGCGCTCTGCAGATGATGAAGGAGCATGCGCTGGACGGTGTGGACGCCATTTACGGCGTGCATGTCTGGGGCACCTATGACGCCCCGGGCATCGCTTTCCCCGCCGGTAACCTCATGGCCTGCTGCCACGGCTTCACCATTGAGGTGGAGGGCAAGTCCGCTCATGCTTCCGCTCCTCACGAGGGCGTGGACGCTGTGATGGTGGCAAGCGCCATTCTCCAGTCCATCCAGCAACTGGTCTCCCGGATGAACGATCCTCTCAACCCGCTGGTCATCACCGTGGGCAAGGTCACGGCCGGCAACCGCTGGAACGTGCTGGCCGGCCACGCCACACTGGAGGGCACCGTGCGTACCTTCCTCACCGGCACGCAGGTGGAGGACGCGCTGCGTAAGGTGGCCGAGTGTACCGCTGCAGCCTTCGGCGCCAAGGCGACCCTGAGCTATCAGTATATGACGGAGCCTGTCATCAACAGCGATGAGCAGCTCAACCGCATTGCACAGACCGCCGTTACCAAGCTTTACGGTAAGGAATCCCTCATTACCCCCGCACCCCTGATGGGCAGCGAGGACTTCTCCTGGTTTGGCAAGGACGGCACCCCCTATATCTACGGCTTTGTGGCCAGCCACAATAAGGACTGGGATTATATGTACGGCAACCATCACGAGAAGTACGACGTGGACGAGACGATCCTCCATCGCGGTGCCGCGGTGGCCGCGCAGTTCGCCGCTGACTACCTCGCTGAGACCGCACAGCAGTAATTCAGCTGAGGAAGGAGCGGACCATGGACATCAAAGCATTGGCACAGGACGCTGCCCCTTATGTGGTGGAGCGTCGGCATTACTACCATCAGCATCCGGAGCTGACCGGGGAGGAGAAGAACACCCGGGACGCCATCCACCGGGATCTGGAGGCACTGGGGATCACCGATATCCGGGATATGGTCAACTGCTACGGTCTGGTCGCCACCATCCACGGCGGCAAGCCCGGCAAGACCGTGGGCCTGCGGGCAGACACGGACGCGCTGTCCTTCCAGGAGGAGACGGGACTGCCCTTCGCCTCCTGCGAACCGGGGAAAATGCACGCCTGCGGCCACGATACCCACATTGCCATGCTGCTGGGCGCCGCCAAGCTCCTTCAGGAGCACCGGGAGGAGCTGTGCGGCGATGTGCGGCTCATCTTCCAGCCTGCGGAGGAGCACGTCATCGGCTCTAAGGCTATGATCGCAGAGGGTGCGCTGGACGGGGTGGACGCCATCTTCGGCCAGCATGTCTGGGGCACGCTGGATATTCCCTATATCGACGTTACCGCCGGTCCCCGCATGGCCTACTCCGGTCGCTTCACGGTGGATGTGCTGGGTACCTCCTCCCATGCGGCCACGCCCCATCTGGGCGCGGATGCCATCACCGGCGCTGCGGCGATCATCAATAACCTCCAGCAGTATGTCTCCCGCATGAGCAACCCCCTGGACCCCGTGGTGCTCACCATCGGAACCATCTCCGGCGGCAATCGCTACAACGCGATCGCCAATCATGTCACCATGGAGGGCGTCACTCGTGCCTACTTCCTGGATAAGCACGAGGAGGCCATGCGGCAGATCGTGGAGAACACGGCGGAGGGTCTGGGCATGAAGGCTGTGCTCAAGTATGCCCATGTGGTGCATCCCGTGATCAACGATGACGATGACCTCACAGAGATCGCCCAGAAGGCCGTGGTCAAGCTCTTCGACGAGGAGACGCTCTGCCATATGCCCGCCATGATGGGCAGCGAGGACTTCGCCAATTACGCTGCGGAAATTCCCGCCGTGTTCGGCTTCATCGGCTGCCGGGACGAGGCCAACGGCATGATCTACAACAACCACCACGAAAAGTTTACGGTCAACGAGTCTCTGCTTCCCAAGGGAACCGCGCTGATGGCGCAGTTTGCTGTGGATTATCTGGCCGGCAACGCGTAACAAAGGGCAAACAGCAGGGGGGAGGGACCCTTTCCGAATGGACCCGCTCCCCGCCAAAAGACGGCGAAAGAATATAAAAAACGGCCAGCAGCCAAAGCGCTGCTGGCCGTTTTTTATGCGGCACGGCGGGGAGAAAAGACTTTTTTGACACGATAAGAGGGGAGGCTGTCGATAAAGAGGTAGATTCTCCGCGACGGTAAGGAAGGGTGTGCGCGGGAAACCCAAGAAGGGATACACCGTCGGCTCAAGCCAATCAGCGGATACTTCATATCCGCTGATTGGGAGCCTTCCTCGAAACAGGCTTGCCTCATCCGCCACCGGCGGCGCTTCGCCTGTTTCCCTACGCCATTAAAATCTTAAGTTTTCAGAACTTTTATAAAGTTCTGAAAACTTGCTCAGCGGGGAGAAAAGGCTTTTTCGACACGCTGTTATCCCCGTTTGCTGTCGAAACGGGGATAATTTTTTGCTATAATTTTTGAAACCGTGTAACCTGGCTGCCCCAAAGGGTGCTTATATGGGTGAAGGCCCTTCAATCGAAACCGGAAGGAGATGAACGCCATGGATGACCGCAGCATCGTCGCGCTGTACCTGCGGCGTGACGAGACAGCCATCCGGCAGACCGCCGAGAAATACGGCAGCCGTCTGCGCGCGCTGGCCTACGGGATCGTCAATGACTTACAGACGGCCGAGGAATGTGAAAACGACACCTACATGGAGGCGTGGCACACAATCCCGCCCCATGAGCCAAGCGATCACTTCTACGCCTTCCTCGCCCGGATCACCCGGCACATTTCCCTGAATTGCTGCCGTGACCGCAGCCGCCTGAAGCGCAGCGCTTTTATCTGTGAGCTCAGTGCGGAAATGGAGCAATGCATCCCGGCGCCTGATGACAGCTCGTGCCGCATGGATGATCTGGCACTTCGGACGGCCATCAATGACTTTCTCGGCAAACTGGATGAGGAAAAACGGAACATCTTCGTCCGCCGTTACTGGTTTCTGGACTCCGTGGCCGATATTGCCAAACGCTATGGCATATCCGAAAGCAAGGTGAAAACAACGCTGTTCCGCTGCCGCAACCGGCTGCGGGAGTATCTGAACAAGGAGGGTTACACAGTATGAGAGGAAACGAACTGTTAGATAAGATGGAACTGATCGACCCCGCCTATATTGAAGCGGCGGACACCGCGCCGAATAAGCGGAAAAGTGCTTGGGCGAAGTGGGGGGCGGCAGCGGCCTGCCTTTGCCTGATTTGCGGACTGGCGGTTCCCACCATAGCGGCTTTCAGCCCGTCATTTTATGAGCTGCTGTACGCTGTCACCCCCGCCACGGCCCAGTTCTTCAAGCCGGTGCAGCGGTCCTGCGAGGATAACGGCATCCGCATGGAGGTGACGGCGGCTTACATCCACGAGAATACCGCCGAGATCTATCTCTCACTGGAGGACCTGACAGGAACGAGCTTCGATGAAACGGTGGACCTTTTCGACAGCTATCGGCTCCACACGCCCTTTGACTGCACGGGCCACTGCCAGTTGGCCAGCTACGACCCGGACACCCACACCGCCACATTTCTTGTGACCCTTGAACAGTGGGACCGGCAGAGCATCGAGGGCGAGAAGCTGACGTTTTCAGTCCGAAAGCTGTTGAGCGGCAAGAAAACCTGGGAGGGTACCCTTGACGGCGTGGATCTGGGCGGCAGCCTGACCTCCGCCACGCAGACGGTCCAACCCCGGGGTCTGAGCGGGGACCTGTTCGGCTCCGACGGCGGAAAAAGCGTGACGGTGCTGAAACCGGGCGACGCGATCGCATCTCCCGTGGACGGCGTGACCCTGACGGGGATCGGCTATGTGGACGGATGGCTCCATGTGCAGGTGTATTACGCGGACATCCTCAAAACGGACAACCACGGCTCTATTTCTCTGGTAAACCGGGAGACCGGCGAGCAAATTGAGTGTGACGGTTCGGCGGCCTTCTTCGATGATGCGGGGACGGGCAGCTATGAGGATTATGTGTTCACCGGTATTGAGGCCTACGCCCTTGACACTTACGCGCTGTACGGGATGTTTGTCACATCCGCTGGGCCTGTGGAGGGAAATTGGAGCGTGACGTTCCCGCTAGAGAACACCGCGGGCAACTGAGGGACCGGAGCGTACCCAAACCGGTTTCTTCTTCATTCTTCTGTTTCACTGTCCTATAGCGGCAAAAATCCGACGCTTTTCAGCGTCGGATTTTTTGTGGGAGAAAGCCCATACTTTCCGGAGACTGTGGAGGGGGCAACAGGCGCAGACCGCTTCTGCCTCGTCACCCTCACAGAAGGTGAAGCAAACCCCGCTCCTCTCACCGGGACGCAGTTCCTTGTGCTGGCCGTCTCGCCCGGCCTCGGCTGTTTGACAGGCCGGATAAAGGCGTTCCTTCTGTAATTTTACGGCCAGAAAAGGCAGAAAAATACGGATGATGTTTACACTTACGGCTAAAACCGGTATAATTACATACAAACCGAAACCGTTATAGACAAAGAAGCCTGTTGAAGCGCATCGGAGGGCGGAACCATGCCGAAAGCGAAATGGAATCTGAATACCATTTACATATCCGAGCGGCTGCAGGAGAGCCTGCGGCCCATCTCCCGCTGCGCCATGACCACCGTGGTCGCCCCCATGGGCTACGGAAAGACCACGGCAGTGAACTGGTATCTGGAGGAGCGCGCCAAGGCGGAAACCCTGAAAATGATCCGCATCAGCGTATACTCCGACAACCTCGCCATCTTCTGGAAAAGCGTACAGGAGGCGTTTGCCCCAATGTCACTTAGTTAGCAAGTAAGGAACCTCACAAAGACAGCACATAGCAAAGCGAAAGCAAGCTGTGTGCTGTCTTTTGCGACATCAGGGCATGACAACAAAGCGGATCGGAAAATCCGCTTTAAAAAGAATGTTCAAATCATAAGAATTATGCTCTTACTACATTTGACTACATTGCTCCCAAAGATCCCAAGATGTATGATTTGCGTTTCCGTGTTGTTCGCTTCCGAATTTCTGGTGGATGCTACGAGACCGTCTATACGAATCTTGATTCAGAGACTTTTCCCATTGGAAAAATCAAAGAACTTTACCGTCTCCGTTGGGGAATCGAAACTTCCTTTAGAGAGCTTAAGTATGCCATTGGGCTATCTTGCCTGCATGGCAAGAAAACGGACTTTTTACTACAAGAGGTTTTTGCGCGATTGATCCTATATAATTATGCTTCGCTTATTGCGCGGAAAATACCCGTCCCACAGGAAAAACAAATCAACTTTACCACCCTTCAAATCTATAACCATTATAACACAATAGATTTGGGGGTGGTAAGGTTGGCTGCTTATTCCATTTTCAGAAATTTCCTATACTTTTGACCCCGGCATCAT
>ERZ839823.2893-NODE-2893-length-12094-cov-3.434338_pt1 | contig 12094 bp, 10 predicted proteins | sample MGYA00519862_ERZ839823 | MGnify/ENA primary metagenome ERZ839823 (study PRJEB31850, sample SAMEA3708853) | human gut metagenome | biome: human gut; feature: human-associated habitat; material: faeces | place: China | collected 2014 ...
AGAAAGACGGTCAAGAAATCAAATACAAGGTGGGTCGCAAGCAGCTTCTCACCCACGCCGGCATTCCTGTTTTCGGCCTTTATGCCGACTACAACAACAAGGTTGAGGTGAGCTACACGCGCAAGTTCCACGGCAAGACCGAAAAGATTTCGGAAACCTATTCGATCTACACCGCCCCCGTATATCACGAAGTGAGCGGCAACCCGACGCTTTCGCACAATATGTTCGAAACCAAGGTCGTCAAGATGGATCCGAAGTTCTCCGACCGTCTGTACCTTGTCAACAATTTGATGCAGCAGTACGCCAAGGCCACCCGCATGGTTTGGAACAACCCGATGGGCGGCGCGATGGAATGGAACTTCTATCCGATGAACGCCATCATTGACACCAAGGGTGAAGTGCGCTGGTACATGCATGTTGAACCGATCTACGACGTCGAGCAGATGTATCGCTCGGGCGTGATGATGGGCTTCCAGCAGGATGAAGACGGCAACATCACCTGGGGTTACGGTCAGCGTTACGTCAAGTACGATCTGATGGGCCGCGAAATTTACAACCGCCGTCTGCCGGTGGGCTACATCGACTTCTCGCATTCGCTTGATAACGCGCAGAACGGCCACACCTTTATCCGTGCGGCGAGCGCCGATTTGCGCCGCGCCGACAACAAGCGTGTTCGCACCGTGCGCGACGTGATTGTCGAAGTCGACGGCAACGGTCAGGTGGTCGACGAATGGCGTCTGTGGGAAATTCTCGATCCGTACCGCGACAACGTGATGAAGGTACTCGATCAGGGTGCGGTGTGCCTGAACATTGACGCAAGTCAGGCCGGTAAGACGCTGTCTGCCGAGGAATTGGCCAAGCTTGACGCAAGTGATCATTTCGGCGATGTCGTTGGCACGGGTCCGGGCCGCAACTGGGCGCACGTTAACTCTGTTGACTACGACCCGACCGATGACTCGATCATTTTGTCGTCCCGTCACCAGTCGGCCATCATCAAGATCGGTCGAGACAAGAAGGTGAAGTGGATTCTCGCTTCGCCTGAAGGCTGGAAGAAGCCCTGGGCCGACAAGCTCCTTGCTCCGGTTGACGCCAACGGCAAGAAGCTCAAGATCGAAGGTAGCCAGGTAGAAGGTGACTTTGACTTCTCGTGGACGCAGCATACGGCCTTCCGTATTGATGAAAAGTCTGACAAGAACGTCATCTACATTACGGTGTTCGACAACGGCGACGCCCGCGGTATGGAACAGCCCGCCCTGCCTGAAATGAAGTACAGCCGCGCCGTGGTCTACAAGATCGACCAGAAGAAGATGACGGCCGAACAGGTTTGGGAATACGGCAAGGAACGCGGCTTTGCGTGGTACAGCCCGGTGACGTCGCTTACCCGCTACGAGGCCGACAAGAACTCCATCATGGTCTACTCGGCTACGGCCGGCATGGGACGCCGTCCGTCCGAACTGAAACCCGGGGAAAAGGCCGGCATCGCTTCGCCTGTTATCAACGAGTTCAAGTGGGGCGAAAAGGAACCGTCCGTTGAGATCGTGATCGTGGGTTCGATGGGTTACCAGGCGCTTCCGGTTTCGGTGGCCAAGGCTTTCTCCAAGTAACTCCGTAACGGCATGAGACCGGCAAAAACGGCGGCGTTTTGCAGCTGTTTTTGCCCGGTCGGGAAGGATTTTTTAATTTCTGCAACTAGACATTGCACGAACACGCAGGTGCCCTTTGGCAAATCTCGATTGTTCTGCAGGCATCTTGTTTCTAAACTGAGTGTTAAGAATTGAGCGCGATTGCCTGCACGATTTTCTGACTGGGCATCGGCTGAAGTTAGCGAGGAGAAATTCAAAATGTTCAAAAAGACTTTGTTTGCTCTCGGCCTTTCGGTTATCGCCGCCACCGCGATGGCCGCTACCGAAGGTACCGACTATGTGAAACTCGACAAGCCCATGGTCAACGCCGAAGGCAAGCTCACCAAGATCTTCAGTTACGACTGCCCGTTCTGCTTCAAGTACGACGTCGGCGTGGATCCGAAGGTTCTGCCGCGTATCGAAAAGGAACTGGGCCTTGCTTTCAATCCGGTGCATCTGGAAACCAAGGGCAAGTACGGCCGTGTTGCGAGCGAATTCCTCGCCATGTGCATGCTGAAGGACAAGGCCGCCGGCGTGTCGATCGAATCCAAGGATTCGCTCTTTAAGAAGGCCAAGGACGCCATCTATCAGGCTTATCACAAGAAGGGCGAACGCTGGACGTCCGGTGAAGCCGCGTTCCTGAAGACTCTGACGGACGCAACGGGCATTAGCCTTGACGAATTCAACAAGGCCAAGAACGACGAAGCAGTCAAGGCTCTGTGCGCCGAATGGAAGACCTCCTACGACGTGGCCAAGATCCAGGGTATCCCGGCTTATGTCGTCAACGGCAAATATCTGATCATGACCAAGAGCATCCGCAACTTCGACGGTATGGTCAATCTGGTCAAAGAACTCAAGGAAATGAAGTAACTCCGACAGGTTTCTTGTTTCTCTCCTAGCGGGAGGGACGGCGGCAGGCTGCAAGCGCGGTTGTCTCTCCCGGTATTTTTTTCGATTTTTACACCGAGCCGGCACTGAAGCCCGAAGCCAAATTTTCAGCGCGGCAGGCGGGGGATTTTTGCGATGAAAAAATTTTTTAGTGGTCTGAAGACAGATCCTGTCAATACGCTTGCCGACTGGCAGGATTCGCGCTGGCCTTGGGGCATCATCGCCTTTGCCATGATCGCCATGGTGCTGCTGGCTCACTACGTGTTTCAGGATTGGATGCACATGCTGCCGTGCGAGCAGTGTGTCTACATTCGCTACGGCAATCTGGTAATGGCCTTGGGTTGCATCATCGCAATGATCAACCCGAAGGCGCTCTGGGCCAAGGTTGTGGGTTACGTGATTTCGCTCTACGGTCTCGTTTACACAATCATGTGCTCGTGGAAGCTCATCGGCATTCACGATGCCGTGCATTCCGACGATCCGATGGCCATGTTCGGCATGCAGGGTTGCTCGACGGAACCGCACTTTCCGTTTGGTCTGCCGCTTGAAAAGTGGGCTCCGGCCTGGTTCCAGCCCACAGGCGACTGTGGCTACGACGCTCCCGTCGTTCCTGACGGCGCCGTATTGAGCGATCTGCAGCGCTGGTTCATCGAGCTCTATCAGTCTTCCGACGGCTGGTACCTGATTCCGCAGTGGAAGTTCATGGACATGGCTTCCTGCTGCCTGCTCGCTTGCATCGTTGCGGCCATCTTCCTTGCCGCCATGATCTTCGGCTGGGTGATGCGTGATTTTGTGAAAAAAGCCTAATTTCCGACGGTTGTTATGTTGACTGCTGCGCCTGCTCTTGGCACGAAGCTCGAAGCATGGCGATGAACCATCGCAAAGCCGGATCGCCCGAAGCGTTTTCGTGCCAGATTACGCGGCGTTCATAATGGCCGGCAATGCTAGGCGGAAGCGGTAAAACCTCCAACGGCAGGTAGCGAGCAAGCAACCTGCCGTTTTTTTCGAGAATTTTCACGGTGGCTTCGGTTTCCAAAACCATCCAGGGAGCTGCTAAAAAGTAGGGCATCGAGATGCTCGCTCCGTCGCTTTCATGTGCCATGAGGCTGGCATGGTAACGCACGACAGCTGCCGAGAAATTGTGCGTGACGTTGCTGATTTTGACTTTTGGATAGGCCTGGATATCAGATAGCGACAATTCTCCCTTTTCCTTGTAGATGGCGACCAAAGGATGTCCTTTTTTAACGAGTAACACATCGGGTTCGTCAACAAGTACAACGCTGCGGCATTCGGGCGGAATTGGGTCAAACGGGAACATGGCCAGATCAAGGCGTCCGTTGCGAAGATCCTCAAAAAGGTCGCCGTTGAGGCCGATGACGTCAAGCTTGACTTGTGGAGCTTGCTTCAAGATTCGTTTGAAAGCAGGGAAAAGAAAGGCGAGTACGCCGTTATCCGCTGCCGCAATTCGAAAGGTTCGGGATAAATCAGCCGGATCGAACACGGTCGGCGCCGAAAGCTTCTCGAGCCGTCGCAACACATCGTTAATGTCGGGCAATAACTCACGCATGCGGGCCGTGGGTACCATGCGCGGTCCGCTTCTGACAAAAAGTTCGTCGGCAAAAAACTCGCGTGCCGTTGACAGGGCACGGCTGATGGTGGCCGTGGAAGTACCGAGTTCGTTTCCGGTAAGTGTGAGACTCATCGTTTTAAAAAGCGAAGAGAGAACCAGAAGAACAGTGTTGTCAGGGTAATTGTGGTGGCTTTGATTGTGCATAAAACTCTGCCTTGTTTTAGCCGTTCTTGAGGAGGAACAGTTTCCATCTTAAGCGTCTTTGCAAATCCTGCAACCGCGCGTTGCGACCCGTGGCGATCCAATCTGGGTATGAGCCGATTTCCTTGAAATTCAAGTCTCTATAGACTGATTTGCAAGGAACCGGTTCAATAAAAACAATGAGCCGGTGCGTCGACTAGACCACGAGGAGAAAGACAAATGAAGATTCTTCACTTGACGATTGCCGCCGCTGCCGTTGCCTTCTCAATGGCTGCCAGTGCCGAATCCATGGCGCCCGCTCCCACTCCGAAAGGAACGCATTTGGGCAATGTGATCGTCAACCCCTACGGCTACTCGCCTTTGACGGCTGTTATCAATCGCAACACCAAGCAGCCGACGGATATCAAAGTGACTGTTAAGGGCAAGCCCAACGGAGGCATCGACATCACCTACGACGTCGGTCGCTCGACGTTGCTTTCCAACGACGGTATTCCCGTGTTTGGCCTCTATCCCGACTATCGCAACACGGTTGTCGTGAGCTACAAGCTTGATGGCAAGAAGATTACCGACACGTACAGCATCCTGACGCCGGCGCTCACGATGCCCTATATGGACAACCGCAACATCACGGCTCTGCCGCAGCCCAAGGTCACCAAGCTTGATCCCAAGTTCAAGAACCGTCTGTATCTCGTTAACTCCGGCACGCGTCCTCCCAAGGGCTCCGAAGTCAACTGGATCATGCCCAAGACGCCCAAGATGAGTAAGAGTGCGGCTAATCCCTCCGGCGGTTCTCTCGCTTTCGAAACGATTCCTCTGAATTACGTGGTTGACACGCAGGGCGAATTCCGTTGGTGGCTCGAACCCGAAGCCATCTACGACGGCATCAACTACAACATTGCCGATCGCGGCTACGCGATGGGCTTCTTCCCGACCAAGACCGGCACCTACACGTTCGTTCAGGGCCAGCGCTGGATCGAACTCAATCTGGCTGGCCGCGTCGTGGCCAAGCACGAACTGCCGCCGGGCTACATTGATCTGAGTCATGCTTCCTGGGAAATGCCCAACGGTCATGTGTTGCTGCGTGCTGCCAAGTACCGCTACCATCGTCCTGACGGTCAGGTCGTTCAGACCGTGCGCGACTTCATCATCGAAGTCGACCGTTCCGGCAACGTGATTGACGAATGGGATCTGAACACCATTTTGGATCCGACGCGCGACGCTTTGATCAAGAATCTCGACCTCGGCGCCGTTTGCATGAACGTTGACCTGGATGCTCAGGGTCAGAGTGTGGGTTCCGAACCGCTCGCACCGTTCGGTGACGCTGCAGGCGTCGGTACGGGCCGCAACTGGGCGCACGTCAACTCGGTTGCATACGATCCGACGGACGATTCGATCATCATTTCCGCTCGCCACCAGGGCGTGATGAAGATCGGCCGCGACAAGCAGGTGAAGTGGATTCTTGCTCCGTCCGTGGGTTGGAAGAACGGTCTGGAAAAGAAGCTGCTCAAGCCGGTTGACGCCAACGGCAAGGCCATCAAGTGCTCGCCCACGGGCGACTGCGAAGGCGGCTTTGACTTCACGTACACGCAGCACGCCGCTTGGCCGCGCGCTTCCAAGAAGGGCTCGATCGTTGTCTTTGATAACGGCCAGGTTCGCCACTACGAGCAGCCCGCTTTGCCCGAAATGAACTACTCTCGCTTGGTCGAATACAAGATTGACCCGAAGAAGATGACGGTTCAGCAGACTTGGGAATATGGTAAGGAACGCGGTTACGAGAGCTTTGCTCCGATCACGTCCAACGCCGCCTATCAGGCTGACAAGGACACGATGTTCGGCTTCTACGGCTCCGTCGGCTTGTTCGATCAGACCAAGGGTACGATCGGTCGCTTGCAGGAAGTTGATTACAAGACCAAGGACGTGAAGGTTGAAATTGACGTCTATAACAACAAGGCCTCTGCTCCGCACTATCAGGGCCACATTGTTGACCTCAAGCAGGCCTTCGGAAAGTAATCAGATAGTCGTTTAACAGCGATTAAAACGGGAGCGGTTCGCAGCCGCTCCTGTTCGTGTTTCAAACTCCCGGTCTGCCGGATCATTAAGGTAGTCCGGGAGTTTTTCTATCCTTTGCAAAACCATTAAGTCATGATTGAGTCTGAGAACAGGACATCGAAAATCAAGATATGCAGAGTTATCGATTATTTGAGGCGAAATAGCTGTATATCGAGAAGTCTGCTTTGGTTTAGCGAAAACAAAAAAATCCTGCACCTTTCCGTCAGAAAAATGCAGGATTCTCCAAGGCTCAAAAATTTCTAACAATGGTGTCGGTAAGTGTCGGCCTCAGAATTTATGCATCAGGCCAAAGCCACCTGTTGTCTGATTGAAATCTGTGCCGGCATCCAAAAGTTGTTTGCCGTCCATAAACGATGTGAAGGCATAAAGCTGGGTGCGTTTACTCAGACTGTAGTAGTAGACCAACGCCCCGAGAAAAGCAGCCCCATCGTCTTGAGGATATCCTTCTGCCGAACCGTTAAGTTCTGCGTTTAGCCACCCGATAGAGCCGGCGAAGTAATGCGGCCCCATTGTATAGCCGGCACTCAGATAGACGGTTTGCATATCGAGGCCTTCGGATCTGTCATCGAATTTCTAAACAACTCCCCTCTGAAGAGGGAAGGTTTCCTTCGACCAAGTACTGACTTTTCCACCCGCTCTGATCTGGCCTAACTCCTGGTCAGTTGGCAAATGGCTGTCACCAGCACCACGAAGGATTTTCTGACGAGCCATCTCCGGCGTCATCGCTTTTGGCTCCGACGCAAGTCTGGGATCTCGCTGATCCCGACTACTCGTTGACTTCAAAACTACATATCCCGCGTCAGTCAGGAACTGTTTCGCACCTTCAAGCTGCTCGACGGCAACTTTCGGAATATGGATTTCTTTTTCAATGTCAGCGCAGTACAAAAGCAATGCCGACAGTACGTCACGCTGGATGTACTGTCCGCTTCCTGCTTTCATTTCCTGCCAGCGTTCATTGAGATCTTTCTTTCGATACGTGTCCGTATACGGATCGTACTGACTGAGTTTCAGTTTGTAGGGATTGACCTCTGTTACCTTCAGCCCGGCACTTGCAGCCTTTGACTTCAGTTGAGCAATGAATCCCGACATTGCACTTTTACCCAGACTTTTACCGAAATGTCCTCTCTGAAACGCCTTCCAGCTATTTTTCTCAATACGTATGTCGCCGGCTATTGAGAGCAGCAGATTGATCGTCTGACCGTGCCGGCACTTGCGTTCGGCTGCAGCCACGCGATGCATCTCACGCAGTCGATCTACCTTGCGTTGATAGTTCTTACTTTTGACAAGCTTCGCTCCCTTTTTGATTGTGCCGTCCTCGTTATAGGCATCGGGATTGTTGCGTCTCAAGCTTCGGTCCATGGCACGAAGCAGACGTCGGGAGACTGCCTCGTTGAAGTTGTTTGACCCCGCAACCTGAATCTTGCCGGCAAACGCCTTGCTAAAAAGAGCAATACTCTGCGGCCCCGGATCAATCGCAGCCCGTTCGGTTACAGGAGCATAAACATGCTTGACAGGAGCCGTCCCTTCAAGCACGACCTGCAAGAAGAAGCGGTCTGACGAGCGGATGCGTTTACGCACCAGCCGGCAATACTTGATTTTGCGATACTTATCCGAGCGTTCGTTTTCTTTCAGCGCTCTCTGAATGTAATCGTCTTTCGGGTCGATCAGGACGCGATAGTCATGACCACACCAGTTCAGCACCTTTTTTTCAGGTCTGAACTTGAGCCCCGTTTTGTTGGTTTTGCCTTCAATACTGTGCAGACCGCGTTTGGAAGATTTGAAACGGGGCATCCCTCCAAGTCCGAGCTTATAGCGGTTTATCGCCTGAAAGACACGGGTGGCAATCTTCTGGGTCTCGTTAATGCCCAGTTCTGCTTTGCGACCGCTGCCTTCCCTGTGTCTTGCAATAACAGAATGCAAATCGTATTCAGTCAGCCCGTATTTGCGGTCAAGGGCACGAAAGGCTGCTGCCCTCTCCTTGCCTTTAGGCATGACACAGGCCTCTTTCCATGCAGCATCCTGCCGCATCTGCTGCAATTGTCCCATTGCTGTGCCCAGGGTGGCATTGTGCAGCTGACGGGCGAACTCAAGCTTGCGCACAATGGTACGCATCTCAGCATCGTCCACAGCAATCGGCAGTTCAATAACAAAACTCTGAGAGGTCACAGGCACTGAGTTTAATAGCCCGCCTTCCTCCCTTCAATGAATTAAAGGGCTTCCGGCGGGAAAAATTCTGTGAAATAGACCGCCGACTTCGGCCCCGTGCGCTTGGCAAGCGGAACGTTCACAACGCTGCCGTCGTCAACCTTGGCAACCGCACGTACCGCCTTGCCGGTCTTTTCCGGTGCAGCCGAAGCAATCGGCAATCCGGCTGCGACTCTTGCGGCCATCGCGCCGCCGATCAATACTCTGCGCTTCATTTCTTTTCCTCCAGTCGACAAAATGCCGTTGAAGTTATTTTCGGCTGTTTCGCATCAATCGGAATGCAGAAAAATCTCAATAGCTTGCGCATTTAGATCAAGCATCAATGCAAGGTTTGCAAAGCCAATCGCAACCTTGCCGACATTAATTGCCCAATCAATTTCAACTTTTTTGACTTCGATCGGATACGGTAACGAAAAAGTCGTAGTCCGATACCCGGTGTTTGTTGTTAGTCTTTGCGCGCTTGTTGTGAATGCAAAAAAAACACAAGGGAGTCACGACACATGAAAAAAACCATCGCGGCCGTTGTCTGCGCCGCTGCCGCCGCGTCCCCGGCGCTATGCGCTGCCCGGTATGCGGCGGCATACTGCTTTTGCAGCTTCTTTTTCTGCCACATCCGGGAAATGAGGTTGCTGGCCGCAAGCTGCGGATTCTCCCGCAGTGCCTTTTGATACAGCGCATCCGCATTGGCCTGGATCGCCGCCTGCTCTGCGCTGGATACCTCCCGCCAGGGTTTCAGCTTGCGGTCCGCCTGCCAGTTTTGGAGTTTGCGGTTTCCGTAGCGGACAGCCTTTTCCATGCCGCGCTCCGTCAGGTGCCCCGCCTCCACGCCGACATTTTCCTGTTCCACCTCATGCACCTTCGCATGGGCGGCGTGGCCGATCTCCTGTAACGGCCGCGCCAGCGGATTCACCGGCTGATGGAGCGAGGGCTGCTTTTCGGGGACGGCGGCCCGTACCGCGTCCAGCTTGTCTGCCGCCTTGTCGGATTTGCGGATCGCCTTTTGCAGCTCCGGCGCGGCGCGTTCCTCCTCGGTGAATTGCAAACGGGAGGATGGGCGGCTATTTGCCGCCGTACCCTCCCGGTAGGCTTTGCGGCGGTTCCGCCGCTTTTTCTTCTGAGACTTCCGGACGCGCCGGTCGTCCAAATGGTGGAGGGCAGTCCTCGCCAGCACCGTGGAATCGCCGGAGGGGGAATAGTCCTGCTCCGGCGCACGGTCTGAAACATGGCTCGCCTCGCCTGTGACCATGTTGACGGAAATGGCTCCGTCGCGGGTCATCTTCTGCGCCTCCTTCTCGGAGGCCTTCCATTCCTTCATGCGTCACCACCTGCCTTTCCATAGGGACAAATGCTCACGCACTCGCCCGTCTCGATCATAGAGATATACTTGAAAATGGGATATGCCTGGGGCGGGCAGACCGCGTTGCCCAGGGTTTTCAGCCGTAGGGCGCGGTCCGCGGTGTTTTCGGTGATACGGGGAACTCCTTCCGGTTCGGCGGCCCAGAGGATACGTCCGTCCATCCCTTCGGGAAGCCCATGAGCCATTCCACCCAGTCCGGGTTCAGCGCCGCCGTCTCGGATACCGGACGCTCCTGCCGGATCACCTGGGATGACAGGTTGGCAGACGGAGCGCTGTTGCGAAACGCCGCCGGTTTCAGCGTGGAGCGGTAGCCCTCCGACGCTGCCGGGGTCAGATAGAACACCGCCGCCGACAGGCTCAGGCTCCAGATCGCGCCGCTCTTGTTCACCTTGCGGAATATCCCGTTGTCGGAGAGGTACACATCCAGGTTGGCCGCGTCCCTGCAGGTGTTCTTGTCGGAGGCAAGGGGTGTGGGAAACATCAGCCGCGACGATAAAAGTTCGCTGGCGCTCATGCCATGCGCCGACGCCGCAAGCCGGAAATACGAATGGGAGAACAGCGTATCCCGCTTTTGCCAGGTCAAAGATCGTTTTGTCGAGCCCCATATTGATGAAGCCAGCAACATTTTCCCCAAGCACCCAACGGGGCCGCAGCTCGGTAATAACGCGGCACATTTCCGGCCACAGGTAGCGTTCATCCGCAAAGCCTCTCCGCTGCCCTGCGGTGGAGAAGGGCTGGCAGGGAAAGCCGCCGGAGAGGACGGTAACGGTTTCAAGTCCTGTTTTTTCAAAAAACGCCTCCTTCGTAAAAGTCGTGATATCCCGGAATCTCGGCACATCCGGCCAGTGCTTTTCCAGAACGGAATAGGGATAGTCCGCCCACTCGCATTGGCAGACGGTGCGGAAGCCCGCCGCTTCCGCCGCCAGATCCAGCCCGCCGATGCCGGAAAACAGGCTCACATGGGTCAGCTCAGTCATAGTCGTCCTCGCAGGAATGATCTCCGCAAAGGGCGCAGCAGCGGCCGCAGCCGATGCCGTCCTCCGCTGTTCCCTCCGGGTCATAGGGCGTCAGGTGCCTGCGCCGCAGCGTTGCCTCCAGAATGTCATAGCAGGTGACACCCTGATCCTCCGCAAAGCCCCACCTGCGGTACATTCTTCGGATGCTCGGATTCTCGCCGGAGAGATTCTTTTGCAGCCGCGCAAGCCGTTTTTCTGTTTTCACTTCTACAACACGGTTGCGGAGAAAGCTGTACTGCGCCAGCAGGTCAAAGAGATCGCACACCAGCATACGGAAGGCGCTGCCGGAGATGATGTAGGCGGGATCATCAGCGGTGGCGGCGCGCTGTTTTTCCCTGATTTTTGCGTCGTGCTCTTTCAGCACGGCGGTCAAGGGCGTGAGCTCCGCCGCCTTCAGCTCCGCAAGGTCCTTCCTGTCCCCAAACACCAGATAGCGGCCGGGGATACGCCAGGCGGCGAACTTTTCCTCCGCGATCTCTCCGTAGCGCGTTGCCGTCTCGGCCAGATTTTCCAGATCCTTCTCGTCCTTCGCCTTTCCCGCCAGGAACGCGAGCTGATGGAGAAGTCCGTACAGATGCACCTCATCATTGATGTGGTTTTCATATACCTTGCTGTCGATCACATATTTCATATCTTGTCCCATCCTTTCCTTATCCGGTTTCCCCGCCATGGGAAACCTCGCTGGGCTTTGTCGTGAGAAGTCTGTATAGCTCGGTGGTCTTGGGAAACTCGTCCTTGAAGGGCAGGATCACATTCTGGAAGAACAGAAGGCCGCTGCCGGGGTCCGCGTTGGTCACATAGGCAAGCTGCTCGGCGGAGATGTTCAGCCGCTCCGTCATCAGCTTGCGGTCGCCTGCGGAAAGGTTCAGCAGGTAGATGAAATCGCTGTTTTCCAGAATGTTTTCGATCTCCGGGCTGTGCAGCAGGTCCTTGGGGTTCTGGGTCGCCCCGGTGGGGACGCCGCCCCATTTGCGGAAACGCTTCCAGATCTCGGCGCTGTATGCTGCCGTCTGTTCCTCCTTCAAGAGCAAATGGAACTCATCCACGAAATACCAGGTGGCCCGTCCAATGGAGCGGTTCACCGTGACGGTGTTCCACACCGCGTCCTGGACAATGAGCATCCCCGGCTTTTTCAGGTTCTTGCCCAGGCCCTTGATGTCAAAGC
>ERZ839823.2894-NODE-2894-length-12093-cov-2.971673_pt1 | contig 12093 bp, 10 predicted proteins | sample MGYA00519862_ERZ839823 | MGnify/ENA primary metagenome ERZ839823 (study PRJEB31850, sample SAMEA3708853) | human gut metagenome | biome: human gut; feature: human-associated habitat; material: faeces | place: China | collected 2014 ...
ATACTTGTTAAATTTTGGCATCCGCTAAATGCAGAATCTTCGATATTTATCACACTGGCTGGAATTTCCAAACTTGTTAAACCTGTGCATCCTGAAAATGCAAAATATCTTATACTTGTAACACTATTTGGTATTTCTATACTTGTTAAGCCCGTGCATCCACTAAATGCAAAAGCTCCTATGATAGTAACACTATCTGGTATTTCTACCCTTGTCAGGCCTATGCATCCACTAAATGCAAAAGATTCTATAGTAGTAACACTATCTGGTATTTCTATGCTTGTTAAACCAATACATCCTGAAAATGCACCATATTTTATACTTGTAACACTATTTGGAATTTCTATACTTGTTAGACCAATAAAATTAGAAAATGCAGAATCTCCTATACTTGTTACATATAGTCCGTCATATTTAGCTGGTATTATTATGTCTATATCTATTCCAATATACTCTGAAACATAATAACTTTTCTTATCTTCATTTAATTTATATATTAAACCAGATGTTGCTACTTTATTTCCACATATTGTACATATTCCTTCATCATTACATATATGTTTTAATTTTTTAATTTCTTTTATATCGAATTTTTCGTGACATTTTGTACATTCTTCATGTTCAATTCCTTCTTCTGTACATGTTGCCTGTTTGTCTATTACCCATTCTATTGACTGATGTTTACATTCTTTTTTACAACTAGTAAATAAGCATATAGTTGCAATGATAAATAGTGCATATGTTATTTTTCTTAATCTCATTTCTTTGCCCCTCTTTTCTTTATTATATACCTGCATTATACTACTTATTTAGTATAATTTCAATTAATTTTATAATTACAATTTAATATTATAACAAGCAAAAACACCTGTTATTAAAACAGGTGTTTTATTTTCAGAACTCATATGAGTTTAATTTTTTAGACTTCTTTATCTTTTTGACTGATTAATTCATACATCAATGGTGCATCTATTTTCTTAGTTGAATCAATTAATGAAGCAACCTTTATTTCTAATATTTTATGACCATATGTTATGGTTAAAGTATCACCAACTTTTAATTCTTTAGATGGTTTTGCAACTACACCATTTACTAAGATTCTTTCAGCGTCGCTTGCTTCTTTTGCGAGTGATCTTCTTTTTATTAGCCTTGATACTTTTAAATATTTATCTAGTCTCATATTATTCTTCTTTTGAATCTGTTTGTTGAGATTCAGTTGTTTGTTGTTCTTGTGAAGAAGTTTGTTCTGCAGGATTTACTCTTTGAGCAGGAGTATCAGTATCTACGATACCAGCATCTTGAGCCATTTTAGCTTTTTTCTTTTCCCACCAATTAAGTTTTCCTGTGTTAACTAACTCATCGATATCTTCTTTAGTTAATGTTTCAACTTCTACTAGATGTTTAGCGATTAAGTCAAGAAGTGCACGATTTTCTTTAATTACTTCAACACCTTTTTGATAGCATTCATCAATTATCTTACGTACTTCTAAGTCAATTTCATGAGCAACTTTATCTGAGAAGTTTTTGTCACTCATATAATCACGGCCTAAGAATACATTGTGAGATTCGCTTTCATATTGTACAGGTCCAAGTGAACTCATACCGTATACTGTTACCATAGATCTTGCGATTGCGGTAGCACGTTCAAAGTCATTTTGAGCACCAGTTGTCATTTGACCAAATACTAATTCTTCAGCAATTCTACCTGCTAAGAAACTTGTGATTTCAGCAGTAAGTGTTTGTTTTGTTTCTAGGAAGTTTTCTTCTTCAGGAGTCATTAGGTTATAACCACCAGCATGACCACGAGGAACAATTGTAATTTTTTGAACTACTTCCGCATGTTTTAACTTTAATCCTATTACAGCATGACCTGCTTCATGATATGCAATTAGAGCTTTTTCAGTATCAGTATATTTTCTACTACGTTTTGCAGGACCCATCATTACTCTATCAATTGCTTCATCAATATGATAAATCTTTATTTCACGGCAGTTTTCACGTGCAGCAAGTAATGCAGCTTCATTTAATAAGTTTTCTAGATCGGCACCACTAAATCCAGGAGTACGTTTTGCAACATCCATTAGATTAACTCTTGGTGATAAGTGTTTATTTCTAGCATGAACTTTTAAGATTGCCTCACGTGCTCTAACGTCAGGGTTTGTAACAGTAATTTGTCTATCAAATCTACCAGGTCTAAGTAGTGCGGGGTCTAATATATCTGCACGGTTTGTTGCGGCCATGACGATTACACCAGAGTTAGGTGCGAATCCATCCATTTCAACCAATAATTGGTTTAATGTTTGTTCTCTTTCATCGTGTCCACCACCAAGTCCAGCACCTCTTTGACGTCCAACAGCATCTATTTCATCGATAAATAAGATACATGGAGCATTTTGTTTAGCAGTCTTGAACATATCACGTACACGGCTTGCACCGACACCTACATATAATTCAACGAAGTCAGAACCTGAAATTGTATAGAATGGAACTCCTGCTTCTCCAGCAACAGCTCTTGCCATTAATGTTTTACCAGTACCAGGACTACCAACTAATAATACACCTTTAGGAATTCTTGCGCCCATATCAAAGTATTTCTTTGGATTCTTCAAGAAATCAACGAGTTCAATCATTTCTTCTTTTTCTTCATCTAATCCGGCTACATCTTTAAATGTTACGTTAGAATGTTTAGCAAGTTTAGCTCTACTCTTTCCAAAGTCAAATGCTTGATTATTTGATTTTGCTCCTCTAAATAAAGAGAAGATAAGTATTCCTGCAACAACTAGTGTTGCAACTATCATAACGATGCTACCAACATCAACAGTCTTGTTTACTTTTGGATTAACTTCAAATGCAGAAACTTTATCTCTTTGATAAATAGCTTCAGCAATAGCTCTTACTAATTTTGTATCTTCTTCAGATCCTTTAAACGAATATACTTTTGAATTTGATCCAAATAAACTTGAACAATTTGCCGATTCTTTTGTATAAATATATATATAATAAATAGTTTGATTACCAGAACCTGGTGCACCTTGCCAAACAACATTGGTTACTATCAAATTTTCTTTTGTTTGAATGTTGGTTGGATCAATTTTACCATTCTTAATTAAATCTTCACGTGCTTTTTTACCTGATTCAAAATCAGTGAAGAAAAGTTCATAAAATTTGTCGACTGTTATTTCAGTTGGTTTAGAACCACTGCATGATCCAGCAAACAAAAATATAATCATTATTAAAATAATTCCAAATATAATTATGTCGCCTAATCCAAAACGTTTGTTGGAACTTTTTTTCATATCAGCCATGTTTTACCTCCTTATTTTGTTATAAAACCAAGTATCGATATTGGTTGATTATTACTATCACACAACAACAACACTTTTGTTCTTTCTAAATAGGGAACTTTTTTGTCAGTTAAATAATTACTAACACTTTTAGTTCCGCTTTTTAACTTTAATTTATCGCCATCTTTTCTTGTTCTTACAATAATTGGATAACTATGGATATTATACCATATTTTTACTTTTGATGTTATAAACGTGCAAATATTTTTATCGAGTATTAAAGTACTTTCATTAGGTAGTTTATATGTACCACTTTCAGAAATTTCTAAATAAAATTCTTCATTTTCGTGAATTCTGTTAGTAATTATCACTTTACCATATTCTTTTACAAACAGTAATTCATTTGAGATTTTACTAACAATTTTATTTTGGGCACTTTTAATCATATTTAGTATTTCTTTTACCAATTCTTTAGATAAGTTAAATGGTTTTAAGATTCTAAATAGTATTTGCATTTGTAAAAAATCTTCATAATGCAATAATTTTTCTGCCATAAATTCTACATAATAATCGTTATTATTATATACATAATTTATCTCTTTTATAAAATCATTTTCAATTTTTTCAAAATAATCGGCAGCCATAAATAATGTATTACTATAATTTTCAATTGCCTTTATCCAATTTGAATTTTCTTCTTTTAATTTAGGGATTACGTAATGTCTTATACGATTTCTTGTATAATCATTTTCTTGATTTGAGCTATCCTCAAAAAACTTTATTCTGGATTCATTTGCATATTCATATATAGATGCTTTACTTACATCTAAAAGGGGTCTATATATTAGGAAACTTCGATGCATTTTTTCTTTTCGTATTCCAGCATATCCTTCTATTGAAGATGAGCGGAGTAGTCGCATTATTATAGTCTCAAAATTATCGTCAGCATGGTGGGCTAATAAAATTACTGTGCTATTTGTTAGTTTTGCATCTTCATAGAAATATTCATATCTTTTTTTTCTAGCCCATTCTTGAAAATTGCTACCATCATAGTGTGGTAAATGATGGACAAAACAAGTAATATTTTGGCTTTTTGAAAAATCTTTGATGAATTCTTCTTCTATTGTTGATTGTTCTCTTTTTTGATGATTTATATGCACTACTGTAATATTTTCTTTTACTGTAGCTTTAAGTAATAAATCTAACAAAACCATGGAATCAACCCCTGTTGAGCAAGCAAGCAGTACTTTTTGGTCTTTGATAGTTTCTTTGAGATTGTTAATAATTTGTTCAAATTTCAAATTTATCATTTTTGTGCTCCTACTACTTTTAGTATTATACTACATTTTGATTGTTTTGTAAATTAATTATAACTATTCTAATCTAAAAGTTTTCTGAAGTTAAAGAAGTAGGTTATATAAAAAAGGAACGTTTGCTACATTCCTTTTACTTATTTTAATATCCATTAGTCGTTTTATTTAATCATTATTACATATATGTTACTATATATTTTTAGTGATATCGCAACATTTTTAAATTGTTTTTGAATTTCGTCAATAACCATTTTTTGAAGTTTATCATCAGTGTATTGAGAAATTTTAAGCTGGAAAACAATTATTTTTTTATTGTTTCTAGCACTATTGTAACTTCATTGCAAATATATTATTAAATAAAATAAATTATCTACTCTAAACAAAAGATGCATCTATTACACTAATCTAATAAATGCATCTTCTATATACTATTTTTTATTTCTTCTTCCAAAATATCTAAATACTTGTTTTTTATATTCTAGATATTGTTCGCCAAAAGTAGCTTCCATATATTTTTCTTCTTGTAACATTTGTAAATGTAACATTATAATTGCAAACAATGTACATATTAGATTTACTGGATTAAAGTAGGTAACTAATATTCCAATATATACTAAATCAAAGCCAAGGAAGGCAGGATTACGGCTTACTTTATATATGCCATTAGTTACTAGTTTAGTTTGATCTTTTTCTGGTATTCCTGCTCGCCAACTATCTTTCATACATATTATCGCAAAAAGAAATACACAATCGCCACAAAGGCCTATAAATATTCCGTTGATTCTACCATTGCTAGGCATTAAGTTATAATTAAATACAATCGATAATACTTCGACTACAACTATTAAATATGTTGCAATAGCCATTAATGTTTCTACTGTATGTAACTTTTTTTCTTTCCTACTGCCAATTTGTTTAGTCTTTATGCCTTGTCTTTTTTGTATAATCATTTTAGTATAATATATTCCATAGAATATTACTAATACAATAACCGAAAGTAAACCATATGGCATAAATTCTTTAAAAAAGCCTAAATTCATATTAATTATTAGTATCCTTATTTCCTAGTTGTTCAGCGCCATATCGGCAAATTAGCGAAGTTACTATAAACATTATACCTATTCCAAAAGATATATTCATATCAACATTTACTTCACCAACACCAGTAAGCACGTTCTTCATTATTATATAAGCTATCTCAATAAGAATTTCAACAATAACTGGAATGCACATTGTTAAAATACCTAGTCTCATCATACTTTTTGCGCCACTTAGGGTAAATGGTGTGCCATCTTTTAATTCTTTTTTGAAATAGTTTTCCGCGAATCTAGCTAAAACTGCTTCACCAATACATATAATGATTCCTGCAACTAGCATTACATATAAAGTATTAACGTTAACATCAGCTTCAGTTTCTAATATACTTTCAATGGTAACGCCACCAATTGTTATTGTTTCAGCACCTATAATAGTACTTATTATTCCTGCAATACATAAAAAGAATCCTACTATACAACATATATAAGTTATTTTACTTAGGATCTTACCAATTTTTGAAAGTAATTGTATTTTACTTATTGTTTTCATATTTTTTACCTCTTTTATTCTTTCATATATTAGCACTACGATATTAATTTGTCAATTTATATTATCTTAATTTTAGAAAGTTATTTTTTAGTAGTTAATAAAATAGTAATATCTTCTTATCGGTATATTTAATAACTTAATATTTAATTATTCTTTAATTTCTAATTTTAAAATTATAGCAACATTATTACAATAAATGTAATGTATTCTAACTTTTTGTCCGTTTCCGTGGATATAACCTCCATCCACTTTAGCAAGATGATAACCATTTGCTGGCACACTTCTACTATAACGAAATTCAATACCATTAACAGTAAATGATTCTGAACTATGACCTTCTAATTTCATTGGAATAAAATCACTTACTTCTCCTTCAACAATAAGCGTTTCACCACTGTCATAAATTTTTTTGATATCTCTATACTCAATAATGTTAGTTATCAGAATTGAGAAGAAAACTAATACTGTAACGCTTAACCCAAAAATAGCAAAAACTCTTTCATTTACAGCCTCTGCCATTATCTTTCTTAATTCCTCATCTGGCTCTTTACGGAAAAGATCTTCTTCTGCTTTTCCTGAAAGTGGAAGATAATTAACATTTTCTAAATCTTTTAACGTTGGAATTTCATCAAATATTTTATTATATATGTAAACAATATTATAATAAAACATTGTATCTCCATAATAATTATCTTTTATTTTCTTTATAACTATGTATTTTGATTGGATTCCTAATTCTTGAGAATTCTTTTTATGAAACTCATAAGCATAATAATCACCAACATTCCAAATGTTTCTTTTAAACACTGGTTCTACTTTGATTTTCTTATTACCTTGATTAACATTTTCAATTTTTGTTTTAAGTTTATTTAAAGTATTTTGCCATGAACGTCTTTCTCTTGCTGTTTCAAGTTCATCTAAATATTCATGTTCTGCTATATTTGTCATATATGTTAATGCCTTTTCTTTGATTTCATCAGTAAGTATTCCATAATCCCACATTCGGTCTGCTAAAGCAAACCAAAATAAAGATTCTTCATCAGTTGAGAGTACTTCTTCAAAACATTTAAGCATTTCTTGATAAACATCTTGTGGTGAAACTCCACTTTTTAATAAATCATCTAACTTATCTCTAACATCTAGAGTAAGGTCATTCCCATATAAACTTGTACTCCAAAATCCCATTATTCTTCTCCTCTTAGTCATCAATCAGAATTTAATATTTCGATACTTACTATAACTCTTCTTGATGGTTTACTTTTATCATAATACTCATATTCTTCATAATATCCAATTTTAAGTTTTTGTCCGTTTTTATTAATTATTCCTTTATTTTTCGCAATTCTTGCATAACCATATGATTCATTTTCTAGATATTCAAATTCTATATCATTAATTTTAAAGGATTCACTTTCATGATTCCCCCACTTTAAACTAGGTGTCTTAAATTCTGTTACTTCACCAGAAACATATAATATTTCGTTATTTTCTATAGCTTTTTTAATTTTTCGATAATTACTAAATGGATGAATGTATAATGAATAAACTACGAAAGAAAACATTCCAAAAAAAATAATCATTATTAGTAGTTTTAATATTTTTTTGTCTGCGCTAAAAAAGAAAGCCATACCCATTATTATAAATATCATTATAAAAAATAAGCTTAAAAAGAAACTGATATTATAATTATAACTAAATTTGTAAACTTGCATAAATTTATGTCCTTATATTAATCATGCTAATGATGATATTTTTTCTTTATTTTTTACTATACTTTATAAGAATATTTTAGCACGATGTTATTATTGATGTCAACTATTCTTATAATTCCATTTGAAAATATCATAGTAATAAGTAATTACACTATAGTATGATAAGAGATATTATTTATAAAAAAACACCCATTTCTTGCATTATGCCACACTTTTAGTGGTCCAAGAAATGGGGTGTATTTTATTGCTATATAGCTTTTTTAGTTTAGTTATTAATATCTATTTCTACATATTCATTATTTTTGTCTAGAACATATATATGTTCTGCATAACTTTCAGGAGTAGATGTAGCATTCATAATACGAATACTCCTCCATTCTTCTAATGTACCTCTAAAATACACATTAGTCAAACTTGTACAATTGTAAAAAGCCCCGTGTCCAAATTCTTTAACCGTATTGGGTATAGTTATGCTTGTTAAACTTGTACAGTTAGAAAATGCTTGTCTGTTTATTGAAGTTATATTGCACAAAATTTCTATTTTGTTTAATTTGGTGCAACCAGAAAATGCTTCATCTTCAATGCTTGTTGCAACACCATCTATTGTTATACTTTCTACTTCTTTACAACCGGAAAATGCCCTTTCTGCTATTTGTTTTGCATCAGTAATTTTAACTTCTTTTAGTGATGATGGAACATGATTACCAAATATATATCCGAATTTATTAATATTATTTCCATCGCCTATAAAAGGTAATATTATATTCGTTAAGCTAGTACAACCTGAAAACACTTGTTCGCCAATTGTTTCAACAGTATTTGGTATCACTATACTTTCTAAATTATTAAAATCTGAAAATGTTCTACTGTTAATTTTCTTTACAGTACTTGGTATTACTAATTTAGTTAATTCTTCATATTCACTATTTTTATTTAACATATAGAAGTGATTTGTTAAATTTCTATCATTATAATAAAATGGATTAGATGCTTGATCAATTAATTCAATATTACACCAATCTTCTAATGTACCATTATAATATACATTTGTTACATTGCCACAATGTGTGAATGCTTTACTTTCAATAGTTTTAATATTAGAAGGCAACACAATATCTATTAAACTTGAGTTTCCCGCAAAAGCACTAACACCTATACTAGTAATGGTGTTTGCCATCTCTACCTTGGCTATGTTTTCGCATCCCGCAAAAGCACTATTTCCTATTTCTTTTACTCCTTCAGAAAAAGTTACTTTTTTAATACTATCAAATCCAAGAAATTGATAATCACCAATACGATTAATAGTACCAGGTATAACTATTTCGGATATTTTTGCTATTTCCTTATATTCGTTATTTTCATCTAATATATATGAATTTGTTGCTTTTGAAATTGGATTTGAAGCAGAATTAGAAAACTTTATATTACACCAATCTTCTATAGTACCATTATAATAAACATTGTTTAAATATATATCTCCAAAAACATTTTCTTCTATATTAGCAATGCTTTTAGGAAGAACTAAGTCTATGGAATGTCTTAAATAATTAAATGCATCTTTATCTATTTTATTTATGCCTTCTGAAATTATTAATTTAATAAAATAACAATCACTAAAAGCATTAGCTCCAATTTCAGTAACTGGTAAATTATTATATTCACTTGGGACTATTATTGTTGATACAAAAGTGTTTTTTTCAATTCTTAAACCAACGACTTTATAACTTATATTATCGGGGTTAAGTTCATACACTATCTCATCTGTAGTAGATTCATATCCGCATCTTGTACATATTCCTTGATTATCATATGTATGTCCTAATGCTTTAATTTCTTTTGTACCAAGCTTTTCATGACAAATTGTACATTCTTCATGCTTACTTCCGTTTTCTGTACATGTTGCCTTAACATCTACTATCCACATTGTTTCTTTGTGTTTACATTTATTGTTACAACTAGTAAATACAAATGTCATCATAATAGTAAATAATATGTAAGATATATTTCTTAACTTCATCTTTTTCGCTCCTTTTTAAAATAGACTTTTATATCTATTACAAGCACTCATATTACATTATACTATTTATTTTTTAAAAATTCAATTAATTTCATAATTACGTTTGTTTAAATGTCATAGAAAAAGTACTCTGAATTAATAACATACAGAGTACTAATATTTTTATTTACTGTTTTTATAATACCATACTATTTTGTTGACATTTCCACCCCAATCATCATTCCACTTATCTGGTTTCCCTGGTGCTACACAATATACTGTCAAATTGGTGCAATTGTTAAATACATAGCTTCCCATATATTCTACATTGATTGGTATTACTATGCTTGTTAAACTTGTACAACCCTCAAATGCATAATACCTTATGGTATCTACACTGGTTGGTATTTCAATATTTGTTAAACTTTTGCATTCACTAAATGCATAAGAGCCTATGACTGTAACACTATCTGGAATTACCAAGTCTGTTAAACTATAACACTTTGAAAATGCATAACTTTCTATACTTGTAACACTATCTGGAATTTTGGTGTTTTTGCAACCAGATATTAATTTATTTGATTTTGTTTCTATTATTGCATTACAATCTAGTCTTGAATCGAATATCGGATTTTTTTCATCTACTGTCATGCTTGTTAAACCTGTGCAGCCTGAGAATGCACCAATACCAATAAGTTCAACGTTTTTTGAAAGTTCTATACTTGTTAAATTCCTGCATTCTGAAAAAGCATTTTCACCTATAACTACAACACTTTCAGGAAGTTCTATATTTTTTAAGCCTGTGCAGCCACTAAATGCTTCATAACCTATAACTGATATATTATCAGATATGTTAACACTTTTTATCCTTGTTTCTTTTTTAAAAGCTTCATTTTTTATTGCAACTACTGGATACCCTTTGTACTCTTTAGGTATTATAATTGCTAAATTGCTTTTATCATTTTCATCGTGATCTATCCCAGTTACTATATAATATGTATACTCAGGTCCCATTTCAAATTCTAATTCAGCTTGTTTTAATACATCACCACACCTTGTACAAATTCCATTTTTATTGTATTTGTGTCCAAGAACAGGTATTTCTTCGGTAGCAAGTATTTCGTGACATTTTGCACACTCTTTATGTTTGCTACCTTTTTTTGTACATGTTTCTGTAGCATCTACTATCCAATCTGATGATACATGTTTACATTCTTTTTTACAACTACTAAATACAAACATCATTATAATAACAAATAATACATATGTTATTTTTCTTAATCTCATTTCTTTTTCCCCTTTTTATTTACTACATATTTAATTATACTATTTATTTTTTTAAATTTCAATCGTTTTTATAATTACATATACAAAAAGTATTCTATATCAATTACTAGATACAGAATACTTTTTATTCGTTACAACTATTAAAATTATTTTAATAATTTATTAACTTATAAGCCTAATTTCATTTTCATCAATAGTTTCTGATTCAAAATCAGTTTTTTGCGCATTTCCATTGCTTTTTTTTAAATTCCAACTGATTTTTCCAGTATAAATGCTATATACCCAATTAGGTGTATATTTTTTTATCTTTACCTGCTAAATGTTATTTCGTCATCTAGTAATAGGTGATTTTTTCATTTTGTTTGTTTTTGGTATAATACTCTCATTCGGAGGTAATTATGAAATATGGATATGTAAGAGGGTCTACAGAGGCACAAAATATTGCAAGACAAATGGAAGAGATGTATAAGTTAGGCTTAACAGATGAGTTTATTTATGTTGATAAACAAAGTGGCAAAGATTTTGAAAGAGAAAATTATAAGTTATTAAAGGAAATATTAAAAAAAGACGATTTATTGATAATTAAATCAATTGATCGTCTTGGTAGAAATTATGATATGATTATTAATGAGTGGAGTGAAATCACTAAGGTTCAAGCTGCTAAGTTATTGAATATGAAAAGATGTACTTTTCTTAAATATTCTAAGTTATATAGATAACGCCAGTAATACTGGCTTTTTGCTTTTTTAAATGGTGCTGACGATTGGACTCGAACCAACGACCTCCTCCTTACCATGGAGGTGCACTACCTATTGTGCTACGTCAGCATCCATTCTATTATAACATATATATGTTTTTATACAAAATTATTTACTTATTTAGTTTGAGTGATTTTTTATTAAACACGTTTGATT
>ERZ839823.2940-NODE-2940-length-11920-cov-2.746650_pt1 | contig 11920 bp, 6 predicted proteins | sample MGYA00519862_ERZ839823 | MGnify/ENA primary metagenome ERZ839823 (study PRJEB31850, sample SAMEA3708853) | human gut metagenome | biome: human gut; feature: human-associated habitat; material: faeces | place: China | collected 2014 ...
TTCGTACCGATTTGGATAAAGGTACGGTAAGATACGGTGGCGTGAGCCGGCAAGTCTGTCAACCGGCAGGGGGTACCTTCTTTCCGGAACGTTTCGCTTCCTACTTTCCATTCTACGCCCGAAGTGGTAATGGCGGAGGGATCGGTCAAGTCGGACGATACCGTGACCAGTGCAGAGGTTTGCAAGGTTTCCACGACATTGCCGCCGACGGTGACCTGAAGGGTGGAGAACGAGTTCCATCCGCTGGTATAAGTCCCGTGCGGAGTTTTCACGTAAGCTGTCGGGGAATAGTATCCGCCGGGATATAGTCCCGTCAGTGTCACGAGAGAGTCTTTCCCGTTGAGCACATAGTGCTCCCCGTTCAAATCCAATCCTTTTTCTATCACAGTGGCATCTCCCGTGTCGAAACGGCAAACGAGGGTCGCCGTAGTCTGTGTGGCTTCTTTCAAAGCCCAGGAAACCTTGACGGGAAGGGTAGGATAATAATCCCCGAGGTTGTTGTAGAACGTTTCCTCAATGTCGCCTTCGTCTGGGATGTTTACGATAGCGTAATGCCTGATGGAGTATTTCGTGCCCTCTATCAGTCCGGATATGGTGGTCTTGAATACATTTTTGTCAATCCCGTGGGTAGAAGGTTCTCCTTTCACTTTCGTCCATAAAGTCATGTCGTTCCATGCCCAATTGTGTTTCTCTAATGTGTCAAAAGGCACGTAGTAACAGCCGCTTTCTTTTAGCGTGCCTTCTATTTTGTCAGTGTCTAATGTATGCAAGGCGGTTATGCGGGTTTGCGTGGCGTTAAGTTCTATGGTATGGCAGAGTACTCCCGTGTTCTTCGTGGTGAAGAACCGTGCACTGCTGTAAATGGTCTCGTGTTCGGTTTTCACGATAGCTCGCATGCAATAGGATGTGTTGCCTTGTAGTCCCGTTACGGTAGCGCGCACGAATCCTGTTTCGTCCATGGGGCTGCCGTCCACAACAGCTATAATCTTGTATCCTTCTTCCAGCGGATGGCCGATGCCCACCTCGAAACTCACATTCTTTACTTTTGCCGGGTCACCCTTGATGAGGGCAAGCAGGTCGGCTGTAGTACGTGTGGGTTGTGCGCTCAGTTCCTCGAATAAGTTACCGGTCTTGAACTTTTTGGACGGCATGAGGTTTTCCATACCGTTTTCTTCCCATGCCAACAAGTATTCGTATTCCGTGTCAGGAGATACTTCAATGTCTGTTTCCGTGCCGCTCCATGGAATTTCCGTGTAGTCCGTTTCTGTGGTTTTCTTGTATTTCAATACCATGTTGCTTGGAACGTTGTCCGGATTCGGGGTGATTCGCTCCAGATGCGCGGTGTAATAGTCCGTTCCGGTAGAAAAGACATCCGCCGTACGGAAATGTGGAAGGGTGTAGTTGTCCCCCGTCCAGGCGTGGCCTTTGTCCGCGGTGGCCGTGTCGTTATAGGCTTGGGCAGCCTCGTTTAAGTCCTGCCGGAAATCTTTGCCTTTCATGTCGAATACGCCTAAGATGTACTGTGACTGTTGGTAATAGTCATTGCCGATGGACTTTCCCGTTTCCGTGCTGTAATAAGTATTCCGGATGCGGGTCGGTACGTTGTATTCGTCTATCAGGTAACTGGCATCCCCTGCGATGCTACCTATCTGTTCTTCCGATCCGGTGGAACTTACCGTCCCCGAATTGTAGCATCCGTAAATCAAGGGTGTGATACCTATTGTACTGTATTGGAATACGCCGGTGATACCGCCTCCGTTATTGTAGAACGTTTGTCCTTTCCGGCCGTTGCATGCGATGGCACCGATGTTGTAGCTGTTTACAATACTTCCTGAATTGTGAGAACTGATGCCGCCTACAGTGGCTTTCATGTCGCTTTGTACGGCAATGCGTCCTGTATTGCCGCTGTTGATGACGAGGCCATAATTACTGGTGGTAATGCCGGCAGCCGAGAACGGGCTGTATACCGTTTGTGACGAACTGAACCGTATGTTTATCTCTCCTTCGTTCAGGCAGTTGTTGATGGTGGAACCGGAAAAGTTCGTACCCACAATGCCCGCCAGACTGATGCCTTCCGTCTTGTAAGACGTACTGTTGCCCGACAGTTTGCCCCGGTTTACGCATCCGGTGATGCGTATGTTCTTTCCGTTACAGTCGCCCGTGATTCCTCCGCCGGACACGCTACCGTTTTCGGTGACTTCCACTGTGATTCCTCCTTCGTTCAGGCAACCGTTCACGGTGCCGTCGGTGCTGCCTGCAATGCCCCCCACGGTGAGTTCGCCACGGTATTTTTCAAAGGTGATGCTCCCGGCGAAACGGCAGGCGGCTATAGTCGTGTACGCCATGGCTTCGCCTACGATGCCGCCCACTGTGGCGTCTGGAAGTTGGTTAGAGGAAGTGATTTTACATGTCTCGTCCAAAATCAGGTCATACACCACTCCATATTCGGGATTGCCATAATAGCCTTGTAAAGTGGCGATAAAGCCGGAATTCCCCACACCGGCTTGTACCTGTACTCCGGATAAGGTATGCCCGTTACCATCGAAAAATCCACCGAATTTTTTGATGGGTGTCCAATAATGCGCCCCCATGTCCAAATCGTTGTCCAACACGATTCTGCTTTGCAGGAACGTGGTGCCTTGTTGGGACAAATAGGCCAACCCTGCCAACTGTTGCACTGTGGAAATGTGGTATTCCTGGCTATTGTTACCGTCCCACCATGATGTGTCGTAATTGCCTTCGTCCGTCCAGTTTCCGGTTTGTGCCCACATCATGCCGACTGACAAACAGCAGGTGCACAGCGTCCATAATTTTTTCATGGTTTTTATTTTTGAAGTAAATACTATTCCTTTTTCTTCAGCTCCGCGTCAAACTGCCGGATGGCGGCCATACCCTCGTTGCAGGCGCACGGACCGCTGATGCAACCGCCCGGGCAAGCCATCACCTCAATCATGCGCGTGGGGCATTTGCCCGTTTTGGCGTACGCCCGCAGCGCGGCAATGTTTTTCTTGTTCAGGTCAGCTATCAGTGTACCTTGCAGTTCCGGGTCGCCTACCATGTTTTTTACGGCCGTGAACACACCGCCGGTCTTGGCAAAGCCGTGTGCGTCATGTCCGGCATGTTCTTCGGGCGTAAAGTCCTCACATGCCGCCATGTCTATTTCCATTCCTTCAATGACGGCATCCAGTTCGCGGAACGTCCATACGAAGTCCACGTTGGGATTCTCGCGTCCTTCCGCCTTTTTGGAGGCGCAGGGGGCGATGAACACCGTCAGGGCTTCCGGATGTTTTTTGCGGGCATATTCCGCTACGTAGTACATGGGAGAACCCGTAGAAGATACGTAAGGCATGATTTCGGGGATGTGCTTCCGCGCCAACTGTACGTAAGCCGAGCAGCAACTGGTGGTCATGAACGCAGCTCCGCTTTCCAATTTCTCTTTGAATTCTTCCGCTTCCCGCCGTATGGTTTCTTCGGCGCCGTATGCCACTTCGAGTACGTCGCTGAAACCGATGGCTTTCAATGCACCGAATACTTTCTCTACCGGCTGTTTGAATTGGGCCAACACGGAGGGGGCCACCATAGCCACTACTTGTCGTCCTTCCTTGATGCGGTTCAGCACATCGAATACGGCACATTGGTCGAATATGGCACCGAACGGACAAGCGTTCAGGCATTTGCCGCAATAGATACATTTTTCCGGGTCGATATGCTCTACGCCGTATTCGTCTTTGGAAATGGCTTTCACGGGACAAGCCTCTTCGCACGGCACGGGAATGTACACGATAGCGTGGTAAGGGCATACCTGATGGCACCGGCCGCAACTGATACATTTTTCGTGGTCGATGTAGGCTTTCCCTTCGCTGTCGTAGTGAATGGCATCTTTCGGACAGTTGTTGTAGCAGGGCCGCGCGGCACAGCCACGGCACAGGTTCGTCACCTCGTAGTTGATTTTCACGCACGAAGAGCACGCTTCGTCCATTACGCTGAGGATACTTTTCTCCGAATCGATTTCTTTTCGTTCCATCATGCGGGCGGCGTAGGTAGACAGACGTTCGGTTTCGTCGGTTTCATCCGTCATGTCGAAGCCCATCATGGCCATGGTCTTGTATTTTGTCACTGCACGTTCTTTATACACGCAGCAGCGTCCCAACGGTTTTTGCTTGCGTGGATGCAGTTCCACAGGCAGCCGGTCTACTTTTTCCAATAACTCGTTTTCTTTCCACATTTTCACCAAACGCGCCAATAATTGGTAGCGGATGAACATGATGTTGTTGTTATATGCCATCGTTTAGGATTATTTAGTTTTGATTATTGGACAAATCTACGAAAAAAAAGGCAATCTTTTGTATCTTTGTGTTAATTTTATGACAGAATGTTTCAATAATATTTCAGAAAGCGGTTTTTCTGCCCTGTTGGATGTACTTTTGGCTGGAAAAAGTCCCGGTAGGGAAGGTTGGAGATTGTTACTTGCCGGTTTGGACGACGGGCAGGATGAGTCTCTTCGTACCCTTGCGGCAGAGGCGGCCCGGAAGCATTTCGGGAATGGGATATTCATTCGCGGACTCGTTGAAATCTCTTCGTGGTGTCGCAACAACTGTTATTATTGCGGGCTTCGCCGTTCCAACCGTTTCGCCTCGCGCTACCGTTTGTCTCAGGAGCAAATACTCGATTGTTGCCGGGAGGGGGCACGGCTCGGCTTCGGGACTTTTGTCTTGCAGGGCGGAGAAGATGGGGAACAAGATGAGGATTGGATAGAAGAATTGGTGGGCAAGCTCCGCGCGGAGTTCCCCGGACATGCCATCACGCTGTCTGTGGGGGAACGCGACGGGGAGGTGTACCGCCGGTGGCGTGATGCAGGGGCGGATCGTTACCTGCTTCGCCACGAAACACGGAATGAGGCGCATTATGCCCGTTTGCATCCACGTGAGATGGACGGTGCCCGGCGTCGGGAATGCTTGCGGACGCTGAAAGCTTTGGGGTATCAGACAGGAGCCGGCATGATGGTGGGCTCGCCCGGTCAGACGTGGGACTGTTTGTTGGACGACATCGCTTTTTTGGAAGAGCTGGAGCCGGAGATGATAGGCATGGGTCCTTTCGTTCCGGCTGCCCATACACCTTTTGCCCGTCATTCGGCCGGGTCGGTGTCTTTGACGCTCCGCTTGATTGCATTGATGAGGCTGCGTTTTCCGGAGGCATTGATCCCGGCCACCACGGCTTTGGCTACGTTAGACGCACACGGGCGTGAGGCCGGTATCTTGGCGGGGGCAAACGTGGTGATGCCTAACTTGTCCCCTTTGGCCGTGAGGGGGCAATACAGTATTTACGACCATAAAGCGTCCGGCGGGAGCGAGGCAGCCGAAGGGTTAGGCCGTCTGGAGCAGGATTTGAAAAAAATAGGCTACCACATCTCATACGGTCGCGGAGACAGTCCGGGACATGGGGTGGGGAAACAGCTTTAGAACGATTAGATATGAAGATAATGTATGATGTGAAATCGGAACGCGCCGAAGAGTTTATCTCCGACGCGGAGATACGTGAGACAATGGCATACGCCGAGGCGCATAAGGACGACCGTCCGCTCATCGTGTCCATATTGGAGAAAGCACGCCTTTGCAAAGGGCTTACCCATCGCGAGGCTGCCGTGCTGTTGGCTTCCGGGCAGCAGGACCTGACGGAAGAGATGTTTGCCTTGGCACGCGACATCAAGCAGCGTTTTTATGGCAACCGCATCGTGATGTTCGCCCCGTTGTACCTTTCCAATTATTGTGTGAACGGTTGCGTGTATTGCCCTTACCATGCCAAGAACAAGACGATACGCCGCCGTAAGCTGACGCAGGAAGAAATCCAAAGGGAAGTCATCGCCTTGCAGGACATGGGACACAAGCGGTTGGCTTTGGAGACCGGCGAAGACCCGCGTAACAACCCTATCGAATATGTGTTGGAGAGCATTCGTACGATTTACGGCATCAAGCATAAGAACGGAGCCATCCGGCGCGTGAATGTGAACATTGCCGCCACGACGGTGGAGAACTACCGCCGCTTGAAGGACGCGGGCATCGGTACGTATATTCTTTTTCAGGAGACGTATAACCGGACGAATTATGAGGCACTTCATCCTACGGGACCGAAGAGCGACTATGCTTACCACACCGAGGCCATGGACCGTGCCATGACGGGCGGTATCGATGATGTGGGCATCGGCGTGTTGTTCGGGTTGGAGACTTATCGTTACGACTTCATCGGTTTGCTGATGCATGCCGAGCATCTGGAAGCCCGTTTCGGGGTCGGGCCGCACACCATCAGCGTGCCGCGCCTGTGCCCGGCCGACGACATAGACACGGCGGATTTCAAGAACTGTGTGCCGGACGAGATTTTCCATAAGATTGTGGCGGTGCTCCGTATTGCCGTACCTTATACGGGAATGATCGTGTCCACGCGCGAGACGCCTGCCAGTCGGGAGAAGGTATTGGAATTGGGCGTGTCGCAGTTGAGCGGCGGTTCCCGTACCAGCGTGGGAGGATATGTGCAAGAAGAGACGGAGGAGAACTCCGCCCAGTTCGACGTGTCCGACCGCCGTTCGTTGGACGAGGTGGTGGGATGGCTGCTCGATTTGGGCTACCTGCCCAGTTTTTGCACGGCCTGTTACCGTGAGGGGCGTACGGGCGACCGTTTCATGTCGTTGGTGAAGAAGGGACAGATTGCCAACTGTTGCCTGCCCAATGCCTTGCTGACCCTGAAAGAGTATTTGAATGATTATGCGTCGCCTGCCACCCGTGCGAAAGGAGAGGCCATGATTGCCCGTTTGTTGGAAACCGTGCCCGGCGGACGGGTTCGGGAGAACGCTCGCTGCTATTTGAAAGCCATAGAGGATGGCGGACGTGATTTCCGTTTTTAAAGTGTAGGTAAGATACGTTATGATGAAAGAAGAAACTCCACGCGCCAACCGTTTCCATATCGGATTGTTCGGTCGCCGCAACAGCGGCAAGTCTTCGTTGGTGAATATGCTGACGGGGCAAGAGGTTGCCGTAGTGTCCGATGTGCCGGGCACGACTACGGATATGGTATTGAAGAACATTGAATTGCCGGGTGTCGGGGCTTCCGTTTTGGTTGACACGGCCGGTTATGACGACGAAGGGGAATTGGGCGGACTGCGTGTGAGGCAGACCGTCAATGCTGCCCGCAGGGTGGATTTGGCTTTGATCGTCGTGTCGGGTTTGCCGGACGGGGCAGGGAAGGAAAAGGCTTGGGCGGAACGTTTCCGGGCGGACGACATTCCCGTTCTGTATATATATAATAAGGTGGACGAAGATGGCGGAAGCCATGCCGATGCTTGGCGCATGACGTTGGGGGCGACGGAGGTGGTATCGGTTTCGGCGCGTACGGGCGAAGGCCGTGACCGTTTGCTGTCTGCGATGGCCGAGGTGTATCGCCGTACGGATGAGGTGGAGGATTTGACGGGAAACTTGGCGGGCGAATGCGATACCGTGGTGTTAGTCATGCCGCAAGACATCCAGGCACCTAAGGGACGGTTAATCCTGCCACAGGTACAGACCTTGCGCAACCTGTTGGACAAACGTTGTACGGCTTTGTGCTGTACGGCCGACCGTTTGTCGGCCACGTTGTCCGTCTTGTCGTCGCCCCCGTCCCTGATTATCACGGACTCGCAAGTATTTCCTACGGTGGAGGCCCTTTGCCCGCCGCAAACGCGGTTGACTTCTTTTTCCGTTTTGTTTGCCCGCCAGAAGGGGGACATCCGGCAGTTCCTGCAGGGGGCGGAGGCGTTGTGCACTTTGCGTCCTGATGCCCGTGTGCTGATAGCGGAGGCTTGCACCCACGTGCCGCAACATGAAGATATAGGACGCGTGAAGCTTCCTCGTTTGTTGCGCCGTAAGTTCGGCGAGGCTTTGCACATTGACATCGTGTCCGGTAATGACTTTCCCGAAGACTTGTCCGCTTACGATTTGGTCATCCATTGTGGGGCGTGCATGTTTACGCGCCGCCATGTGCTGAACCGCTTGAGGCGGGCACGTGCCTGCGGTGTGCCTGTGACCAATTATGGAGTAGCCATAGCGGCTTTGACCGGTATCTTGGACAAGGTGGCGGTGCCGGAATAGGGGGATTGGAAACCGGTCCGTAGAGGCCTTCGGATTGCCTGGCTTAAAGAGCGTTTTCAATCTCCTGAGATTGATTTTTCGTTCGGCTGAGATTGATTTTTCGTTTGGCGCACAAATTTTAGGGGCTTTCCTGAAGGTCCGAGATGATGGTTTAGTACTTTGATTTTTAGTTGATTGAATGCTTTTAGGAAAGAATAGTGGTTTTCGGCCTGAATGAAGGGAGGTGTTTTCGGTAACCTTCTCTATGGGGCGTGTTGGATGACCTTATTTTCCGATGCAGGACGTTGCCCGTCCTCTTATTTTCTGTTGCGGAAGCCGCGTTTTTTACTTTTTTTGTGTTATCTTTGCCCCACATTTCGGCCATGCCGGAAAGGAAAACACTCAGACGGGATATAAAGAGGAAAAAGATATGCAACAACTCAAGGAGCGCATTTTGCGCGATGGAAAATGTTTCGAGGGAGGAATACTGAAAGTGGACAATTTCATCAACCATCAGATGGATCCTATACTGATGAAGTCCATGGCCGTGGAGTTCGTGCGCCGTTTCGCGTCGCGCGACATCAACAAGATACTGACGATAGAAGCCAGTGGCATAGCTCCGGCCATCATGGTGGGCTACCTCTTGGAACTTCCGGTGGTCTTTGCCAAGAAGAAGAAACCGAGCACGATGGAAAACATGTTGGTGACGAAAGTCTTTTCGTTTACTAAAAACAATACGTACGATGTATGCGTGTGCAAGGATTATTTGCAGCCGGGCGACAAGGTGCTTTTCATAGATGATTTTCTGGCCAATGGCAATGCGGCCAAGGGCGTGATGGATTTGGTGCGTCAGTCTGGAGCCGAACTTGCCGGTATGGGTTTCCTCATCGAGAAGGCCTTCCAGCATGGCGGTGATTATTTGCGTGCACAAGGCATTCATGTGGAGTCGTTGGCGGTAATCGAAAGTTTGGAGGGATGCCGCATAACTTTGAAAGAATAACCTTATACGCTCTTGTGGTTTTAAACGTAATACCCTCGGAAGTTCAACCGGAAACTTCCGAGGGTATTACGTTTGTAAGGTGTATTTACGGATGCCAAGGTTTGGCCGGGTCTTTCAAGGCAAGAGCCCGCCTGTCCTTTGTGAATTGACTGATGTAGAGCATGAAAAGGATGGCGGCCACAGTGCATCCTATGATGTCGAACAGCCCCCAATTCCTGCCATATATATTATAATGTATGGCCGACCACGGAGTGTATATATATAAGGTGTTGACAGCAATGAGCAGCAATCGTACCTCCGTCGGCCCCAGTTTGCCGTATGTCAGCCGGAATTCGTTGATAATGATAGTGCAGACGTAAGTATAGATGGACAAGCACAAGTATCCGGCCAGAATCAGAAATGCCACGTCCATCCTCATCATGGGGGATAATCCCAGTCCCAAACAGATAAGACATGTGGTCAAAGCGTCTAAAGTGTGGTCGATGAAAAAGCCGTATACAGGCCTTTGCGTGCGGCGGACGCGTGCCAATGTACCGTCCAGACTGTCTCCGTACCAATTAATGACTAACCCCAATGAAGCCAACCATAGGAATTTTGTGTCGATATGGGCCAATATGCCTCCGATGGCGAAAAGTACGGCTCCTATCACGCCAATGAAAGTCAGGAAGTCGGATGTGATCCATGCCGGTTGTCTCTGTGCCAGCCATATCAGCAACTTCTTCTCCATCTTGTTTAAAATGGAGGTTTGAATTCTTTCAGATGATTCGTTTCCCATTTTTAGTGTTCTTTTGTTCCCTTTTAGTCTTTTGCCGTCAGGACTGCATGCGAATGCCATCTTCTAAAGATACAGTTCTTCCGGATACTTGGAAAATGAATTTCCCGACTTTACCATTCCGTTGGGGGAGATAGTGAAGTCGGGAGTTTTGTTTAGTGAGCCTTACAAACCTTTTAAAAGAACCCAATTACATGGGTAGAATTTGGTCGGCAGTTTTTTGTTTTGGCGGAAAGACAGGGATTCGAACCCTGGGAACAGTTGCCCGTTCACCGCATTTCGAGTGCGGCCCGATCGACCACTCCGGCATCTTTCCTTGTTCGGTGGGCAAAGTTACAACTTTTTTGTGATACGCGAGCGAAAAGTTTCAAAAAAGTATGGGGAAATAGTGAGATAAGGGTTGGGAAATGGAGTTTTGCCGGACTCTGTCCTTTCTGGAGGTTGAATTTAACAATCTGATTCTAACAGACCATGAATGTTTGAAAGACTTCTTGTTTTTGATGTCGTGTCATTTTATTGTAATACAGTTTAATTTTTATGGGGAAAATATGAATAATAATCCGTTTTTTATATGGCAGCTTAATTTCTTTTGTATATATTTGCCATGTCATAACATGAGAAAACTTTTCAATTTATTATTCATATAAAACTTAAGCGTATGAAAAGGTTTACAAATGTTAAATCGGGGGGGGGTAATTTTGACATTACTACTACTCGCGTTGGTCTCCGGTAGTGTTTGGGGGCAAGAAACAGTTCTTTTAAATGAGGACTTTGCAGAGATTACAGAGGGGAATAGTACTTCTACCGGTGGTTCTAATTTTGATTGGAAGGGAAATTCCAATTTTCCTGAAGTTGTTGCTGCATATCAAGCAGGTGGAAGTGTAAGATTGGGTGCTTCAAAAAAAGTGGGAAGCATAACAACTAAACCTTTGGATTTATCTGGGAATGGAGGAGTATTCAAAGTCTCTTTTGCTGTCAAGGGGTGGACAAACGTAGAAGGGGATATAGAGGTCTCTTTGAGCGGAGGTAAAACTCAGACCGTTAATTATTCAGCAAAAATGTTTGGTGAGTTTGAAACAGTAGAATTGTCTTTCGATGGTGGTACAGCCCAATCAACTTTGACTTTTGCAACGACCGCAAAGAGGGCTTTTTTGGATGATATAAAAATATATTATGGGGAAACGTCCACAACTCAAGTGGAACAACCCGAATTTATTCCTTCAAACGGTACTACATTCGTGGATAATTTGACCGTTACAGCTTCATGTTCTACCGAGGGGGCTATTATCTATTATACCACAGACGGAAACAATCCAACTACTGTTTCAGAAGTATTCCCAGTAGGAGGTCTTGAAATCACTAAAACAACTACTCTCAAAGCCATCGCCGTAAAAGATGGGTTGGACAACAGTGAGGTAGTCACTGCGACTTACACCAAATTAGAACCATACGCTTCTTTGAAGGCATTGAAAGAAAGCGGTATAGCTACGGAGGAAGGTAAACCTTGTGTTGTAGAGTTGAAAGACGCTGTGGTGACGTATGCCGATTCCCGAAAGGCTTATATTCAAGATGAAACAGCAGGGTTGTATGTTTTTGGCTCAAATAAATTGAAGGCCGGAACGAAGTTGAACGGTGTGGTAGCTGCCCAATTGGCATTGTGGAATGGGCTTTATGAATTGAAAGTAGACGGAGGGGAGTTCGACAATGTTGAGGTTACTAACGACGTTGAGATTCCGGTACAAGAGGTGGCTGTGGCTGAATTGAACCAAAACTTTGCCCGGTATGAATCCATGCGTGTGAAAGTGGTAGATGCGATGGTAACATCAAGCTTTAACGATAAGAATGGGGAAATCGAGCAAAACGGCGAAAAGATAGCACTCAGGGCGGCTGACGAAAGCATTACGGCAGATGTGCAGGCCACGGTTGATGTAACAGGGTATCCCGGTTTGTATAATTCCACAAAGCAACTGAATGTAATTTTGCAAGAGGATATTGCTGTAAAGACTACAGGCAAGACGCAGGCTACGTTGACTTTTGATTCGGATACTTACTCTG
>ERZ839823.2944-NODE-2944-length-11918-cov-5.741634_pt1 | contig 11918 bp, 11 predicted proteins | sample MGYA00519862_ERZ839823 | MGnify/ENA primary metagenome ERZ839823 (study PRJEB31850, sample SAMEA3708853) | human gut metagenome | biome: human gut; feature: human-associated habitat; material: faeces | place: China | collected 2014 ...
GAATCTGAATAGTGTTCAGCGGATGCTTTCCAATCGTCGATATATGGGCGAATACGCCTTCCGCGATATCGTTGTACCTGACGGCATCCCAGCCATCATTCCCAAAGAACTCTTTGACCGCGTACAGGCTAAACTCACCAAAAACAAGAAATCCCCTGCCCGTCATAAGGCAGAGGAAGACTATCTGCTGACCACCAAACTGTTTTGTGGCTGCTGCGGCGCATATATGTGTGGGGATAGCGGAAAGGGACGCAGCGGCGAAGTTCATCGCTACTATAAATGCGTATCCATCAAGAAACGACGCGCGATCTGCAACAAAAAATCGGTTCGCAAGGATTGGATTGAAGATATCGTCGTAAACGCAACCATGAAGATGCTGATGAGCGACACGACCATCGACGCGATTGTTTCCGCGCTGATGACCTTGCAGGATGCGGAGAACGTCAATCTTCCGCTGTATGAAAAGCAGCTCAAAGAAACCAACGTTGCCATCAACAACCTGCTCAACGCCATTCAAGCGGGGATCCTCAATCGTTCCACCAAGGAACGCTTTGACCAGCTCGAAGCCGCACGCGACGAGCTGGAAAACAAAATCGCCGCAGAAAAGTTAGCGAAGCCCCGCATTACTGAAGAACAGTTGCGCTTCTTTCTTGACCGCTTTCGCAAACTCGATGTACGGCAGCTTTCACACCGTCGGATGTTGATTGATACATTCATCAATGCGGTTTTCCTTTATGATGATAAACTGGTTCTGACCTACAATTTCCGCGAGGGAACAGAAACAATCACGTTTGATGACCTGAAAAACAAACTGGGAGAAGGATTTTCGGGTTCGGATATGAGTTCGGTCGCTGCACCAAAACAAGGATTCCAGTTCTTACTGGAATCCTTTAATTTTTCCTTATATTATAAGGAAAAATCGACTAGAAAATTTGATAACTTATTCAAGCAAATTATCATTGTTTTTAGTGAGATTATGCCGCGGATTATGACACGGAATTACACCTGCGCGCCTCGCATTTCCTGTGCATCAAAGAAAGCGAACTCGAACATTCTTTCGAATGATCTCGTTCGCTTTCTTTATTCAGAGCCGCTTCGGCGGCAGCTCCGGTTTTTGCGTCATTGGCCAAGGCAACGGGCGCTCCACCGCGTTACTCGTTTTCTTCCGAATCCATCGCGGGAATGCCGCGATGCTCCACCGGGGTGGAAAAGACGATCTGCGTGCGCGTTCTGCCGAACCGATGCAGTTGATTGATGAATTGATCCAACTCCTGCGTCGTGTGGAAACACACCTTGATGAACATGGAATAATCGCCCGTCACGCAGTTGCACTCCATCACGTTCGGGCAGCCCTCGATATACGGGTAAAACTCCGGCTTCTGGCTCGGCTCCACCTCCAGGCTGATAAACGCCTTGATCTGGTAGCCCAGCGCCGCGCAGGAAAGCTGCGCCTGATAGCCCTGAATATAGCCCGCCGATTCCAGCCGCTCGATGCGCGCGCTGACCGCCGGAGAGGAGAGAAACACCTGTTCGGCGATCACCTTGAGCGGGGTGCGCGCGTTTTGCTGCAGGATGGTCAAAATCTTCCTATCAATCGTATCCATGTCCATCGCCCCTTGTCCTGTGTTCATATAATAAAGAGGATATCACGCTCCGCTTCATTTCGCAAGGGGTTTTAGAAAAGAAACGAAAGATTTCGTGCGTGTTGCTGAATTGGGCGTGCCTTTTTTGTCGTTTCAGAAGCGGCGCGCTCACCCCGCGATGAACTTGGCGATCAGCGAAACCGCGCCGCAGCAGACCATCACCAGAATCGGGTTGCTGTGCTTGACGCGCAGCACGACCAGCGCGGCGGCAAACAGCGCGACGTAGAGCATCTGCACCGCCTCGGCGCTGACCACGCCGCCCGCGAACACGACCACCCGCAGAATCGTCAGCGCCGCAGAGGCGATCAGCGCCACGACCGCCGGGCGCAGGCAGGCCAGCACCGCCTGCATCGCGTCCATGCTGCGGTATTTTTCATACAACCACGAGAGCAGCGACACGATAATCAGCGACGGCAGAATACAGCCCATCGTCGCCACCAGCGCGCCCGGTATGCCCGCCATGCGGATGCCGACGAACGTCGCGGAATTGACGGTGATCGGGCCGGGGGTCATCTCCGCGATGGTCATCAAATCGGTAAATTCGCCCATCGTCAGCCAGTGATAGTGTTCGACGGCCTTCGCCTGAATCATCGGCATGGCCGCATAACCGCCGCCGATTGAAAACAGGCCGACCTGCACGAAGCAGAGAAACAAATCAAGCAGCATGGGCTTTTTTCCCCCTTCCCGCAATCGCGCAGATCACGCCGATCACGCCGCTGGTCAAAATGATATAGATCACGTTCACGCCGGAAATCGCCGCCGCGAACGCCGCGACCATGATGACATCCAGCAGCCAGCGCTTGGTCTTGACGACGCCCGTGCCAAGGTTGAGCACCACGTCCACGATGACCGCCGCCACACCCGCCTGCATGCCCGCGAGCACCGCCGCCACATACGGGTTATCCGCAAACAGCGCGTAGAAATACGACACGAGCGAGAGAATCACCATCGGCGGAATGATCGTCGCGACGGTCGCCACGATGATGCCCGCCGCGCCCGCGACGCGCTGGCCGACAAGAATCGCGCCGTTGACCGCAATCGCGCCGGGGCACGACTGCGCAATCGCCGTCATATCCAGCATTTCGTTTTCGTCGAGCCATTCCAGATCATCGACGAACCGCCGTTTCATCAGGGTCACGATGACGAAGCCGCCGCCAAACGTGAACGCGCTGATGGAGAGCATGGAAAAAAACAGCGTCACCAGCCGCTTTTTCAGGCTCACCGCCTTGATTTTCGTATCCAAGTCATTAACCTCCTTCGGGGGAGGACGGCCGGCGCTCCGCCTTTTCCGCCTTCTCTCCGTTCCCATTCCTCTCTATCTTATCGCTTGCATTTCCGTGTGTAAAATGCTATTATTTCATCAGACCCATATCATTTTTGATATGATAGGAGCGATTGCCGTGACCATCCGCCACATCCGCATCTTTTTGGAGGTCTGCCGCACGATGAACGTCACCCGCGCGGCGGAAAATCTGTACATGACCCAGCCCGCCGTCTCCCGCTCCATCCATGAAATCGAGCAGGTATACGGCGTTCGCCTGTTCGAGCGGCTGAACCAGCGGCTCTATCTGACCGACAGCGGGCGGCGCATGCGCGCCTACGCCGTGCACATCGTCGATACGTTCGACCAGATGGAGCGCGAGCTGAGCGACGGCGACGAGCGCGGCATGCTGCGCATCGGCGCGAGCATCACGCTGGGCAATTACGAGCTGCCCGGCGTTGTGCGCCGCATGAAGCAGGAGCGGCCGAGCCTGCGCCTGCAGGCCACCGTCGCCAACGTCGATACGCTCAAGGAGATGCTGCTGGATAACCGCCTCGATCTGGCCATGATCGAAGCGCCGATCGAGCATCGCGACCTGACCGGCGAGCCGTTTTCCCGCGACGAGCTGGTGCTCATTCTCCCGCCGAATCACGCACTTTTGCAGAAAGACCGCCTCACCCTCGCGGATGTGGCGGCCTGCGATCTGCTTCTGCGGGAAAAGGGCAGCTCCGGCCGCGCCTTTTTGGATACGGTCTTTGAGGCGCACGGTCTGTCCGTCTCGCCCCTCTGGGAGAGCGCCAGCACGGAGGCGCTGGTGCGCGCGGTCGCGGCGGGCATCGGGCTTTCGATTCTGCCGGAGCGGCTGGTGCGCCGCGCGCTGGCGTCCGGCGCGGTGCTCACGCGCCCGATTGAAGGCGCGTCGCTCGCGCGCACATGCCACATCGTCTGGCACCGAAACAAATACCTTTCCCCGTCGCTCAAGCTGTTGATCGGGCTGATCCGCGAGGAATGAGCGCCTGAAAAGAACAATCGGCCGCCCTTGACGAGCAGCCGAAACAATGCTATAATCAGAGCATAGCAGCAGGCTTTCAGAGGGCCTTAGCCCTGCTTACTCGAGCGGTCATGATGTTTCGGATCATGGCTGCTCATTTTCTTTTGCAGATCTTCCAGCGTTTCACGCAGCACATAAGCCACAATGCAAACGCCGGATATCACAAGCAGAAGGTTCGGCATGGCTTCCACCTCCTTTCAACCGAAGTTTTAAGGAACAGTGTCCAGCCTGCCGCTACGCAATGGTCAGCTTTTCATTGCCGACAAACCAAATTAAACCACATTTATTGTTGTCCGTCAATTCTTTTCCATACAGTAAATGAGCACATTCGAATTTTTGTACAAATTCCGATAACAGGCGCGGCTGACTCCTTCAGTCACGGCTACGCCGTGCCAGACCTTCGGCGTTCCGCCTGCCTGCATCCCTCACAGCGGGCGGCAAGCTCCACGCCCTCAAAGAGGGAGCTCTCTGATCGGGTTACAAGAAATAAGCAAAGCCAAGATTCTGCACAAATTCCGACAGAGCGCCTCACTTCTTCGTGTTGGCGTTCTTTTTCATCTTCGCCACAAAGAAGCCTTCGTACCATTCATCCGGACAGACGCACATCACGCCGGGCATATCCGTCGGCAGAAGCGGAACGCCTTCAAACGCCGCCGTGTCAATCGGCACGAGCTGAACGCCGCCCTTTTTGAGCGCCGCGGCGACGACCTCCTCGTTCTCCTCCCTGAGCACGGAGCAGGTGGAATACACCAGCTCATGGCCGGGCTTGAGCAGCCGAATCGCCTTATCCAGCAGCGTTTTCTGCATCTTCACCGTTCTGTCGAGGTATTCCCTCGAGAATTGCCCGCGCGAGCCCTCTGTCACCGTGCCGCTGCCGCTGCAAGGCGCATCGAGCAGCACCCGGTCGAACGCAAAGAAATCGTCGAGCTGGCGCGCGTCCATGTTCATCACGGTAACGCGGCTGGCGCCCTGTTTTTTCACGTTGTATTCAAGCCGTTCGGCGCGCATCTTGTTGCGCTCGCAGGCCGTAATCAGCGCGCCGCCTCCGGTCAGCGCGGCGATCTGCGTCGTCTTTCCGCCCGGCGCGGCCGCCATATCGAGCACGTTCTCCCCGGCCTGCGCGCCCAGCACGAGCGGCGGAATCATCGAGGAGAGGCTCTGCATGTAGATTTCGCCGTTTTCAAACATCGGCAGGGCGGCCACCGCGTCCTCGCCCGCGCCTTCGAGCACCAGCGCATCCTCGCTCCAGGGCACGCGCCGCGCCGAAATGCCCGCGTCCGCAAGCGCGGCCGCGATCTGCGCGGGCTCGGCCTTCAGGCGATTGACGCGCAGGGTGGTCTTTCGCCCGGCCTCAAAGCCCGCCGCAATGCGCCGCGCCGTCTCCTCGCCATACTGCGCCGTGAGTCTTTCCGTCAAAAAAGCGGGAATATTCATGGTTTTTCCTCCTTGGTGGTTCGTCAAACGCGGGCATGGCCGTCGCTGAGCACGGGGCCGATACAGAGCTTATACGCAATCGCCGAGGCCAGCGGGCCGAGAACGTCGCTGACCGGTTCGGCATAAAACGCCGCCCTCGCGCCGAAGCACGCGGGCAGGATGAACAGCGCCGCAAAATACACGGCTTTGCGGAAGAAGGACAGCGGAAACGAGAGTCTGACCTGCCCCAGCGCCGTGAAGCCATCCACGATTTCATATTGCGCGCCCAGCGGAATCGCCGCCAGCGTGCACACGCGAATCGCCCACGCGGAAATTTCGGCCACCTGCGCGTCCTTCGTGAACAGGCGCACGAACAGCGGCCCCGCGACGCGCGCCAGCACGAACATGACCGCCGTGAAGCCCATGCACAGCCGGAAAATCTTTTTCTGCGCGTCCCGGACGCGCCCGAACTGCCGCGCGCCGTAATTATACGAGAGGATGGCCTGCGTGCCGCCGGAAATGCCGCCCAGCGGCATCGTCATCACCAGCATGAAGCTCTGGGCGATCACCGCGCAGGTCACGAGCCGGTCGCCCTCCAGCGCGCCGCCGTAGCGCTGCAACACCGCGTTCATGGCGATGAGCATCACGTTGTCGATGGCGATGATGGCGAACGGCGTAAAGCCGAGCGTCAGAATCTTTCGCGCCGCCGGAAGGCTCAGGCCGCCGCGCTCCAGCCGAATCGCCGCCCGCCTGCCGCGCAGGAAGATCACCGCGCCCGCCGCGCTCGCCATTTGGGAGAGCACCGTCGTCAGCGCCGCCCCGCGAACCCCCATGTTCAGCGCGAAGATGAACACCGGGTCGAGCGCGATGTTCAGCGCCGCGCCGAGCACCACCAGCCGCATCGCCTGCGCGGCAAAGCCCTGCGCGATGATCATCTGGTTCAGCCCCGCCGCCAGCAGCGCAAAGACCGTGCCCGTCAGGTACACGGTGAAATAGGCGTCCGCATAGGGATAGGTTGCGTCGCTCGCGCCGAAGAAGCGCAGCATCGGCTCGCGCAGCGGGATGACCAGCGCCATCATCGCCAGCGAAAACGCCAGCAGCATACAAAACCCCGTCCGCAGGATGCGCCTCGCCTCCTCCGGCCTGTCCTCGCCCATGCGGATGCCCATCAGCGGGGATGCGCCCCACGAAATCCACACCGCCGCCGAGCCGACCATCGTGACCACCGGGCCGCAGACGCCCACGCCCGCCAGCGCCGTTTCGCCCACGCCCGCGATGTGGCCGATGTACATCCTATCCACAATGCTGTACAGCACGCTCACAAACTGTGCCAGCACGCTCGGCAGCGCCGTGCGCCAGACCAGCGCGCCGATCTCATCCCGGCCAAGGTCGTTTTCCTTTTTCATCGTCCATTCCCCGCTTTGTTTTTTCCGAATTTTTATTATAGCTTTTTTGTTCCCGTTTCGCAACCGGGCGGCGTCGGTTTTCCGATGTGTGCGATTTTTTTGCGCTGTTTTTTACATTTTGCATAATTTGCTTCACGTGCCGTTTACATTCCGTTAAGGATTTGAAAAAAAAACCGAACTTTTGCCGTTTTTCCCCTTTCTTCATCTGAGCGCCTGTGATATACTGTATGCGTCAACAAAAAACCGCGCGAAACATCAAGGAGGATTTAGCTATGAAAAAGCTCCTGACCCTTGCCCTGGCCGTGCTGATGTGCGTTTTCGCCATTTCCGCTATGGCCGACACTGTTTCCATTGATCGTACCCTCGAGCTCCAGTTCGTCCCCTCCAAGGACGCTGACGTGATCATCACCGGCACCAAGAATCTGCCGGAGCTGCTCAAGGCCGCGCTGCTCGAACAGGGCTACGACGTGAAGGATATCAACATCACCGTCGGCACCAACTACGAGGCGACCGGCGAGGCCATGGCCGCCGGCACCGTCGATCTGGGCTGGCTGCCGGGCGGCACCTACGCGCTGTTCAGCGACGATGTGGACGTCATCCTGACCGCCACCCGCGCGGGTCTTTCCAACGACAGCGAGGATCCCAAGACCTGGAACGGCGAGGCCAACAAGACCCTCAAGAACGGCCCGCAGGTCACCTTCTATCGCTCCCTGATCTACGCCACGCCTTCCGCTTACGGCAAGGAGCTGGCCGCCAAGGTCAACGCGGGCGAGGAGCTCACTTGGGATGACCTCTCCAAGGCCAACTGGGCTGTGCTGAAGAATTCCTCTTCCGCCGGTTACATCTACCCGACCCTCTGGCTGCAGGATCACTACGGCAAGAAGATCACCGATCTGCCGAACGTCATCACGCTGGCCGGCTATGGCGACGCGTTCGCTCAGGCTGCCGCCGAGGCGGTTGATATCGTCGTCTGCTATGCCGACGGCCGCAACGATTACGAAGCCGCTTGGATTCTGCCCACCGGCGAAGCTGACCCGACCGGCAAGGCCGGCATGGGCCGCACCGATTCCATCTGGAATGAGCTGAACGTCATCGGCGTGACGCCGGGCATCTACAACGACACCGTGTCCATCACCAAGGCGAACGCGGACATCTACAATCCGGAGTTCATCGCGGCGATGCAGCAGGCGCTGATCAACGTCATCAACACGCCGGAAGGTCAGGAGATCTTCAGCGTGTACAGCCACACTGGCTACGCCGTGGCGACCGACGCCGATTACGACGGCGCGCGCGCCGCGCTCAAGGTTGCGCAGTAATTTCCGCACCCACAACGGGCGGCTTCCCTGTGGAAGCCGCCTTTTTCTAGGTAAAGGGGCGATTGGGGCTTTGCCCCAAGCCCCACCAAGAACCTGAGGTTCTTGGATTTCCCTCCTTTCATTTATCGCATCGCGATAAATGGATATATGCGTCGATTCATACTAATTCGCAGTTAAAATGCTTAACAGAGCGCATCAGATTTTTTGTTCTGACGAAGCCAAGTGAAGTGAGGCGTACTGGAGGTACGTTGAACGGAACGAGGCAAAGTCAGAGCGAAAAAGATGGTGCGCGGATTAAGCCATTTTAACAAGAATTAGTATCAAACCGCCGCGAAGCGAAGAAGGGAGTCCGAGGGATTTATCCCTCGGCAGGGTTTGGGACAGCGTCCCAAACGTCCATCCCACCCCTATCATTGCAAAAAGGAAGTGTCCCCTTTTGATCGAATTTAAGCACGTTTCCAAAACGTACCCCAACGGCGTCAAGGGTCTCAAGGACGTCAACCTCAAGTTCGAGCAGGGCGAATTCGTCGCCATCATCGGCCTCTCCGGCGCGGGCAAATCCACGCTGATCCGCACCATCAACCGCATGATCGACATCACCGAGGGCGAATTGACCGTGGACGGCACGGACGTTTCCAAGCTCTCCGGCAAGGCGCTGCGCAAGTTCCGCCGCAAGATCGGCATGATCTTCCAGTCCTTCAACCTCGTCACCCGCGCGACGGCGCTCAAGAACGTTCTGACCTCCATGGTGCCGGATATGGGCTTCTTCCGCGTGCTCTTCGGCCTGTTCACCAAGGAGCAGAAGCTCGCCGCCCTCGCCGCGCTGGACAAGGTCGGTATTCTGGATAAGGCCTACATCCGCTGCGACCAGCTCTCCGGCGGCCAGCAGCAGCGCGTCGCGCTCGCCCGCACGCTCAACCAGAATCCCTCCATCATCCTCGCCGACGAGCCGGTTGCCGCGCTCGACCCGGTGACGGCGCATCAGGTCATGGCGGATTTCAAGCGCATCAACGAGGAAATGAACATCACCATCCTCATCAACATCCACCACGTCGATCTGGCGCTGGGCTACGCGCAGCGCGTGGTCGGCATCCGCGCGGGCGAAATCGTCTACGACGGCCCGGCCAGCGAGGTCACGCAGGACATTCTGGATAGCATTTACAACGGCTCCGCCGTGCCGCAGGCCGGCGGCAACTAAGGAGGGCGCGCCATGAAGAAAACCGTCGCGCCCGGCGCCAAAACACCGCTGTTTGACCGCGTCTTCAAGCCCGAGATCATCACGCTTGAAAACGGCCACACCGTCACCCGCCCGCGCTCCCGCACGCCGCTGATCGCGCTGCTGGTGTTCGCCGCGCTGGCGATCTCCGTCCATGTCACGGGCTTCAACCTCGCCATCATCGCCAAGCGCGCCAACCAACTCACGAAAATCCTCTCTCAGATCTTCCAGCCGGATCCGTCCTTCTTGAGCAAGGTCATCACCCCGCTGCTGGATACCATCAAGATGAGCGTCATGGGCAGCGTAATCGGCTGCCTGCTGGCGCTGCCCTACGCGGTCGCGGCCTCCGCGAACATCAACCGCAACAAGGTCTCCCTGTCCGTCCTGCGCTTCATTCTCAACATCATCCGCACGCTGCCGACGCTGGTGATCGCGAGCATCTGCGCGCTGGTGTTCGGTCTGGGCACGTTCGCGGGCACCGTCGCCATCGTCATCTTCACCTTCGGCGTGGTGACGAAGATGCTCTACGAATCCATTGAAACCATCAACATGGGGCCGTTTGAGGCGCTGGAATCCGCCGGTGCGGACAAGTTCCGCGCCTTCTGGAGCGCCGTGTTCCCGCAGGTTCTGCCGACCTATCTCTCCCACTGTCTGTACAGCTTTGAGATGAACGTGCGCGCCGCCTCCATCCTCGGTTACGTCGGCGCGGGCGGCCTCGGCATCCTGATTGACGAGCGCATCGGCTGGCGCGATTACAACGGTCTGGGCACGGTGCTGCTGACGCTGTTCGTCGCCGTGCTTCTCATCGAAAACCTGAGCCAGTTCCTGCGCAGCAAGCTCAGCTAAGGGAGGGATATCATGCAATATTCAAACAACATTCTTGAAAAGTACGAATCCCGCCCGCGCAAATGGTGGCTTTACACGCTGATCGTGTTCATCATGGCGCTGCTGCTGAGCTGGTCGGCTTCCAGCGTGACCTTCAAGGGCTTCGCGGCCAAGGGCACGGAGGTCGCCAAAGGCATCTTCTGGGGGCTTGTCAAGCCGGATATGAACCTGCTGTTCTCCACCTCGACCGACGGCGTGCCGTATCTGCTGATGGAGACGGTCTGCATCGCCATCCTCGGCACGGTGGTCGGCGGTATTCTGGCGCTGCCCATCAGCTTTCTGGCCAGCCCGAAGATCATGCCCAAGCCCGTCGCCTTCGTCTTCAACGCGCTGATTCTGCTGATCCGCACGCTGCCCTCCATCGTCTGGGCGCTGATCTGGATTCGCGTGACCGGCCCCGGCGCGTTCTGCGGCGTGATTACGCAGAGCATCTGCTCCATCGGCATGATTTCCAAGATGTACATCACCGCCATCGCCGATCTGGATACGAGTATCCTGGAATCGCTGGACGCGGCGGGCTGCACCGCCTTCCAGAAGATCCGCTACGGCATCATTCCCCAGCTCACGCCGAATATCATCTCCACCGTGATCTATCGCTTCGATATCAACATCAAGGATGCGACCACGCTGGGCATCGTCGGCGCGGGCGGCATCGGCGCGGCGCTGATCCAGTGCATCAATTCCCGCCGCTGGACGATGGTCGGCTCGTTCATCCTCGCGATGATCGTGCTCATGCTGATTATTGAGTTCGCCTCGACCCGGATTCGCGGCAAGCTGGCCAGGGGGCAGTAATCCGTATGGCTAAAACACTCACCATCCGCTATACCTCCGATACCCACGGCTATCTCTATCCCACCAATTACGCCGACATGCAGGATCGCCCGATGGGGCTGATGAAGCTGGCCAGCGAATACCCGCACGACGGCAACACGCTGATCATCGACGGCGGCGACACCATTCAGGGCTCGCCGCTGACCAACCTGTATCAGCGCCTTTCGCCGGAAGAAAAGGCCGCCTGCCTGAGCGAGGATACCTACGGCACGCACCCCATCGCGGCGATGATGAATCTGGCGGGCTATCAGTTTGTGACGCTGGGCAACCACGATTTCAACTACGGCGTGGACACGCTGATGGATTACCTGACCAACCTTGACGCGCTCTGCCTCTGCGCCAACATCCGCGACCGGGAAGGCCGCCTGCCCATCGCGCCCTACGCCGTGCACCGGCTGGAAAACGGCCTGCGCATCGGTCTGGTCGGCGTGTGCACGCACTTTGTCCGCCGCTGGGAGAACCCCAAGACGGTGGAAAAGCTGGTCATCGAGGAGCCGATTCCCGCCGCCAAGGCCGCGCTGGACGCGGTGAAGCCGCTCTGCGACGTCACCGTGCTCATCTACCACGGCGGCTTTGAGTGCGATTTGGAAACCGGCGAGCCGCTGACCGACAGCGCCGAGAATCAGGCCTGCCGCCTCTGCCGCGAGCTGGACTTCGATCTCGTGCTGACCGGCCACCAGCATATGCGCGTGGACGGCGTGCGCTTTTGCAACAGCTTTGCCGTGCAGCCGACCTACCGCGCGCCGCACTGCTGCTCAATCACCGTCACCGTGGAGGACGACGGCAGCAAGCGCTTTGAAAGCCGCATCATCCCCGCCGAGGGCAAGCCGCTGGCGCGCGCCTGCGACCTGCTGCTCCCGCTGGAAAAGCGCGTGCAGACGTGGCTGGATACGCCC
>ERZ839823.2948-NODE-2948-length-11897-cov-3.120672_pt1 | contig 11897 bp, 12 predicted proteins | sample MGYA00519862_ERZ839823 | MGnify/ENA primary metagenome ERZ839823 (study PRJEB31850, sample SAMEA3708853) | human gut metagenome | biome: human gut; feature: human-associated habitat; material: faeces | place: China | collected 2014 ...
CGGTATGAGCTGGGAGGATATGACCACCTGGGCGGCGCTGGGCGACGCTCTGCTGCAGGCGGTGAAAAACCCCGTCATCCTCGTATCCGTTCTCGTGTCGGTGTGGAATCTGATTAACGACCCCACCACCAAGGGCCTCTCCGACAGCGCTCAGGCGCTTACCTACGATAAGCCCAAGGCGGAATAAGACATAAAGAGAGCCGGACGGGGATTACTCCTCGTCCGGCCCATTTTTTATGCGTAAAAACATTGGCGTGCAATTTTTATTCCATCCGTTTCGCGGAAGATCATAATAATCTCGAACGTATTCAAATTTTAATTCTGATTTTCGATAAAACCCTTCTGCTTTAGGGTCTGCACATAAAGTAATATACTCGATTCCAATATGACATTCGCTCAATTCAATGGCTTTTAGATAGGCGAATAATATCATCATACTGCCTATACCGCGTCTTTCGTAATGCAAATCCACTGCAAGTTCAGAAATTTCTATAGCGGGGTAACCACGTTTTTCCTCTCCGTCATCAATTATTAATGATGTGGCTCGCAAAGTAATATAGCCACACATCTTGTTATTTTCCGTATCTATAAATACATGGGTTGTATTTGTTCCGCTGATATAATCCTGAAGAGCACATAAACGAATATACTCCTCATAATGCGTCGGATTGTCACAAGAAGAAGGGTTGACATGAAAGTTCCATGCCAACCCACTATGATCTTCACTTATAACTTCATGCTTCATTTACTTGTTATCCAGATACTTGGCAACCGTTTTCTTGAACTCATCAACACGTTTTTTGTCTACAACAGGAACGCTTTTTTGAACACCTTTTTTTACACGCAACTCATATACACAATTTCTTGCAACGGCAGACATAGTATCATTCCTTTCCTTTGTAGATTTCAACGTGGTATCATCAGTGTAATTATAATAACATGATTTCTTATGATTTTGAAGTCTTTTTCGCAATTTCTTTATTTTATACCACAAATTTTTTATGAATGCAACCATAATATTCTCCTTACATAAAATTGAAATTGTGTAGATATAATTACATTTTGCTTTAATATTACTATATTATGTAGTGCATTCAAAATCTTCCCATCTTTTTCTCCATATAAAAAAATGCGGGGCGCTTCCTTTCCGGAGGCGTCCCGCTGTTTTTTGATATGTTATCAGGCCTGTCTCAGTTCATTTATCGCTTTCGTATGGTCAGTTACTACCTTTTCCAGCACACGTATACGGGCGCGCAATGTATCCACTTCTTCGGCCTCCGGAAGCCTGTCAAGGATGCCCTCATGACCTTCTGCAAGTAGTTTTATGTCATGCGGGATATCGTGCTCCAGCAGAACCTCCAGGCGGTTTGTACGCTGGTCGATTGTGTCAAGACGATCATTGATGGGCTCGAGTTCTTCTTTCATCATCGCTCGCATTGCTTCCAGCATGTCCTTGTCAATCATTCTCGTTCACCTCGCTTTTTTAGAATAGCATGTCCGGTTCGTTTTTGCAATAGGATTACTGCTTAATCGATGCCTGCGGGGGTGCGAGGTTCCGGATCATCTCCAGCATTTCCTCCCACGCCCGCAGCGCGCCAAGCCAGTACCGCCATTGCTCATGGTTTTCCCGTCCATGTTTGTTGGCGTACTGCTCACCCTGTTCTTTACAATACGCGATCCTTGCTCTGATGTACGCTTCCATGTCTTTTTACCTCCACAAGATTATATTTATATCTTGTACAGTCATATGATAAAGACTGCCTGGAGGATCTGCGGGTGTATTTTACGGCGCGGGACCAGGAGATCGTGGATAATGCGGTATCGGTACGGGCCAGGAGAGCCGAGGTCATCACCACATACATCGACGTTGAGGCGCTGCCGTTTAACCGCGGCTACTACTCTTGCGATCTGACCTTCTTCTTCGAAATTTCGGTGGATGTTTATACCGGACGCAATTGCCCGTGCGCTACGGTGACCGGTGTCGGCGTATTCCAGAAAAAGGTCATCCTCTACGGCAGCGAGGGCAACGTCAAGGTGTTCTCCAGCGAGTTCCGCGAGGACGGCTGCGATCCGCAGGAACTGCCGTCCCGCAACCTGCCGCGCTGCATCGTCCAGGTCGCCGAGCCGGTCGTGCTCTCCGCACGCATCGCCGAGCCCTGCAGCTGCGGCTGCTGTGAGTGTGGCTGCGGCTGTGGCTGCGGCTGCATCCCCACGAGCATCTGCAACCGCTACGGCGGAAGCTTCTGCGACAATGCGGACAGCCGCAACGTCTATGTCACGATCGGTATCTTCACCATTGTCCAGCTCATCCGCAACGTCCAGATGCTGGTGCCGGTATACGACTTCTGCATGCCGAGCAAGGAATGCAGCTGCCCGGCCACCGACAGCCCCTGCGATCTGTTCCGCAAAATGAGCTTCCCGGTCGACGAGTTTTTCCCGCCCAAGGAGACCCGCAGCGACTGCGGCTGCAGCTGCAGCTGTGAGGAAGCGGAAGACTGATTCCCGAGACAAGATTTTCCGCGGGGCGGCGCCGGGCAACCGGCGCCGCCTCAGCGTATCGAAAAACTGGTTGGCAGATAGCAAGCTGCCCAAATGCGGCGTGAAACGCCGCGTCGGGAAACCCCTTGATAGGGTTTCCCACGACGCAACAGCCCACCGGGCTGTTACGTCTCCCTTCCTGATCCTTATGAAAACAAAGGATTTCGCGTCCGGCGAACCGGATCCGGCAAAGCCGGACCGGCGCGACCAAAGGCTTTCGAGGAAGCCAAGCTTCCTCGGCGAGTTTCGCCGCAGGCGAAACATCGCGCCTCTTGTGTGACGTTTGCCGCTTTGCGGCAAACTCACCGCGGACGGTTACGTCCGCGCCCCACCGACTTTTAAAAGAGGCGACCAAAATTACCCCATCCGTGCCAGCGCCTCTGCCAGCCGTCTGTAGCGGGCATATTTTTCCGCATACACCGCCGTATATGCGGGATTCGGTTCCACCGCCGCCGCGATGCCCACCATTGCGCCGGCCGCCTCGCGGAAATCCGTGTAAACGCCGGCGGCAACCGCCGCCGCCATTGCCGCGCCCTTGGCCCCCAGCTCTTCGGCGCCGATCACCTCCACCGGCATGGCGAGTGCGTCGGCAAACATCTGTACCCAGACAGCGGAGCGCGCCGCGCCTCCGGCCAGCCGAAGGCGGTCCAGCCGCGGATTGTGCGCCCGCAGGCGGTCGATATGGGTGCGATGGGAATACACCACCCCTTCAAAGACCGCCCGCAGCAGGTCTGCCGTGCCATGGGTCTGATTCAGCCCCGCCAGCACCGCCTGTTCCACACCGCTGACGTTGCTGCCGTAAAGGAATGGAAGGAAAATGATGCTGCTGTCCGCCGGCCAGAGCGCGTCAACCAGCCGGTCGGCCAGCGCATACGGCGATTCACCGCGCTGCAGCTCCGCCCGCTGCGCCTCTCCCAGAAAGTGCTTCACCGCCCAGCCCAGATTGCCGGCCGAGGTGGGGCTGCTTTCCTCAATGAGGTAGTACTCCGGCAGGCAGAACAGCGAATTGAGGGTGGTGCCGTCCGACGAAACCGGCGAACGGGAGATGTATTCGTTGATGCTCCACGTACCGGTAACGGCACACAGCCGGTCCTCGTCGGAAACGTCCATCGCGATCGCGCAGGCATCGATATCAAACATCCCACCGCACACCGGCGTGCCTGCAGGGATTCCGGTGAGGGCTGCCGCCTCTGCGGTCACATGCCCGCAGATATCGGCCGACGCCCGCAGAGGCGGCAGCGCCTCCCACATCTCCGGTATACCGTAAAGCTGCAGCAGCTCCCGGTCAAACTGCCGCGTATGCAGGTTGAGCAGGCTGGTACCGGAAGAATCGGTGTATTCGGCATACGCCTCCCCTGTCAGCCGGAAACGGATGTAGTCCTTGGCCTCAAAGATCCAGCGGATGTTTTCATAAACCGCCGGCCGGTTATCCCGGAACCAGCGCAGCAGAGCCGCCGGCTGGCAGTCCAACACCCGCTGCATCGTATATGCCCGCGCTTTCTCGGCGGTGCTGTCCGTCATCCAGTGTTCGGCGACCGCTTTGGCGCGATGATCGGTCGAGGCAACCCCCGGCGCGGCCGGCCGGCCATCCCGCCCCCATAAATACAGCCCCTTGCCGTGGCCGGTACAGCCTACCCCCGCGATTTCCGCCGGGGAAATACCGGCCCCGGCCACCGCCTCCCGGATACAGCGCGCCGCGGCCGCCCACAGCGTCTCCATATCGCGGTCACACCAGCCCGGCTGCGGGCACGTCTGCGGCGTATTCTCCCCCGCACAGGCCAACTGCCTGCCGGCGGCGTCAAACACCGCCGCCTTGGTCATGGTGCCGCCGTTATCGACCCCGATAAAACACCTCTTCATACGTGCTGCACCTCCAGCATCGGTCGGTAATAATCGTGTACAGCCTTCAGCCTTGCTTCCCAGTCGTCTCCGCTGCGGTACCAGCATTCCGCGGTAAACCGCCGTATCCCCTGGGCCTTCAGTTCCCCGATGACCGCCGGAAAATCCACCCGGCCTTCCCCCGGGAACAGGTCGCGGAAAACGCCCCGTGTTGTCTCCTTGAGGTGGACGGCGGCAATGTGGCCGTGTCCGCAGCGCAGGTCGGCAAGCACCGCCGCCGTATTCCCGCCGCAGGCGTTGCAGATGTTTCCCGTATCGGGATAGATCTGCAGCCAGGGGGAGTCCGCCATCCGTACAAAGCGCATCGCCTTGCTGACGGTGTCGAGGACCGGCTCGCCGGCCGGGGATACGCACTCCATCGTCTCAAAGCCGAGCATCACCCCGGCAGCGGCCGCCCATTCCACACCCCGCAGCAGGTTGTCGGCAAACCGCTTGACCGTATCGGGGGTAGAGCGCTCGTAATATACGTCGTAGCCCGCCAGCTGAACCAGCCTCACCCCAAGCTCCCCGGCAAGAGCGATCGCCCGGTGCAGGATGTCCATCCCCCTGCGCACGGTTCCGGGGTCAGCCGAGCCGAGCGGATACCGGCGGTGCCCGCTCAAACACAGGGTAGCCACGGACACCCCTGCACGCCGGGCAGCCTGCCGCAGCGCGCTGATCTTATCCGGACCCCATTCCAGCCGCGCAAGCCTTTGATCGCTTTCATCCACGCTCAGCTCAAAGCTGTCGAACCCCGCCTGCGCGGCATGAACAAGTTTTTCCTCAAGGGATACGGCGTCCGGCTGGGCTTTTTCATAAAGGCCCAGGATACACCTGCTCATTCTCCCGCCTCCGCCGCGGGAACGCCGGGATGCCACGGGAAATGCTTGAGCATGACAAGCGGCTCGCACAGGCTGGTGTTTTTGACCACAACCCCCTTCGCCGCCGCGTCATAGGAGACAAAGAACTCGTCCGCGCTCGCCTGGCCGTACCGCAGCATGCAGGCCGTCTCCGCCTGGAGGCCGTTGATGGTGCCCTGCCCCTGCGTGAGGATGCAGCCATAGGGCGTATCGTCCCGGATTACCGCTTCCGCCCCCGGATAGACGGTCAGTTCCTTGGCGGCGATGTACGGATTGCCGTAGGCAACCCATTTTTCGCAGTGAGCATCGTCCTGTGTACAGATGACCGGCGGGCGGAAGAAGTGCCGGCGGTACTCCGGATCCACGTTTTTCTCCCAGTCCATCAGACTGATGACATAATCCAGGTCCTGCTGCCTGTCAGGCGGGCAGTTCTCCACCAGCATCTCATATGGGTAAATCTCGTTTTCCACGATGTTTTCGTATACCGAATTGACGTCGCTGTTCCACTGTGGTTCGTAGGTCAGATACGACCCCGGCGCATGCACGACGCCCGGCGCGGTATACCAGCCGGTACCAAGCTCGATGCGGTAGGCGCGGGACAGCTCGGTGATGCGGGTGTCCCTTGCTGTATAGCCGGCCAGCCGTTCCCTGACCTGTTCCTTGGTCACCTCCGGCGAAAAACCGAAATAGGTGTACGGCGATGTGCCCGCATAGTTGTTGAGCTGAGGCGGATAGTAGTACGCCTCCGGCTTGCCGATGCGGCCAACCCGGGCGGCATCCTCGAAGCCCAGATGCAGATGGTGGAACAGCGGCCCTTCGTAATCAAAGAATTTGGAATACATCGGCCAGGTGCCGTAGCGCTCCATCATGGCATCGCCGAGCAGGTCGGCCCCCAGCTGCTCCACAAAAGCCTTGAGCGCCACCTTGCCGTCTTCCACCGGGACATAGCTCATCCCCTCGTCGGGCGCAGCCTTCGGCCCGTTCATGCAGCAGATGATGGAGGAAAACCACCTCTCCTTGATCGAACCGCGCTCGGTGCCCAGCGCAAAATAGTCGTCCGGATGCAGCCGCAGCCGCCGTCCCGCCGTACCGAAGCGCCGCGGCACAAAAACCGGCAGCAGCCGCAAAATCCCGCCGTTTTGCTGCAGATACGCCTTCAAATCCTGTCTGTTCATGCTGCTTTCTCCTTTTCGGCCCGGTAAACTCTGCCCCCCGGCAGAACGCCGGCACCTGTGTTTTTGTCCGGCACAGCCGTGCAATGCCCCTGTGCCGCTGTCTCATACATACCATAAAGCCGGGCAAAAAAGCAGACCGATTGTTGCGGGAAACAGGCAAGAATTTTGCCGTGATTTTTGTGTGCGCGATTCAGCCGGGGGGATATTGTCCCATGGGCATCCGGAGGCTTTTCCGAAAACGATCAAAAGCCTGGACACCGGCAGCTCCCAAGCGGGAGGTAAAGCCTCCGGTGCCTGCCGCGCGCCGTTTTGGGCTGTCGCCGGGTTTTGGCAGCAGGGGGCTGCCGGGCTCCGCTGCTGCACACCCCCGCCTTATCCCGCTTTGTTTTTTCTGTTCCCTTTCTTATTTCCCTTTGGATTGTTCGGACACAACCGCCGCAAAAAAGCAGAAGGCGCGGCTCCCATGAAGGGAACTGCACCTTCTGCTGCTTTCCGGCGGCCCAGCACCGCCCGCAGATACACAAGCCATGCGGCCAGCCTGTCCCGTGAGGGAAGGCTTTATCGCCATTTCCTTTTTAACGCGATGTTTTTCCTGCTCCTGTGCGGTTTTCCGCCGAACGAAGCCAGCGCCGATAAGCGGCAGCCGACATGCCGGTTTCCCGCTTGAACAGGCTGTTGAAGTGGGAGGGATTGTCATAGCCCACATACTGGGCGATATCCTGTATGGACATTTGGGTGTCCGCCAGCAGCCGTTTGGCCTCCTCAATGCGCCGGCCGATCAGGTAATGGATCGGCGAATAGCCGGTTTCCTCCTTGAAAATATGGGACAGGTAAAAGCGGCTGATATAATGGGCGCCGGCAATATCCTTGAGCTGCAGCGACTCGGTAAAATGGTTGTCGATATAGGATTTAACCTCACTGATAATCGGCGACCCCGACTCCTCCGGCCGTTTGCCGTCCGCCAGGCCGAGCAGACGGAGAAGATACGCCGAAATCACCCGCAGATACCCTTCGCAGATGAGTGCGGTGTCGTCCCGCGCATCGCGGCATTCGCTGTATACGCCTTCCATCAGGGTAACCATGCGGTCATATAATGGCCCGGTGTGCAGCACCGGCTGCTGCCGGATCCGCTCGGCCGCACGTGCCTCCATCTCCGGCGTAAACAGCCGCAGCGCCGCACAATAGTAGGTCTCCCCGCCGGCATGCTGCGGGTACAGCTCCTCGTGTTCAATGCCCCGGCCGAACAGGATCAGATCGCCGGCCTTGACGGTATACGGCTCCCCGTTAATGGTGAACGCCGCATGCCCGCCGGTCATCAGCACCAGCTCGGTAAACAGCTCGTGGCTGTGTGCACGGATAAAATAATCCCCGCCGCGGCAGTTGACGTGTCCGGTATACATCAGCACCGGCGGCTCAAAAATGCCGGCCGTCGTACCCACGGCATGGGCGGCAATGTTCACACGGGCTTCCCCCTTTCCCCGCGCCCCCAAAGGGGGCCTCATCTGTCCTGATTATACGGTATCCAGCGGCAGCCGTCAAGGCAGCCCGCCCTGTGCTGGTGCCGGAAAATCCGGCTCCCGGCGGACAGCCCGCGTCCGGTGGTGCCGGTTATCTGCTGGCGGACGAAGCCTCTCCAACCCATATGCCTGGTGTATGTGACGACGCTCCTCACGCAGGTATAGCCGGCCGGTGGACAGAGAAAGGGGCGGATATTCTCGTCCGCCCCTTTGCTGTACTGGGTTATTTGGCTGCCTGCCGGAGATTCTCCAGGCTCATCCGCACCGCCTCAAGCGGGTCGCCGATAGGCTGGTCCATCTCGACAATGCCCCATGGAATGCCCATTTTGTCACCCTGCCGGACAATGCTCATCACATCCACCGTGCCGGTCATCAGGGTGGGATTCGGATCCTCATGGGTAACCGGATCCTTGTCGAGCATATCCTTCAGGTGCACAAGCACAATCCGGTCGGCGTATTTGGCCATCAATTCCGCAGGGTCATAGCCCGCGAACTTCACCCAGTAGGTATCCAGCTCAAATTTCAGTTCCGGGCAAAGCTCCATCAGCCGCTCATAGCGGCCGTCCACGAACTCAAAATCGTGGTTGTGGTAGGACAGCTCGATCCCGGCCGCGGCCAGCGTCTTCTGGATGCCGTTGATCATATCAGCGGTGGCCTCAATATTCGCGGAACTCAGCCGCTCCGGATCCATCCACGGCAGGGTAATCCGTGTCATACCGAGCTCCCCGGCGATACGGATCCATTTATCCTCATCCGCCTGTAAATCCTGATAGCCGATATGCGCGCTGATCACGGTCAGCCCGTTTTTGCGCACCTCCTGCACCATTTCTTCCGGCGTCAGATCGCCGAACCCGGCGAGCTCCACACCGGTATACCCCATCTGCGCGACCTGCTCGAGGGTCTTTGCCATCTGTTTGTCGGTCAGCTGCCGCAGGGTGTACATCTGCAGCCCGTATTCCATACCGTTTCTCCTCCTTGGTTTGGTTCTTATTTCTTCTTGAGAATTACCAGCGTCACCACAACCACGCCGATCAGGAACACGCCGAGGCAGACAAGCACGATAATCACCGGCACCATGCTGCCCTGACTGCCGTCCGCCGCGGATGCGCCGCTGGCCGGCGCGGATTCCTCCGGATCCGGCACACCGCTGAGACCCACATAGTCGATGTATACCCCGTCCCCGCTCATTCCCTGGATAACCAGTGTGGAACCGGCCGGCACATTGAGGGTTGCGCTCATGTCCGTATACGTCTCGGTCGCCTTAAGCTCCAGCTCAACGCTGTTTTTCCCGTTGACCGTCAGCCGGATCCGGCTGTCCGCATCCGCACGGTAATGCACCCGGACCCGGGCGCCGCCGCGGATGCCCTGCATCGTCACGGTATCCCCTTCGCCGGTCAGCCCGGCCACCGCCTTGCCGTTGGAGGCGGCGTCATCGGTGACCACCTCCGCCTTTCCGGCGAGCACGCCGTTTTCCGTCTCCAGCTGCGGATACGCGCCAATCACGTCCAGCGTCACTGCGCCGCTTTCCAGCTGGACGCGCAGGTTGGCGCCCTTAACCACCGTCTGGGAGAGGTAAACCGTCGTGTAGTCTGCCGAGGCAGGCAGCGTAATCTCCTGCTTTTTCTCATCGTCGATATACAGGCCTACCACCGCGTCGGCGGCCGCCTTGTAGGTCAGGCCGATTTGGTTGAGCGCCGTGCACTCATAAAAGGCAATACCGTCGCCGGCCGTCGTCAGTTCCACCGCCGTCTGGCCGGAAGCTGTCTCATCCGCAACCGCGGCGGTGCCGCCGACACGGTATCCGGTTTCCGCCTCCGCCTGGCCCTCCAGCGGATACACCAGGCTCCAGTCCATCACCGCCGGCGGGTTCCCCTCTTCCTTGTAGAGGTTGTACCCGAAATACAGCCAGCCCCGGAATTCGTCGAACTGCTCATAGAAGTCCAGGGTTGCCTTCATGGCCTTGATTTTGGCTTCCTTGTCCTTGACCAGGCCGGCGGTCTGGTTCGGCACAACGCCGTCGTTATACTCCAGGGTATGGAAACCGCTTTCAATCACCAGCGGCTGCCCCGGGTACTGGCTGAGGTAGGTATTCATCGAAATTGCCAGCCGATTGGCGTTGATCAGCTCTTCACCGGATGCGGATGCATCCGGCAGCTTGCTGCTGTTGACCGGATAGGAGTAGTTGTTCATGAAATACCCGTCCGCACCGGACGAGATATACGAAGGCGTCTGGAAACCGTTGTCCCAGCCATAGAAAACGCTCAGGTACAGCTGTGCATCGGCAAAGCCATAGGAGGCGGTGGTCTCGCGCATCCGCCTGACAAACGCCTCAGCGTATTCCACCTGGCGCTGCTTCGACTGCGCACCGTTGATGCCGCCCTCCAGCTTTTGCTGCACCTGCGGATCATCAACCGGCATATTCAGCGCAAAATACGCCACCTGCTGGCGCTTGCCGTCGCCGCAGACATACTCAATGAGCTTCTGGTAGGTGTTGAAAACATAGTCAAGGTCAGAAACCTGGAACGCAAAGGTATCGCTGTACGCTTCGATGCGCACCACAACCTTCATGCCCAGCCGGGCAAGCTCTTCAAACAGGAAATCCTTGTTCTCGTTGCTGTCCCCGCTGTCAAAGCCTTCCAGGCCGTAGATGTTCAGGGTGTTGATATTGTACACATACTTCATGTTTTCGAGCTCGCGGGTAATCCAGGCGTGTACATCGCCGTCCTTCTTCAGATCCAGCACCGCGCCGCTGAAAAAGGTATCCGGCTCCACATAGGTTTCGTACGGGGTCATCTCTGTAACCGGCTGTTCGGTGGCCGCAGCCACACCGGGGCCGGGAACCAGCAGAAGCGCGCTCATCAGCGCAGCCAGCCCTCCTGCCAGAAGACGTTTCCTCATCATCCTGAAAACCATTCCTTTCTTCCGCATGTACGGGTCATCTGTCGTTGGGAATGCCATTGATCCGGGCGCCGGTTATCCCGCCGCCTTGGCCTTGTGCCGCAGCACCAGCCAGAACGCCGTCAGCCCGCCGAGCACCGCCGTCAGCCCGCCGAGCACGCCCAGCGCAATCTTGGTAGCCAGCGGCATACCGGCGGCCTGCTCGACTCCGCTGCTCTCATCCGCACCCGATTCCGTTCCCGCCGGGGCGCCCGTATCCGTTCCGGAGGACGTCACATCGCCCTCCCCGCCGGATATACCCGGCTCTGTCCCGGCCGTGCTGCCGTCCGCAGAGGAAGTGGTGCCCGCCCCGCCGGTGGTATTGCCGCTCGTGGTGCTGCCGTCTGTGGGGGCGTCTGTGGAGGCGTCTGTGGGTGCGGAAGGCTCTGTCGTGGTCGCCCAGTCGTCGCCGCCCGGATAATTGAGGGTCCAGTCCATCACCGCAGGCGGGTTGCCCTCCTCCTTGTACAGGTTGTACCCGAAATACAGCGCACCGCGGAAGTTCGGCACCACCTCGCGGTAATAATCGATCGTCGCCTTGATGGCACGGGCCTTTGCCGCCCGGTTAGCCACCAGGCCGGCGGTCTGGTTGGGCTTTTTGCCGCCGTTGTATTCCAGTGTGTGGAAACCGAATTCCACCACCAGCGGCTTATCCGGATAATCCCTGAGGAATTTGCTCACCGAAATGGACAGCCTCGCCCGGTTAATCAGGTCGGCATCCGATGCGGTTTCGTCCGGGATGCTGTTGTCGTTCTTGGGGTAGGTGTAGTTGTTCATAAAGTAGCCGTCCGCCCCGGCGGAGGCATAGGACGGGATTTTGAAGCTGTTGTCCCAGCCATAGAAAATGCTCAGGTACATCTGCGCGTCGGTGAACCCGCGCTTGGCGGTTTCCTCCCGCATGCGCTTGACAAACGCCTCGGCATAGGTCACCTGGCTTGCCACATAATTATCCGAATTGAGGCCGCCGGTGTTCTGCTGCACCCGGGGGTCGT
>ERZ839823.2955-NODE-2955-length-11871-cov-2.619330_pt1 | contig 11871 bp, 9 predicted proteins | sample MGYA00519862_ERZ839823 | MGnify/ENA primary metagenome ERZ839823 (study PRJEB31850, sample SAMEA3708853) | human gut metagenome | biome: human gut; feature: human-associated habitat; material: faeces | place: China | collected 2014 ...
CAGCTCTGGCACGCCCAGGCGCAGTATTACACCAAGCAGACCCCGGATACTGACGGCACGGAGAATTGACAGATTTGCCAAAAAGGAAACAAGACGTTTATGCTTTTGGGAGATTTTAAGCGTCATTTCCCGGGCAGGCGTTGCAAAAATGTGGGACATGGTGTAAAATAACCGGATAGACAAACGATTCTGAAAGGCGGGCGTCAGCCCGCCTTTTCATCTTGCTTTCAGGAGGAACCCCAAATGGCAAAATACATCATGGCGCTGGACGCCGGCACCACGTCCAACCGCTGCATCCTGTTCAACGAGCAGGGAGAAATGTGTTCCGTCGCCCAGAAGGAATTCACCCAGTATTTCCCCCAGCCCGGCTGGGTGGAGCACGACGCCAACGAGATCTGGTCTACTCAGATAGAGGTCGCCCAGCGGGCTATGGCGAACATCGGGGCGACCGCCGCCGACATTGCCGCCATCGGCATCACCAACCAGCGGGAGACCACCATCGTCTGGGACAGAAAAACCGGCGAGCCGGTGTGCCGCGCCATCGTCTGGCAGTGCCGCCGCACCAGTGCGTATTGCGACGAGCTGAAGGAAAAAGGACTGGTGGAGGAATTCCGGGGCAAGACCGGTCTGGTCATCGACGCCTATTTTTCCGGCACCAAGCTGCGCTGGATTCTGGAGAACGTGCCGGGCGTCCGGGCGCGGGCGGAGCGGGGCGAGCTGCTGTTCGGCACCGTGGAGACGTGGCTGATTTGGAAGCTCACCGGCGGCAAAGCCCACGTGACGGACTATTCCAACGCTTCCCGCACCATGCTGTTCAACATCAACACCCTTCGCTGGGACGATGAAATTCTCGCGGAGCTGGATATCCCCAAGTGTATGCTCCCGGAGGTCAAGCCCAGCAGCTGCATTTACGGCGAGGCGCTGGCGCAGTATTTTGGCGCGCCCATCCCCATCGCGGGGGCGGCGGGAGACCAGCAGGCGGCGCTGTTCGGCCAGACCTGCTTCCAGCCCGGAGAGGCCAAAAACACCTACGGCACCGGCTGCTTTATGCTGATGAACACCGGGGATAAGCCCGTGTTCAGCGAAAACGGGCTGGTCACGACGATTGCATGGGGCTTGAACGGACAGGTCACTTACGCGCTGGAAGGCTCGATTTTTGTGGCGGGGGCGGCGATTCAGTGGCTGCGGGACGAGATGCGGCTCATCGATTCCTCCCCCGACTCGGAGTACATGGCGACCAAGGTGCCCGATACCAACGGCTGCTACGTCGTCCCGGCGTTCACCGGTCTGGGCGCGCCCCATTGGGATCAGTACGCCCGGGGAATCATCGTGGGACTGACCCGGGGCGTCAACAAATATCACATCATCCGCGCGACCTTGGACAGCCTGTGCTACCAGACCAACGACGTTCTGCGAGCCATGGAGGCCGATTCCGGCATCCGTCTGGCAGCGCTGAAGGTGGACGGCGGCGCATGCGCCAACAATTATCTCATGCAGACGCAGGCGGATATTATCAACGCGCCGGTGCAGCGCCCCCGTTGTGTGGAGACTACCGCCATGGGCGCGGCGTATCTGGCCGGGCTTGCGGTGGGGTACTGGGCAAGCAAGGAAGACGTGGTGAAAAACTGGGCGATTGACCGCACCTTCGCGCCGAACATCGGGGCGGAGGAACGGGACAAGCGCATTCGCGGCTGGAACAGGGCGGTCAAATGCGCCTATGGCTGGGCGAAGGAATAGAATATGGAACTAGAATCAATCACGGGAGCCGCCGTGAAGGAAAAGCCCGTCCCGCCCTTTTTCCGGGAGCTGATGCGCCGGGGCTGTCTGGACGCCGGGGAGATACGCGCCGCGTCCGACGGATTCTGCGCGGCGGCAAAATCTCTCGCGGATATCCTGGTGGGGCAGGGCATTGCGACCTTCCCCAATGACCGGGACGAGCTGCGGGACTGTGACAAATTTTTCGACGACTGGTACTGCTACGCCGTCCCCGGAAAGGGCGGGTACGTCTACAGCCTGTTCAAGCTGAGAGAGCAGGAGTTTGATGCCAAGAACGGCCTGATCGCGGACGGGGACACCCCCGGCGTGACCGTTTCCTTTATCGCTTTCGACACGGAGGTGCTGGCGCAGTGCCTTTCGGAGCCGACCATGGCAAACCGGAAGCGGCTGAATCAGGAGATAAACCGGGTCGTGGCGGCGCGGGGACAGAGGCACGACAAGACGCTGAAAGCCTGTTTTCTCAGCCCAAAGGCGGAGGGGCCGTACCTCATTGCGGAGCTGTACGTCCGGCATATTGCGTCCTTCACACGGGACGGCTGCATCGACGTCCCCGAACACTACGCGGAAATTTACAGGAAAAGCGCAGCCGCCGGCTTCCATGGCTGGGCGGGGAGAATCCCCCGCTTCCTTGAGGAAAACAACAAGGCCGCAGGCCATACGGTCTGCGACCATGAGAAAATTTACATCAAAAACCCGGACAGCCTGTCCGTCTACGAAAAGCGGGCGATTCTGGCAACCCACGCGGCGAATGTCTCCGTTCACTCCTTCGCCGCCGAGGTGCGCTTTCACGCCCGGTTTCTGACCTGGTATGCCAGACTGCCCATCCCGTTTCTGGGAAAATCGGCTTATGACAGCGCCGTCCGCGCCGACATGACCATCGACGACACGGAGTTCGACGCACCTGCCCCCTTCTACCGCATGAACGGCCGATGGGTGAGGGCGCAGCGGAAATACCATAAGGAATACGAATGAAAAAGGTCATCCGCCCCGGCTTTCATGGGTGGCCGTAAAACAGCGAATGGAGCGCATCGGTACAGATGCGCTCCATTTCTCGTGTACAGCCCCTTGGCTCTCCCTTTGGGAGAGCTGTCACCGAAGGTGACTGAGAGGGCTATGCACCATCATTTCCCCTCTCCGTCTTCGCCTCGCTCGGCCATCTCTCCCATAGGGAGAGGCAAGGGGTGTGGTTCATTGTCTCACTGCGTCTGGGGGACGGGGAGCTTGGTGCCGTCGGCAAGGAGAACGTAGTCTACCTGCGCAAGATCAATGGGTTCACAATTGGTTCTCTCAAGCAGCTGTATTTTCGTTCCGTCCTTCATGACGGCATAGGCGAAATGGTCCCGCCAGCTATAGAAATCCGCAGATGGCGCGGCGCGGCGCTGTTCCTCGGTTTCCGCGGCGGTATTCTGTGTGATCTCGCTGCTGAATTTGCGGAGCTTGAAGGAAGAAATCGGGAATTGCATGAGGATGTCCTTTCCGTCCGACGACCAGCCGGTGCAGGCGGTTGCGGTGATGGGACTGGATATCAGTTCCATCTCATCGTAGTCGGTGTTGGTTTCGTCGAAGATGATGGAAAAATGCCATTCGCCCTCCGTAAGCACACGGGAGGTCGGCAACCATTGATCCACATACAGGTCGGTAATATCCAGATCCCATGTGGCGCCAAGCTCGAAGGAACGCAGGCCGTCTTGGAAGGATTCGGTGAATTCTGCCACCAGGTCTTTGGTATTGGCAAGACCGTCGCCGTCCGTCACATCGTTGAAAGCTCCGCTGCCGCCCATGGATTCTCTGTCGGGTGTGCCGAAGAACATTCCGCCATCGCTGATATTCAGACTTTCTATGTCCACGTCCTCCGGGGCGGTGATGCCGACGACGACCCGTGCCACGTAGCCGTCGGTCTCCACGGATTTCAGTTTCAGGGTGTAGCCGTTCTGGGTCGCTTCCTGAGGCGGCGCGGCCTGTGCGTCCACATCCGCCTGGGTGGGGATGTTCGGCTGGATGGCAAAGTCCAGAGCGTCGGCAACCATGTTCAGCTGCTTTTCCGTCATGTGCAGATATTCAGCGGATACCACCCCGGAATCCTCGCTGAGAATTTCGGGGTTTGCGTCCAGCCATACGGTCATCAGGGCGTCTCCCCGATTGCAGAGAATGTAGCCCCGCTCCTGACTGGGAGAGGTCAGAATCAGTACGGTGTTCCCGGCGGAGGTGGTGTAGTTCCGCTCCACCCAGTCGCCCCGGTCTTCCAGCGTGACATAATCCCGACTGAAGGTGTCCTGCCGGTTCCAGTAGAGCGCGCCGTTGGTTTGGGTCACCTCATAGCCCTGATCTTCCGGGAAGAAAAATTTCATCCACAGATAAAAGTTCCCGGTATCGTCGCAAGAGCCCTCGATGATATCAACGCTGACGTCCTGACTGTCCCGCGCGAACCGCTCCACGCCCAGGGCGTCGCACATGTTCCGGGTGGTGCGGAATTTCAAACGCTGTCCCTCCGGTTTCAGGCCATATTGTTCCGCCAGTTCCTTTGCCTTGGCATCCATGACATCTCTGTAGTTGTCCCAGTAGCCCTCCGGCAGGGTACCGGCTTTGCCCATTTCCTCGCCGTCGGTCGTGTATTTGGTTTGGAAGGCGTAGAAATCCGCACACGCCTTGTAGGCGTCGGAGCCTTCCAGACCGGCCATGGTCAGGGTGGTGGTGTTAACGGTGTGGGGGTCTTCCACGTATACCCCGTCTACCAGAGAATAGTCCCGCTGTTCCGTTCCCGTTCCGATTTTTACGTTTTCCAGTTTCAGCACGTAGACAACGGCACCCCACCAGCAGAAGCAGCAGCGCGATCAGCGCCGCAATTAGCAGCGGACGGCGGATGGGACGGCGCGTCTTTCCACTTTCCTGATTCTGGGCGGGGAACTGTCCGGTTTCCGCGTTTTCAATGAGATCGTCGCCGATATACTGTAGACCCCGAAAAATATCCTTTCCGTTCATACGCGAATGCCCTCCTTTGCAAGATATGCCGAAAGCTTTTGCTTCGTCCGGTTCAGCCGCATTTGTACGGCGCTTTCGCTGATGCCGTACCGGGCGGCAATCTCCGCAATGGTATCCACGTACCAGTACCGGCGGAGAAAGACCATCTGATTGTCCGGGGTCAGGGTTCGGAGAAATGCATCCAGAATCCGCCCCAGTTCCCGGGCGTCCGACGCGCTGTCCCGGTAAGTATCCGGAATGCAGTTTTCCATTTCCTGGGTCAGGGCCACGACCTCCGCCTTCCGCTTCTGGGCGTTCTTCCAGACCACCTTTTTCAGGGCGAAATTCCGGCAGATCTTGGCGATGTACGCGAAGAAATGCTCCGGACGCTTTGGCGGGATCGTGTTCCACGCTTTCAGGTAGGTGTCACTGACGCTTTCCTCCGCGTCCTGACCGTTTTCCACGATCCGGTCTGCCAGATGATACAGCCGTCGCCCGTAGGCGGCATCGGTATGCCGGATGGCGTCCTCATTTCTGGCGAAGAACATATCTATGATTTTGCCGTCATCCATGTTTGGTCACCTCACTTGTAGTTTGTCTTCACCCCTATAGATCGATTTTGCACGCAAAACCTCACGCATTTTTCAAAAAATTTTGAAAAATGGCGTGGCCGAAGCCACGCCGCTCAGGATTTCTTCTCTACCTTCCGCTTGACACCGTCGGTGCCGATGATGTAGGTGTTTTCCAGCTGACCTACCAGATTGGCCTTAACTGAATCGATGTAGATTCGCCGCAGCTTGTCCCGCTCTGTCAGTTCCTCGGGGGTCAAGCCCTCTGCTTTTGCTTTCTTTGCCAGAACGTTGATTCTGGCGATCACTTCGTCCATTTTCATAAGTTTCATTTAACCTCACACATACCGGTGGATAACCACCGAAATTCTGTCCTTTTTTGTCCGGCCGTTGATGGCCGCAAGCTTGATTTTTCCCAGCCCCCGGACGGAGATTTTCGCGCCCTCCGGGACGGACTTGTCCGGTTTTTCGCAGGGAAGACCGTCAATGGCGGCTTTTCCGGCGCTCACATATTGGGCGGCGAGACTCCGCCCGATGCGAAAGCCGGAGGATATGACGCTGTCCAGCCGTAACGACGCCAGCGTGTCCCGGATCTCCTTGATTTCCGGCTCAGGGATGTGGACGCCCGAAAGGGGAATCTGGCTCAAATGCAGCTTCGTCCGTCCGGCGGAGGTGAAGTTCTGCAATAAATAGGGGGCAATCTCCGCCGTGACGAAAAAGTCGCAGCTGCCCTTGTCCACGCAGATGTCGCCCACCGTCTCCCGGCCGACACCCGCGCCCATCAGCGCCCCCAGAAAGTCCCGGTGGCTGGGGCTGTCCCCCTGAAAGAACGCGGCGCGCAGACACACACAGGGGCTGTCTTCGCCGTAGAGACTGGCTTCATCCAGATAGTCCGGCAGAAAAATCAGCATTTTTCGTTCTGCGTCCTCGTAGCCGCCGAAGGCGTACAGACTTTCCTGCTCGCCGAAGAGATATTTTGCCATTTCCAGCTCTCGGGGGGAGAGAAAGCAGGTGGCGGCGGGGATATTCTTCCGCATTCCCGCGTTAATTTTGTCCCAGAGCTTCGCCAGAAGCAGCCGATCCTCGGCGGACTGGGCGATTTTTTCAATGTTGCTTCGTTCCATGCGATCACCAATGGTACTATACCACAACTTTTGCCATGTGGAAAGAAGTTTTTCTTGTATGACGGCGGCGGGTAGAGTATAATAGGGGAAAAGAACGCTATGGGCGGAAAGGAATCGGACATGGTGACAGGAATCATCGGCGCGGGGGCGTCGGGAATGGCGGCGGCGCTGGCTGCGGCGGAAAACGAAAGCGGGCAGGTCGTCCTCATGGAGCGGCAGGCGAGAGTGGGGCGCAAGCTTCAGGCCACCGGCAACGGGCGCTGCAATTTATCCAATCTCCACGGGACATCCGGCGGCTACCACGGGGAAAATCCGGGGTTTGCCGACTATGCGCTGGGAAAGTTCCCCCCAACTGCGGCGCTGGAATGGTTCCGGAGTCTGGGGCTTCTTACCGTGGCGGAGGATTCCGGGCGGGTGTACCCCTATTCCGATCAGGCAAATTCCGTGGTGGATGTGCTGCGGTTTGCGCTGGAAAAGCCGAATATCACGGTAAAGCTGGGATTTGAAGCGAAAAAAGTGAAGAAAACGGCTTCCGGCTTCCGCATTGTCTCCGGGGATGAGACGGTGGAGTGCGACAGGCTCATCGTTGCCTGCGGCGGCCTTGCGGGGACGAAGCTGGGGGGCAGCATGTCCGGCTATCAAATTCTGCGGAGCTTTGGCCACAGCTGCACCCGGCTTCGTCCGGCGCTGGTGCAGCTGAAAAGCAGCTGGAACGCGGTTACGAGCCTGAAAGGCGTCCGCGCCAACTGCCATGCGGTCATTCTACACGACGGAAAGCGGTTTTCCGAAAGCACGGGGGAGCTGCAATTTACCCAGTACGGTCTCAGTGGGCCGGTGATTTTCGAGGTGTCCCGGGATGCGTGTCAGGGCGGCGGCGAGTGGCTTTGCCGGTTGGATTTTTTGCCGGATATGGCAGAGGACGCCTTGATATCTGAGCTGAAACGTCGCAGAACAACAAACCTTCCCGTCTCGGAGCTGTTCACGGGAATCCTCCACAACCGCCTTGGCCGGGTGCTGACCCAGACGGCGGGGATTTCCGCGGGCGGGGCGGTTTCCGACCTTTCCGACGAGGAGCTGCGTCAGGCCGCCCATGGGGCGAAGGCGCTGAGCGTACATCTGACCGAACCTATGGGCATGGACAGCGCACAGGTGACGGCGGGGGGCATTCTCACGTCGGAATTTGATGAAACGACCATGGAAAGCCGCCTCGTTCCGGGGCTTTACGCCTGCGGAGAGGTCTTAGACATTGACGGCGACTGCGGCGGCTATAATTTACAGTGGGCGTGGAGCTCCGGCCGTCTGGCCGGACAGAGCGCCGGGAGGAACGACACATGATCCGTTTGAGCGATATTTCCCTGCCGCCGGAACACAGCGCCCACCAGCTTCCCTTTGAGGCGGCGCGGATGCTGCGCATCCCCAACTCCAAAATCCGCGGCGTGCGGATCGTCCGGCGGAGTGTGGACGCCAGGAAAAAGCCCAACGTGCGTATTATTTACACCATCGACGTGACGGTGGATGGCAGCGAAAAGAAAATTCTGAAACAAAGCGGCTGCAAGCGGGCATCCATCGCCCCGGCGACGCGGTACAAGCCGCCCAAATCCGCCTGTTCGCCGGAGAAACGCCCGGTAGTGGTGGGCTTCGGCCCCGGTGGAATGTTTGCCGCGCTGATTCTGGCACTGGCGGGCTGGAAGCCGCTGGTGCTGGAACGGGGAGAGGATGCCGAGTCCCGCCACGAGAAGGTGGAAAAATTCTTCCAAACGGGCGAGCTGGACACGAAAAGCAACGTCCAGTTCGGCGAGGGTGGCGCGGGGACGTTTTCCGACGGCAAGCTGAACACCGGGGTCAACAATCCCAGAATCGGCTGGATTCTGGAACAGTTCGTGGCGGCGGGAGCGAGGGAGGACATTCTCTACGACGCCAAGCCCCATGTTGGCACCGACGTGCTGCTGACCGTGGTGCAGAATCTGCGCAAACGCATCATCTCTCTGGGCGGCGAGGTGCGGTTCAACACGCAGGTCACCGGCCTGTGTACGGAGAACGGACGCCTGACCGGGCTGAAAATCGCCGACGGGACGGTCATTCCCTGCGACCGGGCGGTGCTGGCCATCGGACACAGCGCCCGGGACACCTTTGAAATGCTGGACGCTTCCGGCGTTCCCATGGAGCCGAAGCCCTTCGCCATGGGCGTGCGCATCGAGCAAAAGCAGCGGGACATCGACATTGCCCAATACGGCGGCGAAAACCCCGCCCTGCCCCCGGCGGACTACAAGCTGGTGGAGCATCTGGACGGGGAGACGGTATACACCTTCTGCATGTGTCCGGGGGGATTCGTGGTGGCGGCGGCCAGCGAGGAAGGCCGGGTGGTCACCAACGGCATGAGCTATGCCGACCGGGACGGAGAAAACGCCAACGCGGCACTGCTGGTGACGGTGAATCCCGCTGATTTCCCCTACGAGGGCAACCTCGGCGGAATGCGCTGGCAGCGGGAGATCGAGGGAAACGCTTACCGCGTCAGCGGCAGCTACCGCGCCCCGGCGCAAAGAGTGGGGGATTTCCTCGCCGGAAGACCCAGTGACGGTGCGGGACGGGTAACGCCGACTTACCGCCCGGGGGTGACCTGGTGCGACCTGCACGACGTGCTTCCCGGGAAGATCACCGACGCCATTGCCCGGGCGCTGCCCCGGCTGGACGGGAAGCTGAAAGGCTTTGCAGACCCGGACGCGGTGATGACCGCGCCGGAGACCCGCAGTTCTTCCCCGGTGCGGATTATTCGGGATTCCTCCCGGCAGTCTTCCCTTCGGGGGCTGTACCCCACGGGAGAGGGCGCGGGCTACGCCGGGGGCATCATGTCCGCGGCCATCGACGGCATTATGACGGCGGAGACAATCATTATGGAGGAAAACTATGAACGAGAAACAGATCAACAAATGGCTCCGTAAGCGTTTCAGCCCCGTTGGCTGGACGCTGGTGGGATACTATGTCCTGATGAACATTCTGGTTTCCGTGGCGATGCTGCGGGATGTGATCGCGGGATACCTGAATGCTTTCATAGAGGGAAACGATCAGTATGTCCCGGACGTGTCCGCTCTGACCGGAAACGCATGGGGGTACATCGCCGCCGTGGCCGTCGCTCTGGTGATCCTGTACGCATGGAAGGGCAGAGAATTCTGGGGCGGGGAAGTGCTGAGACGGGAAAAACCCATGAAACCGGGAACTTTGCTGTGCATGGTGTGCCTGTGCGCCGGAACGCAGATGGTAAATTTTGTCTGGATCAATCTTCTTGAGCTGGTGATGAACTGCTTCGGCCGGTCTGCCACCGGGACGCTGAACGCCGTTTCCGGCAGCTCGGACACTGTCAGCATGTTCCTGTACGCATCGTTTCTGGCGCCTATTTCGGAGGAGCTGATCTTCCGGGGCTTCGTCCTGCGGTCGCTGCGGCCCTACGGCAAGCGGTTTGCCATCTTGGGTTCCGCGTTCCTGTTCGGGCTGTTCCACGGGAACCTGCTGCAAACGCCCTACGCGTTTCTGGTGGGACTGGTGCTGGGATATGTGGCGGTGGAGTATTCCGTCGGCTGGTCCATGGTGCTCCATATCTTCAACAATCTGGTGCTGGCAGACCTTCTGAGCCGTCTGACGGCAAATCTTCCGGAAGTGGCGGCGTCGGTGCTCGAGCTGACGATTTTCACCGGATTTTTCGCGGCGGCGGTGGCAATTCTGATCGCCAACCGTGCCCGGGTCCGGGCGTACATCCAGAGCGAGTGGATCGACCGCCGGTGCCTGAAATGCTTCTTTTTCAGTGCCGGTGTGATCGTTCTGACGGTTCTGATGGTAATAAACATGATGATAGCGCTGTCCGCATAATGCGGACAGCGCTATCGTCTTGGTTGACCAAAGTTAACCCCCAGCTATGCCGGGGACAGAAGAATAGCTTTCAGCGAGGAGTAAAGCAGACAGGGAAAAAACTCCCCATTATAGCGGAAGTGGTTTGCCGACCACACAACTACGATAATGAGGAGGTCTCTCTCGTGAAAGAAGCGCAGGCTCGACCGTCGGAAATGCTTGATGATATCCTGATGCCAAAACCCAGACTGCTGAGAGAAAAAGCATAAAAAATTCGGACATATTTTTGCGGCTGTACGGGTTGAATTTGTTGTTGACGGAAAAATGACGGGATAAAATCTATGGCCGAAAGGGCTGCGTAACTTTTTACACAAGAAAACCGCCGCTTTTATGAGAAAACGGCGGTTTTCTGGAGCTAGTGACCTGACTCGAACAGGCGACCTTCTCATTACGAGTGAGATGCACTACCGACTGTGCTACACTAGCATTTCTTTAGCCAACTCATTATATCCGGAATTGGCGGAAATGTCAACTGCTTTTTCAGGCAAACCACCGATTTCCGCGGCGTAGGTGGGGAACGGCGCTGACAAATCGCCCCGTTTTATGCGACACGACATTGCTTTCCGGCAAGAAGGGTGTTATAATGACGCCGTTATGAGGTGAGCGTATGAAAAAACTTCTCAAATATCTGAAGGGCTATGAAAAAGAATGTGTCCTTGGGCCGCTGTTCAAGCTGCTGGAGGCCACGTTTGAGCTGCTGGTGCCGCTGGTTGTGGCCAGTATCGTGGATAAGGGCATCGGCAGCGGCGACCGGGGCTACATTGTGAAAATGTGCGCCGTCATGATCGGACTGGGCGTCGTGGGGCTTGCCAGTTCGGTGACGGCACAGTATTTTTCTGCCGTGGCGGCGGTGGGCTTTTCCACACGGCTGCGGCATACGGTGCTGGAGCATATTCTGGGCTTGAGCTACAGCCAGGTCGATAAGCTGGGCGCATCCACCATGATCACCCGCATGACCTCCGACATCAATCAGGTGCAGAACGGCGTGAACCTGACGCTGCGGCTGCTGCTGCGGTCGCCGTTCGTCGTGTTCGGCGCGATGGTCATGGCCTTCACCGTCGATGCGAAGGCCGCGCTCGTCTTCGTCGTGACGATCCCGGCACTGTTTGCCGTCGTGTTTGCGATCATGCTTGCCTGCATCCCGCTCTATCGCAGGGTGCAGGAAAAGCTCGACCGCGTCCTCGGCGCGACGCGCGAAAATCTCGACGGCGTCCGCGTCATCCGTGCCTTCCGCCTGCAAAACCGGGAGACGGATGCGTTTTCGGAGAAAAACGCCGATCTTACGCACATGCAGCGATTCGTCGGCCGCATCTCCGCGCTGCTGAACCCGCTGACCTACGTGATCGTCAACCTCGCCATCGTCGCCATCCTGCGCACCGGCGCGGTGCGCGTCGACTCCGGCGCGCTCACGCAGGGGCAGGTCATCGCGCTCTATAACTACATGTCGCAGATTCTGGTGGAACTCATCAAGTTCGCCAACCTGATCCTGAACATCACGCGCTCGGTCGCCAGCGGCAGCCGCATCGGCCAGCTGCTGGAGCAGG
>ERZ839823.2957-NODE-2957-length-11863-cov-2.615769_pt1 | contig 11863 bp, 9 predicted proteins | sample MGYA00519862_ERZ839823 | MGnify/ENA primary metagenome ERZ839823 (study PRJEB31850, sample SAMEA3708853) | human gut metagenome | biome: human gut; feature: human-associated habitat; material: faeces | place: China | collected 2014 ...
TCGGTCACGCGGCTCCAGAGAACCGGGTGCGCTTCGGCCATGTTGTTGCCCCAGAGAACCATCGCGTTGCATTTTTCGATGTCATCATAGACGTTCATCGGTTCGTCCACGCCGAAGGTCTGGTAGAAGCCCACCACGGCGGAAGCCATGCAAAGACGAGCGTTGGGGTCGATGTTGTTGGAACGGAAGCCGGCCTTCAGGAGCTTGGAAGCCGTGTAGGCTTCGGGAATCGTGTACTGCCCCGAACCGATGATGGCTACGCCTTCCGGTCCCTTGGTTTGGTAGATACGGCGGAACTGGCGTTCCATTTCGTCGAAGGCCTGTTCCCAGCTCACGGCCACGAACTGACCGTTCTTGTCGAACTTGCCGTCCTTCATGCGCATGAGCGGGCGCGTCAGACGATCCTGACCGTAGAGGATCTTGGCGTTGAAGTAGCCCTTGATGCAGTTCAGGCCGCGATTGACGGGAGCATCCGGGTCGCCTTTCGTGGCGACGATGCGGCCGTTCATCGTGCCGACTTGGAGACCGCAGCCGGTACCGCAGAAGCGGCAGACGCCCTTGTGCCATTCAATCCCGGCATCGGCGGCCTGAGCGGCCTGCGCGCACGCCTGCGTCACGGGCAAGCCCACCGACATGGCGGCGGTGGCAGCAACCCCCGTTTTTAAGAGTTCTCGTCTTGAGATGGGAATGACTTTCTTTTGAGCCATATTTTCTCTCCTGGGCAGATGCACCGAAGCAATCTCAGATTTCGATCCGAAGACCGATCGGTGACTTATGAAGAACAGCTTTTTTTGAGGAGCACCGAAATTTTATTGTGGTTGTTGAACTCGGCGCCGGTTGAAAAAATTGAAGAAAGAAATCAGTTTGTGTCATCGTCCGGTTCGTTGCGGTGAACGATGAGACTGACATCAGCAACGAACGGCAACATTTGAATGGCGCGGAACCGTTCGGTTTCAGCTTCGACCGAGGGTTCTTCAAGAACGACGACATAGCGGCCGGAAGCCGCATCGGATTGATGAACTTCGACGGGAAGCGATTTGAGCGCTTCGCCGACAGATTCGAACTGACCGGGCTTGCAGGTCACCACCAGACCGGAATAAAACATCGGGGGGTCTCTCCTTGCTGCGACGTTGTGTTTTGTTCTACGCACAGTAACTGCTAATTTACTGATTTTTGAAGATCGGAGAAGTTCAATAAGTAAAGAAATTTTGAGTCAAATCAAGCCTGTGCGCGTAAATTGGCCTGGTCTGTCAGCAGGCCATTTGTTCCTCAAATGGAATAACGCTGTACGGATCAATAGATACAAAAAAACGGAGTCCGAAGACTCCGTTTTTTTGTTTTGGCAGGTTCGGGAAGACCCCGAACCTGCTCATCCCCTGTCCCAAAACTCTACAGGTAGATGTTGTTGTTTTTTTAGATGTAGCCGTATGCCATGCCGAGGCACCAGCCAACGATCACGGCGGTGATCACACCAATCAGACCCGGAAGGATGAAGGAGTGGTTGATCACGAACTTGCCGATGTGGGTCGTACCGGAGCGGTCGAACGTCAGAGCAGCAAGGTCAGACGGGTAGGTCGGCAGGATGTAGTAACCGTAGGCGGCGGAGGCCATGGCAACGATCACACCGGGAGGCGTACCAATACCGATAGCAACCGGAACCACGATGGCCACAGCGGCAGCCTGAGAGTTCACGAGCTTGGAAACCAACAGCAGCACGATACCGAAGGTCCAGGGAGCGGACTGCATCCAGCCGGTCAGAGCAGCCTTCAGGTCGGGCAGGTGGTTCGAGAACATCGTGTCGGACATCCAGGCAACGCCGTACACGGAAACGATAGCAACCATACCGGCGTTGAACACGTTGGTCTTGTTGATCTGCTTAGCGCCGCAGAACATGACCATCAGGATACCGGCCAGCAACATGAACATCTGGATGACGAGGGTCATCGACAGGCGCTTCTTGCCAACCATCGGGCGGAGTTCGGGAACGGAGCCGAGAACGGCCACGACAGCCACGGTGCAGAGGAAGATCCAGAGGCTAGCCCACTGCTGCTTGGTGAACTTAACACCGATCAGAGTGGTGGTTTCACCATAGACATACTTGCGCTGTTCCGGATCAGCAATCAAGGCCTGGAACTTTTCGTCCTTGTCGAGGTCCTTGCCGCGGAACACGGAGAAGGTGCCAACCATGAACAGACCGACGATAGCGGCCGGGATCACGATGGCGAACAACTGCGGGAAGCTGAAGGGCTGGCCGCCGACCAACTGGCCGTCAAGCAAAGCCACAATCGACACAGCAGCCACAGCAGCCGGCGAGCAGATCACGCCCATTTGAGCGGCGATCGTGGAAGCAGCCATCGGGCGTTCCGGACGGATGTTGTTCTTGATGGCCACGTCATAAATAATGGGCAGCATCGTGTAAACAACGTGACCCGTACCGCAGAGAACCGTCAGGAACCAGCAAAGATACGGAGCGAGGTAGCAAACGAAGCGCGGATGATTACGAAGAATCTTTTCAGCGATCGACAGCAGGCAGTCAAGACCGCCGGCAGCCTGAAGGGTAGCGCCCGCGCAGACCACAGCCATAATGGTCAGAATAACGTCAACCGGAGGCTTACCGGGCTTGAGGCCGAAGCCGAAGATGAAGATGATGAGGCCGATACCGCCCATCAAACCGAGGGTCATACCGCCGCGAGGTGCAGCGTAGAACAAGCAGGCGAGCAGCACAAACAGCTGCACCCAGAAGTCAAATCCAATCATTGTTTGTCTCCTAGATATTTTGGGACGGTGGAATTATCCTCTTTGGAGGTACAACTAAGGTGTAAATGTTGAACAACATTTGATCTTTGTCTAATTGTTAAGAAAAGTTTGAAGAATTTTGTACTCCACGACGTTAAAAAATCGTGAAAAACCCTGAAAGATTGCGGGTTTACGAGAATCCGACAGTGACTCTGAATTTGTAACTGTCGGTGGCTGACAGAGGCAAAAAAGACACCGGAAATGTAACAACCGGTGCCTTTTCTGCAAGGTGAAACGGAGAATAAGGATTACTCCTTAGGAAGTAGTTCGCAAACGCCTTCTTAGTGCTCGATTTCGTACGGCCAATCGAGGATGCCTCCGAAGTTGGCCAGATGTGTGTAGCCCATTTTCTCGAGAGCAACGGCAGCCGTCACGCTGCGCACTCCGCTGCGGCAATAGATGAGGTAGACGGCGTTTTTGTCGGCCAAGCAAGGTGGAATGTTGCCGTCCTGAATGTCGGCAAGCGGCACGTTGAGGGCGCCCGGGATATGTCCCGTGACAAACTCGTCGGGGCGACGAACGTCAACGATGACGGCTTCAGGGTCGGCATCCATGCGGGACTTGGCTTCGGACGGAGAAATGTTTTCGTAGGTCATGGCAAGCGTTTGTTTACGGTTAACAATGCATTGTAGCCTGCACACGAAAAAATCCCCGCACGGACGAAAGGGACCATTCGGCGGGGCTTGAAGCACGGCTCTTGGGCCGTGACCTGCTTGTACGTGCGGCGCCGTTTTTTACCGGTGCCGCACAGTCAGCGAATTACTTCTTGCAGCATTCGCACTTGATTTCGTTGCGCGGCTTCAACTGCTTGAAGAAGTCGTTGCCCTTGTCGTCAACGAGGATGAAGGCCGGGAAGTCGACCACTTCGATCTTATAGACGGCTTCCATGCCGAGTTCGGGCCATTCGACACATTCGATGCTCTTGATCGAGCTTGCCGACAGAACAGCAGCCACGCCGCCGATCGTGCCCAGGTAGAAGCCGCCGTGCTTCTTGCAGGCGTCCGTCACGGCCTGGGTGCGGTTGCCCTTAGCAATCATCACCAGCGAGCCGCCGTTTTCCTGGAAGAGGTCAACGTAGGGGTCCATACGCTGAGCCGTGGTCGGGCCCATGGAGCCGCAAGCGTAGCCTTCCGGCGTCTTGGCGGGACCTGCGTAGAGGATCGGGTGATCCTTGACGTACTGCGGCAGACCCTTACCGGCTTCGATGAGCTCCTTCATGCGGGCGTGAGCGATGTCGCGGGCGACGATGATCGTGCCGGAGAGGTTCACGCGGGTGGAAACCGGGTACTTCGAGAGTTCCTTGCACACTTCGGCCATCGGACGGTTCAGATCAATGTTGATCTGGCCGCCTTCGCCCGGACGGCGAAGTTCTTCGGGGATCAACTCTCCCGGGTTGGTGTCGAGTTTTTCAATCCAGACGCCGTCCTTGTTGATCTTGGCCTTGATGTTGCGGTCAGCCGAGCAGCTTACGCCCATGCCGACCGGGCAGCTGGCACCGTGACGCGGCAGGCGGATCACGCGGATGTCGTGAGCCATGTACTTGCCGCCGAACTGAGCACCCAAGCCGATGTTGCAGGCTTCTTCAAAGAGCTTCTGTTCGAGTTCGAGGTCGCGGAAGGCGCGGCCGGTTTCGTCGCCCGTGGTGGGCAGCTCGTCGTAGTAGTGCGTGGAAGCGAGCTTGACGGTAAGCATCGTGCGCTCGGCCGTCGTGCCGCCGATCACAAAAGCGATATGATAGGGCGGGCAGGCAGCCGTGCCCAACGTCTTCATCTTGTTGACGAGGTAGGGAACGAGCGTGGCCGGATTCAAAATGGCCTTGGTTTCCTGGAAGAGGTAGGACTTGTTGGCAGAGCCGCCGCCCTTGACCACGCACAGGAACTTGTATTCGCCGCCTTCGGTTGCTTCGATGTCGATTTGAGCCGGCAGGTTGCAACGGGTGTTCTTTTCTTCGTACATCGAAAGAGGTGCGTTCTGGGAATAACGCAGGGCATCTTCCGTGTAGGTTTCGTAAACGCCGCGGGAAAGAGCTTCTTCATCGCAGAAGCCGGTCCAAACGTTCTGCCCCTTTTCGCCGTGGATGATGGCCGTACCGGTGTCCTGGCACAGCGGCAGGATGCCCTTGGCGGCGGACTCGGCGTTGCGCAGGAAGGTCAGAGCGACATACTTGTCGTTTTCGCTGGCTTCCGGATCCTTAAGAATTTTGGCAACCTGTTCGTTGTGTGCGCGACGCAACAGGAAGTTGGCGTCGTGGAAGCACTGCTTGGAAAGCATCGTCAGTGCTTCAGGCTGCACCTTGACGATCTTATGGCCCTCGAATTCACCTTCGGACACATAGTCTTTGGTGAGCAGGTAGTACTCCGTCTTGTCTTCGCCGAGCTGGAACATCGGCGCGTACTTGAATTCAGGGTTCTGAGCCATTTGTGAATTCCTCTCCTGATTTTTTGGGGATCAATAAGCAACCAGCGCTCACGATCAATACAGTCGGAGCGCATTTTCTAGCTGAAAAATTCTACTCCCAGAGTGATACGTCTTCGGGAGGGGAAAAGCGTAAAGACAAGAGGGCTTCTCCACATATATCAAAGGAAAGTATGAGTAATGAGGCGACGGCGTGAAAAAGGGTGTGGCTAACCTTTACTCCTTGAGGGGTATATTGCGGTTTGCGTGCAAATCCGCTGCTCCAAAGCGGCGCCTTGCGCAAATATTGCCGAATGCAAAGGATTGACGCTATCAGACGTCAGGAATGGATCATTGTCTGAGAAAAGATTACTTGCAGTCCGTTGGATGCTGTATTTTTCAAATGAAATCAAAGAACAATTTGCTTCTGAAGTCTGTCGGAAAATGATGGTCAAGTCTGTCGTAAGAATATGGTCCAAGTAGCCTGAAAATAATGATCGAATGACAAAACTCATCGCTTGGTTCTGTCTCTTGAAAGCAGATATGGGTTGCAAGCTGGATAGAATCAAAGGCACTGCTGTTTTGTTCATCGACAATGTGGAGATTCGTTGTGAAAAAGCTTTTATCCGCCATTCTTGTTGCTTCCATCGGACTCACCACCGTCCAAGGCTGGGCTGCCGGCAACACGCGCATCGAGTCGTTTAATCAGGCCAAAAAATTGCTGGAACAAAAGGTCTATTTCGATCATCGGGAAACGTTCTATTGTCGGGCGACGTTTGACAGCAAAAAGAACGTGAAGCTACCCGAAGGCTTTACAACACAAAAGCATGAAAAGCGTGCACATCGTGTGGAATGGGAACATGTGGTGCCGGCGGAAAATTTCGGGCGTGCATTTTCGGAGTGGCGAGACGGTGATGAGGCGTGTGTGCGCAGCAACGGCAAGCCGTTCAAAGGTCGCGCTTGCGCGGAAAAGGTCAACCAGGAATTCCGCTACATGCAGGCCGATCTTTACAACCTTTATCCGGCCATCGGTGCCGTGAATGCCGTTCGCTCCAATTACCGATTCACGGTGCTGCCCGATGTGGCCTCAAGCTTTGGCAGCTGTCCGATGAAGGTCAGCGGCCGTGCCGTGGAACCGCCCGAGTACACACGCGGAGCGATCGCCCGCACGATGCTCTATATGCAGGACGCCTATCCTAAGTACAAACTTTCGAGCGCACAGATGAAGCTCATGACGGCATGGGACAAAATGTACCCCGTTGATGCCTGGGAGTGCCTGCGAGCCAAGCGTATCGAGCGCATTCAGGGAAACGAAAATCCCTTTGTGAAGGAAGCCTGCCGCAAGGCCGGCCTGCTCTGAACGGTCGCCGGCCTGCGGTATCGTTTCGCTCAAGAATCCTCAGCGAGAATCTGCATCTTGACGTCGGCTGGTTTCCCGAAGTAAGGCCATGTCGTCACAAGGAAGTCGACGCCCGTCTGCGCATAGGCGCGAGCGTTTGCCGCATTGATGCCGCCGGCGGCCGAGATGATGAGTGGCGGAAATTCTCGCTTGGCCTGACTCACGAATTCGGACAACGCTTCGACGGAGAACTTTTCACACTGGATGATGTCGGCGCCGGCTGCGGCAAAGGCAAGGCCCTCGCGAATATCGGCGGCTTCAACGGCGATTTTGCGCTCGGGATCCGCCTTTTTGGCTTCGGTAAGCCGCTTTTCAAAGTCCGGAATGAAGACGCGGTGTTGATCGAACACGAGAACAGATTCGGATAATCCCATGCGGTGCACAACGGCGCCGCCCGACATGGCAGCGTATAGAGACAATGTCTTGGTACCCGGAAAATGCTTGCGTGTCACGGCAACACGACAAAGGGGATTGCCTGCTCGAGCTTCTTCGACCATTTGACGCGTGCGCGTGGCTATGCCTGAGGCGTACTCCAAAATGTTCTGAGCTGTTTTGTAGACGGCGTGGATGGCGCCGGCCGGTCCGCGACCTTCCAAAATGACGGTACCGGCGGCAACGGTATCGCCTTCCTCGTGAAAAAGTGTCGTTTGCAATCCCACACGGGCAAAGAGCCGTTCGGCCAGTGCGACGCCCGCAATCGTTGTTTCGGCTTTGGGACGGCAACGAACGATGCCGGGAATCTTTTCGATACCAAATAGTGCTGTTGTGGCATCCCCATAGGGAATGTCGTCAGTAAGAATCTGATCCAAAAGAGCGTCTGAGACAAAAAACATGGCGGCAATCCTATTCAAGATCAAACAGCTTTCTCCCAGTAGGTCACGTCCAGCCAGCGGCCGAATTTGATTCCGGCTTGCGTGATGGTTCCGACGAGTCGAAAGCCCAGTTTGCGGTGCAGTGCAATGCTGGCCTGATTTTCTGCGGTGATAAGCGAGTAAACGCGATGGGTGGCGGAGTCGGCAACGGCCATCTGCAGGATAGCCTCCGTGAGAAGCTGACCGTAGCCCAGGCCGCGCGCATTTTTGTGAACATAGACCGACAGCTCCGTACTTGAAGCGTAAGCCGGCTTGGGGTTGAAGGTCGAAAGCGATGCGTAGCCCCAGACGGTGTGGTCTTGCTCCAAGACGATCAATGGGTGGTTGTCTTTGTTGTGAGCTTTGAACCAAACGAGGCGCTCTTCGAGACTGAGCGGTTTGGTGTCAAACGTAGCTGTACCGTGCTCGACTTCCTCGTTGTAGATCTCAAGCAGTCGCGGCAGGTCGGTCTCAAGGGCCGGGCGAATGATCGGGTGGTTCACTTTTCGATCCTTTTGAGATGCGCAATTCCATTTCGCAATAGCGGAAAACTAGCGCAAACGGAGACGAAAGTGGGCGATCGAGTCGTTTTTTTTTCGAAAAAATCAGTTCAGGACAGAATCGAGAGATCGGCACCGCGTACGCATTGCAGAAAGTCATGCAGGTTGTGCACACGCAGTTTTCGGTACACATTGTGCGGTGACCGTGCACGGTGCGTTGCGAAAGCGACAGACGTTCAGCGATTTCTTTGTTTGAAACGCCAAGAAGCAGCAACTGAGTGATTTCCTTTTCGCGCGGACTCATTTCCAGAAGTACTTCGGTGACTTTTTCGGGAGACAACTGGCCGCAGGAATGCGCCAAGCTGATGCGCACAGCCGGCTCAATGGCTTCGATGAGCGCAATCGTGTTAACGGGCTTTTGCAGGAAGTCCAAGGCTCCCGCTTTTAACGTGGCGACGGCTGTTTCTACGTCGGCGTGTCCGGTGATGAAAATGATGGGCAGCTGTATGCGTTGTTCCTTCATGAGAGTCTGCAGCTGCACGCCGCTCATGTCGGGCATTCGGATGTCCAAAAGCAGACAGCCCGGAATGCTCGGCGAATCCTGCGTGAGGAAATCCCGAGCCGAGGCATAGGCTCGCACCTGCCATCCTTTGCATTCGAGCATGAAGCCCAGGGCGTCGCGGATGTCGTCATCGTCGTCAACGATGCGGATAATGGTGCCTTGGCGTATGTCTGTTGCGTTGGCCATCTCAGAACTCCTTGCGGGAAATGTCTGTCGGGGTGCGGGAAGCGTTTTCGGGCAGGCTCGCAGCGCTCAGAAGCGTCACAACGGCAATGAGTCCGCCCTCAGGGCGGGCTTTAAATTGAATTTGGCCGCCGTTGGCCTCGGCAAGAGCGCTCGCGATGGTGACGCCCAGACCGAGTCCGGTGGCCTTGCTCGACAGAAGCGGTGTTTTGAGTCGATGGAAGTCTTCTTCGCTGAGCACTTTGCCGGAGTTTTCCACGCGTACGACCACTTGATCGGCGCAGGGAAAGGCTTCGATGATCACTACGGGGTGCGAGGCCTCGTTGCTTGCTTCCAGTGCGTTTTTAAGCAGGTTGGAAAGAATCAGTTCGAGCTCAAGTTTGTCGGCTCGGACACTCAAAGCCGGTTTGCACAGAACGTTGAAGGATGTTTTACGAAGAAGTTCGGCATTGAGTGTGGCACAGACGCGTTTGACCGAGGCTTCCACGTCAACCGAATCGTCTCGTGACGTGTTTCCGCGGTTGTAGGAGCGCACCTTGTCAACGATACTCCGCGTTCGGGCAAGCGCTTTTTCGATTCCGACGCGACTGATATCAAGCAGCCGCTCGTTGATGGGTTTGTTCTTGAGAATGTCCCGCTGGCTTTCGCAGTAGTACTGGATGACGGAAAGCGGTTGCGCGAGTTCGTGCGCGACCATGCTCGAGAGCTGTCCGACGACCGTGACTTTATGCAGGCTTTCCATACGTTCGGAAAGCGACTGAATTTCCGCCTGAGCGTTTTCCCGTTCGATGAGTGCTGAAGACAATTGAGCAGTACGCTTTCTGACCAGCACGGATGTACGCCAGCTGTGAAGCAGAAGGCCCAACAACAGCAAAGCGACGAACGCCGGCACTTGCCAGTGAGTGATGAGCCACCGATGCAGCGTCATTTCCCGAAGGTAGGCGTAGTTTTCGATTTTGAGCAGTCGATAGACGTTGTCGACGGCTCGCATGTCCGTGGTGACTGCCCAGCGGTGACCGTCGGGCAACAGGGGATGCGAGAGAATGGTACGGGCGATGACGTGCGCGATGATCGGATGCGCACCTTGTGTGACGGCCATCATGATGCCCGGGTACGTGTCGGTGGAATGTTTGCAGCCGACGCCACCGAAGCGGGGTGCCAGAACTCGATAACGGCTCTGAACTTCCGTGGGTTGAGCTTCCAGCCAACAGGCTTTTACCATGACGGCGTCGACCAGGCCGCGATCGAGAAGAGAGACGACTTCACTGTTGTCGGTTCGCTGCGTAAAAACTGTCTGAGCAAAGAAGTTTTCTGGGTCTTCTCCGAGCTTGGCGATCTCTGCCAAGCCGATGCGATAGGTCATGAAGGCCGTAGCGAAGGTCGACCCGACGGAATATCCCTTCAGGTCATAGAGTTCGTTGAAGCGCTCGTCTTTGGCGCGCACGAGGAATGCGAGTGCCGTGGCGTTGTTCGGATCAGGCTGACGATCGGAAATCAGCGTTCCCACGGCTGTGGCACCGTACTGCGTCATTCGCCAGTAATAGCCGGAACTCGCGACGAAGGCGTCGACGCTCCCCTCGCGGATGCGTTCCGTGAGTGCGCCTGACGTGAGCGTTTCAAATTCCACCGAATGCGGCCAAAACGCTTTTTTTAAAAGATCGGCAGTTACCTGAGTGGCTTGCAGTGTCGATGGTAGTTCAGGCAGCACGATGCGAGCGATGCGAACCGGACGATTGGGAAGCGCAACAAGTGAGGCGCCTGTGATGATGTCGGGGCCGGGGAGCATGGTTTCGTCGAAGGACGAAGCAGGGGATTTTTTTGCTGACTGTGGTCCGAAAACGGAAGCAAAGGAGGCCGACGCAACCGCCAGGGCTGTGACAGAGATAAGCCAGAGAAGCTGTTTCCGGAGAGTTATGCGCATATGCTGAAAGATCGCAGCCAAAGGACGACAGGATATAGAACTTTCTTTAGTTGCGAAAGAGTTCGACCCTCACGCGTTCGCCTCGTTTGATGCCTTGCCCGTTGAGGCGAACAAAACCGCGTGCCGAATCAAAGACGCGCATGCGTCCTGTGCCTTTGATCAGAGGTTTCGCTGCGGACTCGTTTACGTTCACGCACAGTTCCCCGCAGATTCCCGCTTCGATGTCTTCGGTCATGACCGCTTCAACGGTTTGCGCCGGTGCTTCGGGCAGATGAAAGACGGATCGCACACTTTCCAGAAGAACGCACTGCACGATCATCATAACTGCTAACGGATTGTCGGGAAGCCCGATAAGACCCGCATGAGGCAGACGCGCCGTCACAAAGGGCGAGTCGAGCTGAGTGTCGTGGCCGACGAAGACGCCGCCCGCATCGCTTACGGCCTGTCGCGTGTAGTCTCGCTTACCTTTTCCTGTGCCGCCGACGGTAATGATCACGTCGCAGACGGCATCGAGTTCGACCAGGGTGCGCGTGAGCTGCCGAATATCGTCGGGTACCACAATTGTTCGGATGTCCGTCACGCCGATGCGTGACATCAGAGCAGCAATGTATGAGGCGTTGCTGCAACGTCGAAAGCCGCTTGACAATCCATCGGCTTCTTGAGTGATTTCGCTTCCGGTGGCTACGACCGCTACGCGAGGCGAGGCCCAGCCCGCCACGCGTTTGACGCCGGCTTCAAACAAGAGCGCCATTTCGCGGGCTCCGACACGAGTGCCCGCCGGCACGATCACTTCACCGCGCTTCCAGTCGCTTCCTTGTTGCTCGATGTTGTCGCCCGGAACCACGCAGGACTGAATCTTTTGAAGATCCATGCTGTTGCGGGACGCAATCACGGCATCGGCGCCTTGCGGCACCGTGCCGCCGGTGTTGACCCAGATGGCCTGACCGATCTCAAGCTGCGCGTGAGATCGTCCGTTTTCCACGCTCCAGGCGGCAGCCGTTCTCGTTTGCCCGTTGTCAGACGAGCGGACGGCCCAGCCGTCACGCAGGGCGCTCGTGTAGCAGGGAACGTCGCAGACGCAGCGCACGTCGTTCGCCGTGACCATGCCGAGCGCTTTTTCGGTCGGTACCGAGCAACAGATGGCGCGCATCCAGTCGGAAGGCATGCACACCGATTTCAAAACGAAGTAGTCCATGAGGATGTCCGAGAAAAGAGCGTTCAAACGGCAAGGTTTCCGCCGGTTTGCGGGCAGGCGCA
>ERZ839823.2964-NODE-2964-length-11844-cov-2.777335_pt1 | contig 11844 bp, 9 predicted proteins | sample MGYA00519862_ERZ839823 | MGnify/ENA primary metagenome ERZ839823 (study PRJEB31850, sample SAMEA3708853) | human gut metagenome | biome: human gut; feature: human-associated habitat; material: faeces | place: China | collected 2014 ...
TGGTAAAACGCCATTCCCTCTATTTGATAACCTGTTTCCATTACTCCTCATCACACGGGGTGCTCCGGCGTCAGATTCCTGACGCCGGAGCAGGGAACCCCCGCAGAGTGGAAGTCCCCCCGGCCGAGGCGAATGGAGACCTGTTATATTTCTATACCATCGCTGTCAGGCGTGTTTGCCCTTGTTCATCGGTGGTACTACGCAAGCAACACAAGCAGTAACACGAAAAAGAGAAACAACCTGAAAACTTGAGGAGGTAAATATGGATAATTATGGTATCCTTTCTCTGGCTCCTGCTCTGATCGCCGTTATCTTGGCGTTCATTACGAGAGAAGCCCTGTTCTCCATCCTGTGCGGTGTTCTGGTGGGTCTGCTCATCACCGGTCAGGACCTGCTGTTCGGCTTCACCGGCATCATCCAGAGTGCTCTGGGCAATGCCGATTTCATCTGGGTCATCGGTATCGAGGTGTTCATCGGTATCATGGTGGCCTTCTTCCAGAAGTCCGGCGCTATTTCCGCCGTGGCCAACAAGCTCAATGAGAAGCTTCACATCACGCCCCGCATTGCTCAGATCATGGGCGCTGCGCTGGGTATTCTGGTGTTCTTCTCCGACTACTTCTCCCCCCTGTTCGTGGGTAACGTGATGCGTCCCATCACCGACAAGGCCAAGGTCTCCCGTGAGAAGCTGGCCTGGCTGTGCGACTGCACCTCCGCTCCCGTCTGCATCACCCTTCCCTTCACCGCTTGGGGCGTGTATGTAGCCGGTCTGGTGGTGGGTTTCGGCACCTTCGCCACGGCGGACGCTGGCCAGGCCGCCGTCATCCACTCCATCCCCTTCCAGCTGTACGGCATCCTGACCATCGTCATGATCCTGCTGGTGGCTCTGGGCTTCCTGCCTGACTACGGCCCCATGAAGAAGGCCGAGGAGCGTGCCCGCACCACCGGCAAGGTGGTGGCCGACGGCGACACCCCCATGCTGTCCCGTGAGCTGTCTCCTATTGACTGGACGAAGCCTGTGGCGGCCATCCGCAATCAGGTGCGGGGACTGATCCCCTGGCCCTGCGCCACGGCAGAGCTGACGGGCCAGCGGTTCAAAATTTACAAAACAGCCGTTGGCACGGCTACGGACAAGACGCCCGGTACGCTGCTTTCCGCCGGAAAGAAGGGCATCGAGGTGGCCTGCGGCGACGGGCAGAGCCTTTGGATCACGGAGCTTCAGGCGGAGGGCGGCAAGCGCATGAGCGCGGCGGCCTATCTGCTGGGCCATCCCATGCATATCTGATTGGAGGAATCCCATGCCTTATTACGGTTATTACGGCGGTTACGGCGATTTTTTAGCGAATAATATCTACTGCATTTTGCTGATCCCGGTGCTCCTGCTGTCCCTGTGGGCGCAGGCGCAGGTCAGCGGAAACTTCAAGCGGTACAGCGGCGTCGCCAACCGGCGGCGTCTCACCGGCGCGCAGGCGGCGGAGGCGGTGCTGCGGGCCCACGGCGTCTATGATGTGGCCATCCGGCCCTGCTCCGGCAGCCTGACAGATCACTACGATCCCCGTGACAACAGCATTTCCCTGTCGGAAAACGTCTACAACTCCACCTCCATCGCGGCGGTGGGCGTGGCGGCCCACGAGGCCGGTCATGCCGTGCAGTACGCGGAAAACTACGGCCCGGTGCGGCTGCGGACGGCCATTATCCCCGCCACCCAGATCGGCTCCAAGTTTTCTTTCATCCTGCTGCTGGTGGGCATGGTCCTTTACAGCCAGTCCTTGTTTTTGGTGGGCATTTTGCTGTTCTCCCTGACCACGATTTTTCAGCTTATTACCCTGCCGGTGGAGTTCAACGCCTCCCACCGGGCCTTGCAGACGCTGGAAAACGAACAGCTTTTGTATGACGATGAGCTTCCCGGCGCACGGAAGGTGCTGAAGGCGGCGGCACTGACCTATGTGGCTGCGCTGCTGATGTCCGTCTTGCAGCTGCTGCGCTATGTGCTCATCTTTGTGGGCCGCAATAACCGCGGACGGAGGGACAACTGATGGGCGCCCGGGAAACGGCCCTGCGGGTCCTGATGTCCTGTCGGAATAACCATGCCTGGGCGGACGCCGCTCTGAAAGCTCAGTTAGGCCGGGACGGTTTGGTGGGCCCGGAGGCGGCCCTGTGCAGCCGATTGGTTTACGGCGTGGTCCAGAACCAGCAGTTGTTGGATTTCTACCTCAGCGCGTACTGCTCCCAGAAGCCGGATCATCTTCAGCCGCCGCTGTTGGAGATCCTGCGTCTGGGTGCATATCAAATCTTATATTTGGACCGGGTGCCGGACAGCGCGGCGGTGAACACCTCCGTGGAGTTGGCGAAGATCTCCGGCAGAGGGCAGGCATCCGGCCTTGTGAACGCGGTGCTCCGCAAGATCGCTCAAAATAAGACGGCGCTGCCGCCCATCCCGGAGCGGGACGAGGCAAAATACCTCTCCATCCGGTACAGTCATCCCAAATGGCTGGTGAAGCGGCTGCTGTCGATTTTAGGCCGGGAGGAAGCGGAAGCATTCCTGGCGGCGAATAATGATACCCCGCCTTTGACGGTACAGGTCAACCCCCTGAAAACCAACGCGGAAAGCCTGATAAAGGAACTGGAAGGCTGGGGCGTGACCGCGAAGCCCCACCCCTGGGTTCCCGGCTGTCTGGAGCTGACCGGAGCCGGGGATCTCACCACGCTGGCTCCCTTCCGGGAGGGTAAACTGCTGGTGCAAGACCCCGCCGCCCGGCTGGTGACCCTGATCGCCGGCGTACAGCCGGGGCAGAAGGTGCTGGATCTCTGCGCCGCCCCCGGCGGCAAGTCCTTCAGCGCCGCCTTTGCCATGGAGGACAAGGGGGAGATCGTCTCCTGCGACCTCCACGAAAACAAGCTGAAACGAATTCAGGAGGGGGCGGCCCGGCTGGACCTGACCTCTATTACCACCTCCGCCGGAGACGGCCGGGTGTTCCGTCCGGAATGGGCGGAGCGGTTTGACACGGTGCTGGTGGACGCTCCCTGTTCCGGTCTGGGCATCATCCGGAAGAAACCGGACGTCCGCTACAAAAAGGCAGACGATCTGTTCACCCTGCCGGTGATCCAGACGGCGCTGCTGGACAACGCCGCCCGGTATGTGGCCCCCGGCGGCGTGCTGGTGTATTCCACCTGTACCATTCTGCCGGAGGAAAACGAGCAGGTGACGGATGCCTTCCTGACGGAGCACAGCGATTTCTGCCGGGACGGCTTCACCCTGCCGGCACCGGTAGGGGAGACGGAGGGGCAGCTGACCCTCTGGCCCCAGCGCCACGGTACCGACGGCTTTTACATTTGCCGCATGAAGCGGACATAACGAGGAATTTATGATCGATTTGAAATCCCAGACCCTGGAGGAAATGACGGCGACCCTGAAGGAGATGGGGGAACCGGCCTTCCGGGGCAAGCAGGTCTTTACCTGGCTCCATAAGGGCGTCACCTCTTTTGACGAGATGAGCAACCTTTCCAAGCCTCTCCGGGAGAAGCTGAAGGAGCAGTGCTATATCACAGCGCCCTCCGTGGCCCGTAAACAGGTCTCCAAGCTGGACGGCACCGTGAAGTACCTGTGGGAACTGCTGGACGGCAACTGTATCGAGACGGTGGTCATGCAGTACCACCACGGCAACACCGTCTGCGTTTCCTCACAGGTGGGCTGCCGGATGGGGTGCGCTTTCTGTGCATCTACAATCGCCGGCAAGGTGAGAGACTTAACACCGTCTGAAATCCTGGACCAGGTGATTTTCGCCCAGAAGGACTCCGGACTGCCCATTTCCAATATCGTTTTGATGGGCATCGGCGAGCCGCTGGACAATCTGGACAACGTGCTGCGGTTTCTGGAGCTGGTGAACCACCCGGACGGGCTGAACATCGGTATGCGGCACATCTCTCTGTCCACCTGCGGCGTGATCCCCGGCATTGACCGGCTGTCGGACCTGGAATTACAGCTGACGCTGTCGGTTTCCCTCCACGCGCCGGACAGTGAGACACGATCCAAAATCATGCCGGTGAACCGGGCCTATGACGTGGAAAAGCTGTTTGACGCCTGCCACCGGTACTTCAAAAAGACCGGGCGGCGGATCTCCTTTGAATACGCCATGATCGATGGTGTCAATGACCACGACTGGCAGGCGGATCTCATCGCCAAAAAGCTGAAGGGGATGCCGGGGCATGTGAACCTGATCCCGCTGAACGATGTGGCGGAGAGTCCTCTGAAACCCTCCCGCCGGGTAGCGGCGTTTCAGAAGCGCTTGGAGTCTCACGGTCTGACCGCCACGGTGCGGCGGAGCCTCGGAGGAGATATTGACGCCTCCTGCGGCCAGCTGCGGCGGAAGGAAATGGAAGAACGGAAAAAAGGAGCGGCTGAATCATGATAAAAACCTGGGCCGTTACGGATACTGGCCTTGTGCGAAAGGAAAATCAGGATACTTACCGGATCGCCCGGAACGGTGACATCTGTGTGGTGTGCGATGGTATGGGCGGCGCCGCCGGCGGCCGGCTTGCCAGTACGCTGGCGTCGGAGACTTACGCGGCGGAGATGGAGAAGGCCCTGAAACCGGATATGACCCCGGAGCAGCTCCGGGAGGCTTCTGCCTACGCGGTGGCCATGGCCAACCGGGCCGTGGCGGAGCGGGCAGAGGCGGAGGCGGCGCTTGCCAATATGGGTACCACTCTGGTTGCCGCTGTGGCCTATGAGAACGGCGCGGTGATCACCAACGTGGGCGACAGCCGGGCCTATTACATCACGGAGGCGGGGATCACCCGCATCACCAAGGATCACTCTCTGGTGGAGACCATGGTGGACCACGGCGACATCACCGCCGATGAGGCCCGCCGCCATCCGGGGCGGAACCTCATCACCCGCGCTCTGGGCCGGGATACCAACGCCGCCTGCGACGGGTATATCCGCCCTATGGAGCAGGGGGACTTTATCCTGCTGTGCACCGACGGACTGGTGAACACCGTCACCGATCAGGAAATGCTCTTTGAGATCGTCCACGGCGGCGATCTGGACACCTGTCTGGATCGGCTGCTGCATATTTCCAAAAGTCAGGGCGCGCCGGACAACGTGACGGCAGTCCTGATGCAGAAGCTGTAAGAGGGGGGGGGAGACGTATGGATCAATACATTGGAAAAATGCTGGACAACCGCTATGAGATCCTGGAGCGCATCGGCACAGGCGGCATGGCGATCGTCTACAAGGCAAAGTGCCATCGCCTCAACCGTCTGGTGGCGATCAAAATTCTGAAAAGCGATCTGGCGCAGAACGAGGAGTTCCGCCGCCGGTTCAACGCGGAGTCGCAGGCTGTTGCCCAGCTGTCTCACCCCAACATCGTATCGGTGTACGATGTGTCCCGGGGCGGCGATATGGAATATATCGTCATGGAGTTGATCGACGGCATCACCCTCAAGCAGTATATGGAAAAGCGGGGCCAGCTGAACTGGCGGGAGTCTCTGCACTTCATCACCCAGATCATGCGGGGCCTCAGCCACGCCCACAGCCGTGGCATCATCCACCGGGATATCAAGCCCCAGAATATCATGGTCCTGCGGGACGGCAGCGTGAAGGTGGCCGATTTCGGCATCGCCTGTCTGGCGGATTCCGCCCAGACCCTGACACAGGAAGCCCTTGGCTCCGTCCACTATATTTCCCCGGAGCAGGCCCGGGGCGACCGGCCGGACGCCCGCAGCGACATTTATTCCTCCGGCGTGGTGCTTTACGAGATGCTCACCGGACGGCTGCCCTTTGAAGGGGAGTCCGCCGTTTCTGTGGCCATCCAGCACCTCAGCTCCATTCCGCTGGCTCCGCGGGAGATCAACCCCGATATTCCCGAGCAGCTGGAGCTGATCTGCATGAAGGCTATGGCCCCGGATCTGGAGCACCGCTATCAGTCGGCGGACGCCATGATCGCGGATCTGGAAGCCTTCCGGAAAAATCCGGAGGTGGAGATGAAATTCGACCTTTCGGACCTGCGCCCGGAGGAGAATGACGAGCCTACCCGGACCATCCGCACCATGCCCAGCCATACGGTGACCATCCCCGTCCATCAGCCGGAGCGGAATTATCCCCGCCGGGAACGGGACGAGGACGAGGAGCCACGCCGCGCCGGAAACGGCAAACGGGGCGTGCTGGTGGGCGCGGTGACGGTGGCGGCGGTTGCCGTGGTGATCGTGCTGTTCAAGACCATCCTCGGCTCCTTTGCTCCGGCGGTGGTGGACCAGTATCAGGTGCCGGATCTGTATAACATGACCATCGAGGAAGCGGAGAACGATCCCCGGATCGAAGGTGTTTTTGAGATCCAGAAGGCCGGCTCTGAGTTCAGTGCCGACGTGCCGGAGGGGCATATCCTGCGGCAGGACCCCAAGAAGGAGGAGACCCGGAAGGGCAGCCAGCTGGTGATCCAGGTGTGGGTCAGCGCCGGTGAGGAGACCGGCGAGGTGCCGGATCTGGAAAACAAATCCGAGCAGGACGCCCGTATCCTGCTGGAAAAGCTGAACAAGGAATACAATCTGGAGCTGACCGTGGAGGCCCCGGAGGAATTGAAGCAGTTCTCCGAGGAGATCACGGAGGGGTACGTCATCAGGACGGAGCCTGCTCAGGGCGAGATCCTGAAAAAGGGCGATACCGTAAAGCTGATCCTCAGCAAGGGCCCGGACATCAAACCGGTAACGGTCCTGCCCTTTGTGGGAATGAGCATTGACAGTGTGCTGTCCCAGCTGGAAAGCTACAAGCTGACCTGCGACGCCGCGGATGTGGAAGTGGTAGACAGCGACAAGCCCGGCGGCACCATCGTCTGGCAGAGTCCGGCCAGCGGCGAGACCGTGCCGGAGTGGACGACCATCAAGTTCCGGGTCAGTGCGGGACTGGCCAGCAGCGCCCTGCCCATCACGGTGGACATTCCCCAGAACGGAAAGGACATTGTCAAGGTGGAGATCTATGTGGGCGACGAGCCGAATCCCCAGTACAGCGAGACCGTCTACGAGGCGGACGGAGCCGTGAGCACCACCCTTTACGGCACGGGCCGGAAAATGGTGAAGGTCTACTTTGACGGCGTGCTGGATCAGAAGCAATCCTATGAGCGGAGCTTTGGTTGATACGATGGCAGAGGGACGGATTCAAAAAGCCCTCAGCGGCTTTTACTATGTGGATACCGGCGCGGAGGTGCTGACCTGCCGTGCCCGGGGAAAATTCCGGAAGGAGGGCCTGTCCCCTCTGGTGGGGGACCGGGTGACGGTCCGGGAGCTGGGAAACGGCGAGGGGTTCGTAGAGTCTATCCTCCCCCGGAAAAACGCCTTTGAGCGGCCGGCGGTGGCGAATATCGACCAGTTGGTTGTGATCGGCTCCGCCGCCATCCCCAAAACAGACCCCTTTCTCATCGACCGCATTGCGGCCATCGCTGCCCTGAAGGGCTGCGAGGTGGTGGTGCTGCTGAATAAGTGCGATCTGGACCCGGCAGAGGAGCTGTACCGCATCTATACCGCCGCCGGGTTCCCGACACTGCGGATCAGCGCGGAGACCGGAGAGGGTCTGGAGGAATTGAAGCCTCTGATCGCCGGTAAGCTATCCGCCTTTACAGGCAACTCCGGCGTAGGGAAATCCAGTATCCTGAACGCGCTGGACCCGGCGTTCCAGCTAAAGACCGGGGAGATCAGCACGGCGCTGGGGCGGGGACGCCATACCACCCGCCATGTGGAGCTGTTCCGTCTGAGCTGCGGGGCGGAGATCATGGATTCACCGGGATTTTCCTCCTTTGAAACGGAGGAACTGAATCTGGAACTGAAACATCGCCTGCCGGAGACCTTCCGGGAGTTCGCTCCCTATTTGGGGGAGTGCCAGTTTTTGGATTGCAGCCATACCAAGGAAAAGGGCTGCGCCGTGCGGGAAGCTCTGGAAGCGGGGAAACTCCAGCCCAGCCGGTATCAGAGTTATCTGCGTCTGTTCGAGGAACTGAAACCTCTGCGGGAATGGCAGGAAAAGCGGAAATAAGTACGCCCCATATTTGCGCCCCGTTTGTGAGATGTACCAACCTCACAAATGGGGCGCTTTTCTGCGTCAAAATGGAGGGGTGGAAACACTCCGGCTCGCAATCAGAGCGCTGCGTTCTCATCGGGCCTGCTTCTCCTTGCGGAAAACGGTATGCTGTGGTAACATATATCAATCAACTGAAATGAATGGAAGGATCAGGAAATGCAGGCTTACACATACGTTGAAAAGGGAAAATTTGCATTGCTGGAAAAGCCGAAGCCGGTGCTGCTGCACGAGCGGGACGCCATTGTGAAGGTGACGCTGGCCAGCATCTGCTCCAGCGATCTGCACATCAAGCATGGCAGCGTTCCCCGGGCCGTTCCCGGTATCACGGTGGGACACGAGATGGTGGGCGTTGTGGAATCGGTGGGCAGCGCCGTGACCCATGTCAAGCCGGGGGACCGGGTGACGGTGAATGTGGAGACCTTCTGCGGCGAGTGCTTTTTCTGCAAGAAGGGCTTTGTAAACAACTGTACCGATGAAAACGGCGGCTGGGCCTTGGGCTGCCGCATTGACGGCGGCCAGACGGAATACGTGCGGGTACCCTTCGCCGATCAGGGCCTGAACAAGATTCCAGACGGCGTCACCGACCGGCAGGCTTTGCTGGTGGGGGACGTCCTCGCCACCGGCTTCTGGGCGGCTCGTATTTCTGAGATCACAGCGGAGGACACCGTGTTGATCCTCGGAGCAGGCCCCACCGGAATTTGCACGCTGCTCTGCGTGATGCTGAAACAGCCGAAGCGCATCATTGTCTGCGAAAAGGATGAGAGCCGAGTCCGCTTCATCAATAAGCATTATCCGGAGGTGCTGACGGTCTCGCCGGACGAGTGCCTGAATTTTGTACGCACCAACAGCGACCACGGCGGCGCGGACGTGGTGTTGGAGGTGGCCGGCGCGGAATCTACCTTCCGTCTGGCCTGGGAGTGCGCGAGACCCAACGCCATCGTGACGGTGGTGGCACTGTATGACAAGGCCCAGGTCCTGCCGCTGCCGGATATGTACGGCAAGAACCTCACCTTCAAGACCGGTGGCGTGGACGGCTGCAACTGCGAGGAAACGCTGCGTCTCATCGCGGAGGGGAAACTGGACACCGAGCCGCTCATCACCCACACCTATCCCCTCAGCAGGATCGAAGAGGCCTACGAGCTCTTTGAAAACCGGCGAGACAACGTGATCAAGGTCGCGGTGGAGTGCTCATGATCCCATGTGGGAACCACTGGCCCAACTGTCGCCCTGTTGCGATCCGATACAGAGACTAAAAAAGCTTGCTGTCAATCGACAGCAAGCCTTTTTGCGTTGGCAGCCAAAACGAGGGGGCTGCATGATTCTTTTTTGAAAGAGACACGTACCGGACTTTTTGCGGACTTCTGTTTGGGATTGGCTTCGATTTCTTACGCCCTCTTTTTCGGAATCAGCAGGAGCCGTTCGCAGGGGATCTCGGATTCCTGCTCCAACTGATTTGCTGCTAAAATGTCCGCGATGGTGGTGTTGTAGCGCTTCGCCACCTCCCACGCGGATTCCTGCTTCCCCACGCAGCGCAAAATCAGGGATGGCGCGTTGGACAGGTCCTTGGGCGTACTCTCGTCCAGCACGGCGGAGGCCACGCACAGCTTGCGGCACCGGCCGCAGACCTCCACCTGAAAATCAACCGGGAATCGGACCTCGATGCCACGGTCTCCCAAAGTTCCCTGAATTTCCTCCCCGCAGAAGGCACGGGCGGACACGGTACAGTCCTTTGGCAGCTCCATGGGGCAGCAGACGTCGATACAGCGCTCCGCCGACAAACAGGCGCCCCCCTCGTCCAGATACAGCGCCCGGACCGTCACCGCCGTCCGCAGCTGAGTAATTTCTCCCTCCCGGCTGACGGACACCGCCCCGCAGTCGGCGCACAGGGACAGCACCGCCTCCGCCGCCACGCCGATCTCCAGCACCTCCCGGACGGTCTGCCGCCGGGTCACGGACTCATACAGGCTGCACAGATCCAGCTGACTTGGCTCATAGCGGGTCTCGTAAGCGGTGGAGTAGAGGTCCGTCAGCAGCGTGACCTCCCGTGTCTCCCGCAGAAAGGCCATGGTGTGATAGTAGACCGTCACGGACAGTTGGCGGCCCTCGTCATCGGAGCCGTCGATCTGAATGTCCGTCCCGGTGATCCGCAGGCGCATGGACACCTGGGTATTTTCCTCTGTGCTATCCGTCTCCATGATCTGTGAAAAGGGCAGCTCCGCGCTGGCGGAGGCCAGCTGCCCGCCGATGGTGCGGTACAGCGCGGAAACCAAAAAGACCCCCTTGAAGATCAGCTTGTTGCCAATGGCCTTAGTCTCCGTCACGATGCCGTTGGCCCGGCAGTGGAGCAGCTCCGCCGCACCCTCCCGACCCAGCGACAGGGACATGGTCTCCGAAAAGGTCAGATCCTTTTCCGCCACCTGCCGCAGCAAAGACACCGTCTGCCCGCAGCACCGCTTTTCCACCAGCAGCGCCGGGTCCGTCTCCGCGTCGGAGGAGATGGTTAGGCATACCTTCCGGCAGCCGGCCAGATGGGTCACCAGCTTGCAGCGGGTGAAGATCTTCCGGGGATTCAGCATCCGGCTTTCCAGCAACTCGATCTCCGTCTCCACCACTACATGGGCGCACCCGGCCAACCCTTCCCCTTGCGCCGAAAAGGGCATGGCGAATTCCAGTGCCCGGACGCCGGACTCATTCTCCGGCGTGTAGAGGACCGTCACCCGGACGGTGCCGGTGACGCCGTCCTGCTCTGTGCCGCCGTGAAGGCAGACCACGCCCTCCGCCGAAATGATCCGGGCGATATCCGGGCAGTAATCCGGAACGATGGTCTCCGCGGTCTCCTCCTGCGTCAGCGTCTGCGGCTCTCCCAGTTCGTATGTATCCAGACACTCCTTTTTTAATTCCAGTTCCATGTGGGTATCCTTCCTTTCCGCTCAGTGTACTTCAGTGCAGTTTATGAGCGGCGGGGACCCCTTATGCCTGGATTCTGAACAGCTTCCGCAGCAGTCCCCGCATGGCCTTGGGCGCCTTCCACACTACGATATTCATAACCCCTCTCCTTTCTACCGCTTCCAGCAGGCACAGCCGCTGGCGATCAGCAATGTTGCCACCAGGAACATCAACAGTCCCGTTGGAAAAATGGCCGCGATGAGGATGCCTGCCCCCATGGCGATGGCGAATATTCCAATGATGCAGTTCCGTCCTCCCCGAAACACCCGGCTCCGCCTCCTTTCCTTACAGCCTAATATATGACCGCACCCCTGTCCCCGGTTCCGGTTTTCTTCCGAAATCGGATGCGGATGCATGTGCTTTTTCACCGCTCCGGGGACCAAATGAGTGTGGCCTCGATGGGGAGCTTTGCGATCGGCCGCAGGCGGTTTTGCGGCTGTGGTTGAAACCCGGACCGATGCGGTTTTAAATATGGTGTGTGCGTCCTGTCATAAAAATGGCCGCTGATGGCATAAGCTGTTCCAGAAGAAATGCTTGGGGGAGGGGATCGGATGTCCGGAAAAAAGAAACCGGCGGGAAAGCAGATCGCTTTGTGCTTGCTGCTGACGGCGGCTGTGGACGGCTTGGGTGTCCTGCTGGTGACGCTGCTGGCGGTGAAGGGGATCGTGGGGGAGGACAGGGTCCCGCAGGCGCTGGGGGCGCTGGCCTTCTGCGCGGCCTTCGCCGGGGGACTTCCGGCAGGGAAGGGGAGGCTGGGTCCGGGCGGGAGTCTGCTGAACGCGGGGGCCTTCGCCCTGCTTCTGATCTTGCTTTGCTTCGGCGGCTGGGGCGAG
>ERZ839823.2968-NODE-2968-length-11832-cov-2.836376_pt1 | contig 11832 bp, 9 predicted proteins | sample MGYA00519862_ERZ839823 | MGnify/ENA primary metagenome ERZ839823 (study PRJEB31850, sample SAMEA3708853) | human gut metagenome | biome: human gut; feature: human-associated habitat; material: faeces | place: China | collected 2014 ...
CCAGATAGCTTTCCATAAAGTCCTGATCGATGATGGAACCACCGATTCCCATACACATGGAGCCGATCTGCAGATAGCTCTTGCCTCGCATAGTGGCAACCGCCACAGCCGCCCTGCCAAACCTGAGCAGTTTCTCCTTTACATCTTCCGGAATTTCGGTCACCTGATCACGATCCTGAACTTCGTGTCCATAAATCCCAAAGGCAGGCAGCCCCTTCTGCGCATGGGTTGCAAGGACAGACGCAAGATACACGGCGCCCGGACGCTCAGTGCCGTTGAATCCCCAAATACCCTTGATGGTCGTAGGATCCATGTCCATGGTCTCCGCCCCATAGCACCAGCAGGGTGTGACGGACAGCGTGATCGCCACGCCCTCCCGCTTGAACTTATCCGCGCAGGCCGCTGTTTCCGGAACCCGGCCAATAGAGCTATCTGCCATTACCACCCGAACATGTTCGCCGTTGGAATAATAAAGGTTTTCCTCAAAAAGCTTTTTTGCGACGTTGGCCATAGCCATGACCTGATCCTCCAGGCTCTCACGCAGCTTCATGGGACCCCGGCGGCCATCCACGACGGGACGGATACCAATGGCGGGATATTCCCCGATATAACGATTCTTTGCCATGTTGCCTTCCTCCTTTTACACTTTTACAACGCCCTTTTTCAGCAGGACATTGGCATAGATTGCGGTTTCTCCCGTAGCAATGATCAAATAGGCGTTTTTCGACCGTTCATAGAAAGAAAAGCGCTCCATCATCTCAATGCCGCAGTGATCCGGTTCGTGCTGATTCAAAATGTTTTTGTAGGTTTCCCAAATCTCTGGCGTAGGGCAGCTATCCCCCGGAACAACCTCCATCAAGGCAACAGGTCTTTCAACATAAGCATCCAATGGAATCAGGCGCAGCACCGCATCCAGTATCTCCGCCGCTCCATGGCCGTCTGCCCGGACAACAATGGCATTCTTCCCGATGCTGTGACTGGGAAAATTTCCGTCCGCAATGACAAGTTCGTCACCATGCCCCATTTCGCACAGTGCTTTCAGAAGCTCCGGAGAAACGACCGCAGGAATTCCTTTCAGCATGACTTAATCCTCCTTCTTGTGCAGCAACGGATCCCCCGGGTTATAGACCTGATAACCCGGATGCCTGCCGGTAATGCGGTAGAAGCTGCGCAAATCAATCAACTTGTCGATATTCTTCCGGCTGATATCAATACTGCCACCCAGGATAACCGCATTGATCGTAATTTTTGCCCAAAGCTCCAGGCTCTCCATCCGGTAATAAGCCGTAATCACGTCGCTGCCGACCGCCAACGCGCCATGGTTTTCCAGCAACATCACATCATGCTCCTGTAAATACGGTTCAATCGCATCCGGCACCTCCGTGGTAGATGGTGTGCCGTAGGGAGTCAGGGGCACTGCTCCGATAGCCGCCACCATATGGAACAGCTCCAATTGCAGCTACATCCTCGATCATGTTATACATATCCATCGCCTTGTGGGCTACGGCAAACCCCGTCGCTCCGGGAGGATGGGCATGAATGACACTGCGCACATCGTCACGCCTGTCATAGCAGCGCAGATGCATTTTCAGCTCACTGGACGGCCGCAGTCCCTCAGCCGCCTCCAGAACAATCCCCTGCCGATCCACCCGAATCAGCTTTTCCGGTGTAATGAAGGATTTGCTCATACCGGTGGGCGTAGTCAAAATAGTCCCGTCATCCAGCAGTGCGCTGACATTGCCATCATTTGCCGCGACCCACCCTAACTGCCACATCTTGTGACAGGCATCACAGATCTGCTCTTTGATTTGTGTAATCGTATCCAAAGTCTCCCCCTCTTTCTGGGTTTTTCTTAAAACAAGGGCACTACTGCATCATTTCGTCTGGAAATCCGGTAGGCGTTCTCTGCCTTTCAAAAATGCAAATTACAGGAACATCAACCGTGTTCCCTACTTTGCACTTCTGAGTGGAGACAGATGAACTGCCGGAATCCGTAGTAGAATGGTGCAGTAATGCCCTGTGTCTTATGTCATTCAATCTATCCTTTTCTGTATGCCCTATCGTTACAGATCATCGTGCATTTCCATCGCAACAATATAAGTTCTCCCTTGGAAACTATAAGGGTTTTCACCGGCGCCACTGGCACAAAACAGGTAGAGCGGTGTCTGGTATTCATCGAGCAAAAGGCACGGGCGCTCCATATTGCCCTGAACAGTCCTTGTTCCATCCAGCCAGTTGACATTGCGGGAATAAACCTTTTCCCCAATCACCGGTGTAAAGTCCAGGCAATCTTTACTCTCAGCGTAAAAACCACATCCCCACTCTCCGGTAATGCCAAAGCTTCCGTTCTTACTATCATCCTTGGCAATCAGGCAAAATGTTTCCCTCTTTTGATCGTACCAAAGAAATGGATCTTCTACGTGAATATTGGGGTCATCGAAGCGAAGGATCGGCTGCTCTGACAGCCGTTCGAACACCCCATCCGGTTTGTCAGCCACCGCAACGCCCAGCATCAGCGGTTCCCCTACCCCTCGCCGGGACTTATAAATCAAATAGGTTTTCCCCGAGGGTAAAATCGACACAGACGGGTTGGTCGTAACTGTGCAGTCCCAAAAAGAGCAGTCCCTTGGCGAAAGCAACGGCGTATCCCTGCGGACAAATTCGCCATAAATGGAGTCCGCCACCGCAACCCCGATACGCTTCCGGTTCCACACTTCCAGATTCTGTTCCGGAGAAGTCTCCTGATGCGGAGCCGGGCCGCCATAGGTTGTCCCCATATAATAGAGGTAATACTTTCCTGCGTAATACTGGATACAGGTATTGTGCGTATTCATCCCGTCGAAGAACTGTGGGCCTCTGCGCGGAAGCACAACCCGCAGAAAGCTATACGGTCCCTGCGGATGGTCGGAAACACATTGAATGATTTCACTGTTATACAGCCAATTCCAACCGAACCCATATTCTTTCTTCCATCGGGAACAGAACATATGATACTTTCCCTCTGCCCGGATCACCGCACAATCCCAAACATAGCAGTCCTCCATCTCGAATGCTATAACCGCATTCCTGGAATGAAAAGGGAAGCACGTCATATCAAAGTTCTCCCCTGATTGCTTTTACTACCTGCTCGGAGCAAATCCTTGCGCCTTCCTCAGACAAATGAATTTTGTCACTTTCCCGAATGTATTCTTCGATGTTGGGTGCAACCAATGAGTATAAGTCGTTGATTTCCAGCCCCAAAGCCCGGAGCTTGGGTACAATCACCGTGTTATAGCGCAGGATTACAGAGTTATCATTGTACTCATAATCAGGCCGTACAGGCGTCGTGGTCGCGAAGATAACCCGCGGCGCAATCATCTTCAATTCCTTCGCCACGCGGAGCATATTATCTACATATTCCTCTTCGCTGGTGAAGGGCTTTCCGTCGCTGAACAAGTTTGTGGTGTCCCAAAGTCCATTATTCCAGTGGATGATATCCGCTCCGGTAATATTTTCGCGCCACTCAAACAGTCCACGCAGGGTGTACTTCACAAAGCGGCAGTTTTCGTCCGGCTGGTATACTTCATAGTCGCTGCCCAGCAATTCCGGAACCCTTGGTCCGTAACCCACAAGGCGAATGGAATCGCCCAGCAAAACCACTTTTTTCATTGGAAATCTCCCATCATGCTTTCTGATTAATTTGATAATATTATTGATTTAGAACATTTCGGCATTCTCTGCAAACACGTTTTATGTGCATGCAACGCCCTTTCGCCAATCAGTTCATATCCTTAAGAATTTTCAGAACCGTCTCCAGTTCCTCTTTCTTTACTATGTTCTGAGGCTTATTCTGCCGAACGCAATCATAAAAGTAATGGATTTCATTGGCGTATCCACTGCTTTGGGGCAGCTGTGAGAACTCTGCAGCATCGGTATCGTCAAATGGGCATACAACCTTTCCATCCCGTTGATAAATACTCAGCTTTGCACCTTCATAGGCAACCACCGCCTCCTCGAACTGGAAACGGAAGGACATATGGAACGGATAAGGAGCCGCAAACCAGGACGCTTCCACACTGACAAAGAAGTCCGGGTAGGAATAAACCGCGTGCAGGAAGTCCTGATCTTTTTGCTTGGAGCGGAAATGATCGACCTTCACAGGTGCGCCAAAAGCATACACGACAAAATCCAAATCGTGGATATGCAGGTCAAAGGGCACAAAACCGGATCGTGGTTCGTCCATCATCCAGCCGTCCCAGCTCCACTTCGGGTAGCACCCAAGGCGCTCCATCTCACCGGAAAGCAGCTTTCCATAGCGCCCGGTATCATAAATCTCCTTCAGCAATACATACTCCGGCCAAAACCGGATGCACTGCGCCACCATAAACTTTACATGGTTTTCCTCCGCAGTCCGGTACAGCAGCTCCACATCGCCAACCTCCATGGAAACCGGCTTCTCGCACAGAACATGGATTCCCTTCTTCATAGCTGCCAGAGCGAACTTTGTATGCAGGAAGGTGGGAACACAGATGTCAAGTATGTCCAGCTTTTCCTTTTCCAGCATCTCATAAAAGTCCGTATAGTGGCGTGCGTCCGGGTAAGCGTCCATCTGCTCCGGGCGGATATCGCAAACTGCCACCAGTTCGCAATCGTCCAGCTCCTTCCACACCGGCAAATGCGTGTTGCTGATGCCGCCGAGTCCAACAAGTGCAACCTTATACATACTCGTCTCTCCTTAAAGTGCAGCAAAAATCTGCTTCAGATAATCCCGGGCAGCCAGAATGTCCGCATCCTGCTGAGCTCCCTCAATTTCTCTTTCAATGGTTACAGCCCCGTCATAACCTAAAGAATGGAGCTTTTTGAAGAAGGCAGGGAAATCAACTTTTCCCGTTCCTATACGAACTTCTTCTCCCAGTTCGTGACCGTTGGTAGGATAAAAACCATCTTTCGCGTGAACATTCCGAATGAATTTACCCAACACATCCAGCGCATCCACTGGATTTCCCTTGCCGTAGAGGATCAAATTGCCAGTATCCAGATTGACACCCAAATTGCCCGTTCCAACTGTTTCAAAGCACCGAAGCATCGCCGTGGGTGTCTCCTGCCCGGTTTCAAACAGCAGCCACTGATCATTCTCTTTCAAATGCTCCGCCACCTGCCGCACTGCATCACAAAAAGGCTGGAAGTTCGGATCATTGGGATCCTCCGGGATAAAGCCCATGTGGGTAACAACATCCGTAATTCCTAAGGCTTTTGCAAAATCAGCACCATCACACAGGTTCCTTACGCGGCGTTCCCGCCACTGCTCCGGGAGAAGCCCAAGAGTCTTAGGTCCGTCATAGAAATCCCATACTCGAGGGCCTTCGTAGCCGCACCACAGGGCAGAAGGTGTGATTCCGTATTCCTCCAGCCATTTTTTCATTGTATCCGCTTTATCCAGTGTGTAGGTTTCCGGGACCCAACTGATCAGCTGGCAGCTGGTAAATCCCATCTGACGCAGTTTCTTCAGCTTCTCCGGCACCTGGTCAAAAAGTTCAAAGTATACACATGTTCCGACATCCATGTTTCATTCCCTCCTAAACGGGCACTGTTTTATTGGTTCTCTGTATATTTTCTGATGAAGTCGTTGAAAACTGACCGTAGGAAATTCCCCTATGATCGAAGATGGTCTGTCCAAGGCTTCGTCAGGCTACACAGTAAGTGTACAATGCTTCTTCCCGTTCGTCAACAACCGGCAAGCACAAACTGGTGCTTTGGTTCCATTTCACTTGCCGACGATTCACGGGAGTGGCTCTCACCCGTTTCCATTATCAATCAGCTTATTCTTTCCGTTAATCCACAAGAGCCGCCGCATTGTGCGGCGGCTCTGTATTGTGTTGCTCGTAGTATCCGCTCTAAGAAATTATGCCTTTGCGCTGTTCAGTAATTCCACCATCGGCTTAGCATTTTCGCCGGTTGCATCCTCAATCAGCACCTTACGGCCTCTGACGAAGAAGAAAGTCTGCTCAATAGAGAGTACTGCCTCTTCTTCCTGGCTCTCAAATTCACCTTCCAGCACCAGAACATCACCTTCCTGCAGCGGCATAAAATCGCCCAGGTTCCAAGTTTCGGTCTTCAGATAGAATTCGGCACTGCCGAACTTGACAATGGTGCCACGGCCGGGAATACCGATTTCGTACACAACGCCATCCCGAATCAGCTTTACGCAAGCGCTGTCCACAGGGCTGTACAGTGCAGTCCAGTCTTCCTTGAAGGGAGCATCATTTTCTGCGCCACGGAAATAAATGCCAGTGGGCGTTCTGCCTCTCTCGTCTTTTTCTAGCTTTGTGACGGCAAATTTCTCAAATGTGGTCCAATCTTTTGCAGTCTTGGCAGCAGCGCCGCGCGATGCAGAGGGTTTCTCCGTAACAGGCTTCGCCGGCTTTTCCGTCGGCATCGTATCGTAGAAATAAGGACGTTCCCAATAGATTCCGATGTAATTCGTCGGAATGCTCAGCACATATCCATTCTCGGAGTTAACAAAATCGCCGCTCACAATCAGCACATCGTCCTCGCGCAGAGGCGCATACTCACCCATTGCCCAGTTGTCCGCCTTGATATAGTAACGGTTGTCATCAAACTTGACAATGGTTCCGCGGCCGGGAATTGCCACATTATAGGTAACGCCGTCACGAACCAGCTGGATGCAGCTTTCAGTGGCCGGGGTATACATAAGCGACCAGTCCGGATTGCCGGGAGCCTGATTGTCCGCCAAAGTAAAGGACACACCGTTGGTAACATCTTTCCAGCTGTCCTCTCCCATCATGCCGGTCTCCACCTTGTTGAAAGCAGAACCATCCGGATAAGTCTCAGAGAATGTTGCGGAGCCGTACTCCATGGAAATATAATTGGAAGAGAAGGAAAGCGCTGTCTCGCCCTTCGCATCCAGGAAGTTGCCCTCTACCAGCAGAATATCGCCATCCCGGATAGGATAGAAGTCGCTCATCATCCATTTCTCGGTTTTCAGATAATATTCCGTTTCGGAGTACTTGATAATGGTACCGGCCGCAATATTACCAATGGAGTAGGTCTTGCCGTCGCGAATCAGCTTGATGCAATCCGCGCTGGCGGGGGTGTAAGACTCGGTCCAGTCAGGGTTGAACGGAGCATCATTTGCGGACAGCTTGAAATAGAGGCCCTCAGAGGATTTGCCTCTGGAATCTGCCTGCATTGCGCCAGCATTAACAATCGTAGGCTCAGGAGCGGGTTCCGGCATAGTTGTGGAGAAATCTGCCGTGTTCGTACCCACACTGATGTAGCTGGTACCCATATTCAGGATTGTCTTACCATCTTGAGAGGTAAACTTTCCTTCAACAACCAGAATATCGCCTTCCTGCAACGCGCCCTGGCCACCCAGCATCCAGGCTTCCGTCTTCAGGTAATATTCCGTTGCAGAGCTCTTTACGATGTAATATGTTCCGGTATTCGCTATTTCGTAGGTTTTTCCACCACGGATCAGCTTGATGCAGGTGCTCTCAGCAGGTACATAGAAGCCCGCCTCGTTCCAGCCGCTGGGGGCGGAGTTTTCCGCCATGGTAAAGTAGATGCCATCTTTGTTGCCGCCTGCACCCACATTGTATCTGCCATTGCCCGCGTTAATAGTACCTGCATCGACGGTAGACGGGCCAGTAGGAGCAGTAGGATCGTCCTGCGTGAAAGTCGCAGAGTCTGCACCAATGGTGACATAACTGGTACCCATATTCAGGACTGTCTTACCATCCTGAGAGGTAAACTTTCCTTCGATAACCAGAATATCGCCTTCCTGCAATGCGCCCTGACCGCCCAGCATCCAGGCTTCCGTCTTCAGGTAGTACTCCGTTGCAGAACTCTTTACGATGTAATACGTTCCGGTATTCGCCACGTCATAGGTTTTTCCACCCCGGATCAGCTTGATACAGGTACTCTCAGCAGGTACGTAGAAACCTGCATTGTCCCAGCCGCTCGGTGCGGAGTTCTCTGCCATGGTAAGGTAGATGCCATCTTTGTTGCCGCTTGTGCCCACATTGTATCCGCCATTGCCAGCGCTGATAGTACCTGCGTCAACAGTAGATGGGCCGGTGGGTGCATTAGGATCCTCTGTGGAAAACGTCGCCGAATCAGCGCCAACTGTGATATAGCTTGTTCCCATGCTCAGAGTCGTTGCGCCATCCACAGAAACGAACTGGCCTCTGATAACAATGACATCGCCCTCTTGCAGTGCGCCTGCCTCACCAAGCATCCATGTTTCCGTTTTCAGATAATACTCATTATCCGTGTTCTTTACTATGTAATATGTTCCGGTATTGGCTACGGAATAAGTCCGGCCACCCCGAATGATCTGGATGCAGTTTGCGTCCGTCGGCTTATACATGCCTGCATCATTCCAGCCGCTGGGAGCATCATTGGCATCCGTAGCAAAAGTAATGCCAATCTTCTGCCCTGCCGCGTCAGTGGTGATGTTGCCGGAACTCGTTGTAATGCTGCCGGTGTTCAAATCGACCACGGCACCGTTTGCCAGTGTCATGACCCCGCTCTCCGGTACCGCTTCAATGGTCAGGGAGCCATCTTCTCCCACGAAAATCAGGCTCTCGGCAACCGTGAAGGTGGTATTGCCATTGGTAAAGTCGCCACGAATGACAATAACGTCACCCGGCTTCAATGTATCCGCCAGCAGCTTCTCCTCGCCGGAGGCGGTCTTGAGGTAATAACCAGTTTCGCTGTACTTTACCAGCACCGCATTCTCGGGAATACCAACGCGGATCTCTTCCTCACCACGAATAACTACGATACAATCATCCGCGGTGGGTGCAAAGGTGTTGTTCCATGCCAGAGAATTGCCGTTCTCATCCACATCCTCGTTCAAAGGAATGTCGTTCTTGTCCATGGTAAAGTAGAAGCCGCCGTTCTCGTCCAAGGCGTTCCGCTCAGCATCTGCCTGCATAGCACCGGCCTCAATCCTCTTCGGCTCCTCCGTCTCGGGCTGCTGCTCTTCGGGCTTCTCTTCTTCGGGCTGCTGTTCCTCAGGCTTCTGCTCCTCGGGCTTCTCTTCCTCAGGCTTCTCTTCCTCGGGCTTCTGCTCCTCGGGCTTCTGCTCCTCAGGCTTCTGTTCCTCAGGCTGCTGTTCCTCAGGCTTCTGCTCCTCAAGCTTCTGCTCTACAGACAGCTCAGCCTCTGCTGCTTGTTTCAGTTCAGCCGCAGCTGCCGGAACTGGTGCGATTATTGATAGAACCAGTGTTACAGCCAGCACAATGGAGGCTATTTTTTTGAAGTTCACATTTTTCACATTCATTCCCCTTTCTATAATCGCTGTGCTGATTTCAAACAATCGAACGTTTTCAATTTTCTATAAGGGGTATCACAAATACGCCATCATACGCCGGGATTGTAAATTGAAATTTCCCATCAGCGGATTGCTTCACGTATTCGCTCTCTCCACCGGATATGACCTTCAAATAATGACAGTTTTCAACATTGAATTGCAGGCAGACATTGGCATCGTTTATTTCAAAATTCGCCAAATAATCCTTACCCGGGATCTCTGTCGTGGAACCTGCATTGGTGATCATATAAGCGTTCTCGCCATACGCATTCTCGAAAATACCAAAAATCACGTCCCCATCCGATTCTATGTTGGAGAGCACTCCCCACTGATCCTGAGGAAGACTTTTCGTCAATCTGAGCAACATCATGTTACTTTCAGCTGTGTCCACCTTGCCGGATCCAAGCCAACGATAACTGCAATAGATATCTTCCCAAGCCCGCAGTTCCAGATCCACAGTTTTAGCATTTTCAAACAGCTCCGTGGGTTTCAGCGTGTTGAAATCAACCATTGGCGCATATGTTTCCTCATGCGATGTAAAAATGTAGTGATCCAGCGTCGATGCTCCATAGGTCATAGCCACTGCCATCTGCCACCTGAGCTGCTGGACGCTGGGAGAAGCATATCTTCCATCCGTGGTGTCATGACCAGAGTTCTGCACTGTTACCTCCAAGGGAATATCGTTGTCCTTCGCACGGTATGCCAGTGTCTCCAGATTCTGGTAATAGCTCGGCCTTATCAGGTTACCCTCCATCAGCGGATAGTAGTCCACCGACAGCTGCTCTGGCTGAACCTTTCGGAGAAAGACATCTACATAATTTGTTTCATAATTCACTGCATTGCTGTCATAGTTCTCGCCATAGAGCGATTCGTATGAGCAGGGCTGCGGGAACAGATTTACATAGAACACTTTATCCTCTGGCATCAGCGAGCGGAATTTCTCTTTCGCATCCGCCAACCAATCGAAATCCGTGGCCGACGGCTCATCCCACATCAGGAATCCTTGCAGTGCCGGATGGTCTGCATAAGCAGGAACCTCATTAAGATCCCACCCTCGAAGATTGGGAATCACAGATATTCCAAATTGCTCCGCGCGATCCAGCATCTCCAGCATGCCATCTTCGCCGGTCCATAAGTCATCCGGGCCAATGATCTGATCGATTCCTGCTTCCTTCAGCAGCATCATTGTCGCGAAGAAGAAATCGTGGTGAGTGCCACACCAAATACCAATCGTCAGCTTTTTCCCATCCAGAGGAATAGGGTCCCTCTCTGCAGGTATCGGATAGTTCTCCGTTTCCGGCGGCTGACTCATTGCCTCCGTGGTCTCCGAGGATACCGTCGGCGTCGACGCACAGGATGCCAGTGACAAGCACATGGCAATCAGCACAAACACAACCGCAATTCTCTTAATTTGAACCTTTTGTATCATATTTTATCCATTCCCCTATACAGCTTCTTAATCAACTGCTATGAGATACCTTCCTCAGCCGGAAAGACCGAATCTGGAACGGCTTGAAACACAGGTCACGTTCCACAGAACCTACAGGGTCTTCCAAAAGATTCACTTCAGAAACCACCTCAAAGCCCCTCGGCAACCTGAGTGATGTCATTGCCTCCCGCCCTGTACATTCAAAGGCGCGAAGGACAAATCCCTCTCCATCATAGGCAGGCTTGAACGCAGTTATCTGAATTTGCGGGTTGTCGAAGGAGGGCGCCAATTCGCAGTTTTCCCCGTAGAGATAACGTGAACTGAAGCAGCGCGCCTTGGTTTCCATGTCCAGCGGGTCGAATCCGCCTTCATGCGGATAAAACGCATAGGAATAGGAACATGGCTCCTGATCGCTGTGGGTGCATGGATAATCTGTAGAACGCAGCAGATTTATGGACAAGATTCCGCGCTTTGCCATGAATCCATTTTTGGCATTGTTCAGAACTGCCAATCCGCAGCTCTTCTGAGACAGATCCAGCCATTTCTGGCAGCACATTTCAAATTGCGCCGCTTCATGTGCCGTTTCATCGGATGTAGGGCGACCCAAATAGCCATATTGAATATCGCTATATACCACCGAAGCCCAAATCTGGGGGATTGTCTCAGATCGAAGCATATATCCGGTATTTCGCCAGTTTACATGATGGGTCACATAAATGCAGGGATCATGGCGGTAAAACAAAACTGTCTGATGCAGCTCGGATTCCTTAAATTGATAAGTCTGCTCCAGTACAACAAGGTCTCCGTAGTCTTTTGTGTCCGTCTTTTTCAGAGACATATATCGTTCCGGCTGTTCCCGGTAGTCATCCTCAAAGTCCCACGCATCGCCTGTATCCATAAAGACACGCAGGCGGTTTGCGCTTCCGGCAATTTTCTTTCCCGATCCGGACAAGCAAATATTCTCAAAAGAACCGTCCGGAGCAATATCGAGCGAATAGGAATCGGTTTCAATATGAGAAATGTCGGGACCCGTTCTCGGGTTATTGAAAATGCGGGGAGGGATTTCCTTTTCACGTCCCTCATAGAG
>ERZ839823.2973-NODE-2973-length-11792-cov-3.901678_pt1 | contig 11792 bp, 9 predicted proteins | sample MGYA00519862_ERZ839823 | MGnify/ENA primary metagenome ERZ839823 (study PRJEB31850, sample SAMEA3708853) | human gut metagenome | biome: human gut; feature: human-associated habitat; material: faeces | place: China | collected 2014 ...
GCCTAATACAACTTTTCCGTCTGCCAACAGGCGGAAGAAAGTATAAAGTTCGCACCATTCTTTTTTTGTTGCTTCAAATGCCATATATCTTATGTTTCTTATTTACTGATTCTGTTTGTTATTGACTAATAACCTGCGGTAATGCTGTGGACGCCACAACGGGAGGTTGTATATGGGTAACTTCTTCCAATGGGGGCAACTTTCCTGCTTGTGCATAAAGAGGATTACGTATCCATTCTCTCGGAGTAACCACAATATATCTGCCTGTCCAGCATCCGTCAAAATAAGAAGGATTGCCGACTTGTTTCTTAATCGGATAGCGAATATTCTCGCCTTTACTCCTCATCTCCGGCGAACGGCCGGGGTCATTCACCCACACATATTTATCATCAATGCCACGCAATACAATCCAATGTCCTCGTGGTCCGGGACGAAGTCCACGAGTTGCTCCTGTATACCTTACGTTTATCAACACGGGAATCCCACGGTCGATATAATCTTTCAGTATCCGGTAATCTTTCTGTTGGAAATGTTCCGCACTTATCATATTCTCATAATAACGGGTCAATGAATCTATTTCGAAAGAATAATATCCTCCCTGCCCTATCGATGTACGACGACGGAAGGGAGCGCGTTTCTTAAAAAAATAGTTCCGCTGATATTCAATCAGTTTCTTTTCCGCATCCGAAGAGGTTCGTTGCGCGTCTGCTGTCATGCCTTTGAAATAATCGAATACCATTAATGAGGATGCAAGCGAACAGTGTGTATAGGGACAACCTGTGATTTTCTGCGAATACCAGGGAACAGGTATGTCGTTTGGAGCAAATTTCAAGTTCTCCTGTGCCTGTGTTTCAATGCCAACCAACACAAGAGAAGCCCAAAACAAGCTGAAAAGTATATTATATCTGTTCCTCATAAACATATTTTTCTTATTTATATTCTATCTCACTTCCACCAACAATCTCTATCAAAACTCTCCTCCTTCGGGAAAGGAGGAGTCTCCGTAGGGAGAGGGATAGGTAAATGTCTCAATCAGTCTTCCTCAAGAATCCGTGCCGTTTCCACTTTCTCCAGCCGTGCACGCAGTTTCGGCATCATGGAAGAACGGATGCACAATGTCATACTGCAATCCATATCATACGACTGCCGAAGAATCTCCGGTTCTTCTTCCTTGACAATACGCATCACATCATTCATAAAAGGATACTCAAACATGATTGTCACTTCCTCGTCCACCGTTTTCTCGATGACCGTAGCAGCAGCTATTGCTTCGGCAGCAGCAGCTTTATAGGCAACAATCAGTCCGCTTGTCCCCAACTTGATTCCTCCGAAGTAACGGACTACGATAATCAGGATGTCTGTCAGTTCATTGGAGTTTATCTGTCCGAGAATAGGCTTGCCCGCCGTTCCGGAAGGCTCTCCATTATCATTGGCACGGAAATCTTTGCGAGCGGCTCCCAGCATATAGGCATAGCATACGTGCCGTGCATCATAATACTTCTTCTGATACGTTTCAAGATGAGCTTTTATCTCATCGAGAGTACGCACAGGCAGGGCGATAGCAATAAACTTGCTCCGCTTTTCTGTATAAATACCTTCGGAAGGTTCGGCAATGGTTTTGTAAGTATCTTCAGCAGTCATGTTGCAAAGATACGGGTTTACACGGAAATTTCAATTTATCGTTTGGAAATATTAAGCGATCAGACAATTGACGAGATACGTTCGGGATGATACAAACAAGCGGTCGTTTTACTACAAACGAACGGTTGATTCTTTATAAAGAAGCGGTCGATCCGTTATAATCTACCGTATGATTGTAACAAATCGACCGCTCTATTTTATAAAATGATACTTGTCTTATTCCAATTTATGGATAACCAGTCCCGAACGAAGTTTCGGTTCGAACCAAGTTGTCTTTGGAGGCATGATGTTACCTGTATCGGCAATATCCATTAATTGCTTCATAGACACGGGATAAAGAGCTAATGCCACTTTCATCTCACCACTGTCTACACGTTTCTTGAGTTCTCCCAAACCACGGATACCTCCTACAAAGTCGATACGTTTGTCGGAGCGTAAATCTTTGATGCCTAAGATTTCATCCAAAATCAAGTTGGAGGATATAGTCACATCAAGCACACCGATCGGATCGTTATCATTGTATGTACCTGCTTTAGCAGTCAAACTATACCATTTTCCTCCAAGATAAAGAGAGAAATTATGCAAACCGGAAGGTTTGTAAATATCCGCCCCCTTTTCCTCAACAATGAAGTTCTTGTTTAAGGCGCCAAGGAATTGTTCGGGAGTTAATCCATTGAGGTCTTTTACCACACGGTTGTAGTCAATGATAGTCAACTGATTGGCAGGGAAACAAACTGCCATGAAATAGTTATATTCTTCATCTCCCTTATGGTTCGGATTCTGCTTTGCCTTTTCAGCACCTACCAATGCAGCGGCAGCAGAACGATGATGTCCGTCGGCAATATAAAGAGCTGGCATTTTAGCAAATTCGGCGGTGATAGCCGCAATGTCTTCGCTCTGGTCAATAATCCAAAAAGTATGTCCGAAACCGTCACCCGGAGCGATAAAGTCATAGACGGGCTTTTCCAAAGTATATTTCTTGATGATAACATCCAGTTTATCATTATCGGGATAAGCAAAGAATACGGGTTCGATATTCGCATTGTTCACACGAACATGCTTCATACGGTCTTCCTCCTTGTCGCGACGGGTAAGTTCGTGTTTCTTAATAACACCATTCATATAATCGGGAACATACGCACCGACTACCAATCCGTACTGCGTCTTACCGTTCATTGTCTGCGCATAGATATAATAGTTTTCCTTGCTATCCTGCACCAACCAGCCTTTATCCTGAAACAGTTGGAAATTCTCGGCCGCCTTGCTGTAAACACATTCATCATGTTCGTCCGTACCAACAGGGAAATCTATTTCAGGTTTAATAATATGATAAAGGGATTTTTCATTACCTTCCGCTTCTGCGCGGGCTTCTTCTGAGTTCAATACATCATAAGGACGTGAAGCAACCTGTTCAACCAGGTTCTGCGGAGGACGAATGCCCTTGAAAGGTTTAATTATTGCCATGATATTAGTATTTTATATGTAAAAAATTAAAGCCACAGACTTATTGAAAATCTGTGGCTCAAATATACTACTTATTTCTAAAAAAGACGTTCTGCGACAGATTGTTTTTAATCAGATTATAACTATGTTATCCTGAAAATCCGCCTTCCTCATTCTGAATATTATTTGTTTACTCTAAACTTCTCACAACCGTCTTTCAGAAAACCGACAATCTGTTGAGCTGCAGCAATACCGGCATTGATATTGGCTTCGGCAGTCTGTGCACCCATTTTCTTCGGTGTTGAGAAATAACGTCCGGCAAACTTTTCTACAAATTCAGCGTTAGCAGCAGGCATAATGTCCGTAATGTATTTGAAGTCTGCACGGTCTTCCATTAATTTGATAAGTTCTGCTTCATTAATTACTTCCTTACGGGCAGTATTCACTAGCATAGCGCCTTTCGGCATGTCTTTCAGCAAAGCATAGTTGATAGAGTTCTTTGTTTCGGCAGTTGCCGGGATGTGCAGAGAAACAAACTGGCAAGTCTTGTAAAGTTCTGCAGCAGAATCAAGCGCTTTCACTCCGTCTTTCTCGATTACTTCTTTCGGGCAGAATGCATCGTATGCATAAACTTCCATTCCGAAGCCTTTAGCAACACGGGCTACATTGCGACCTACGTTTCCGTAAGCATGGATACCCAATTTCTTGCCCATTAATTCCGTACCGGAAGTACCGTTATAGAAGTTACGGACAGCATAAACCATCATACCCAAAGCCAGTTCGGCAACAGCATTAGAGTTCTGTCCCGGAGTATTCATCACACAAACGTCGTGAGCAGTAGCGGAAGCCAAGTCAACATTATCATATCCTGCACCGGCACGAACCACAATCTTCAACTCTTTCGCAGCATCCAACACTTCTGCATCAATAATATCACTACGGATAATAATCGCATTAGCATCTTTCACTGCATCCAACAACTGAGCCTTATCTGTATATTTTTCAAGTAAAACAAGCTCATATCCGGCCGCTTCAATTTCTTTACGGATACCGTCTACTGCAATCTTTGCAAACGGTTTTTCAGTAGCTACAAGTACTTTCATAATCAAATTCTGTTTATAAAAACTCACCACAGATTACTCAGATTCTCACAAAATTTAGAAATATCTGTGCCAATCTGTGTAATCTGTGGTGACAATATTATTAATGAAGTTTTTCAAATTCCTGCATGCAGTCAATCAAAGCCTGAACGCTCTCTTTCGGCATAGCATTGTAGCATGAAGCACGGAAACCACCTACGGAACGGTGTCCCTTAATACCTACCATACCTTTTTCTGTTGCAAACTTCAAGAAGTCTGCCTCCAAATCTTTGTATTCAGGAGCCATTACAAAACAGATATTCATGCGTGAACGGTCTTCCTTGGCAGCAGTACCTACGAACAATTTATTACGGTCAATTTCTGCATACAGCATATCAGCCTTTTCAATGGCACGGCGTTCCATTTCCTTCACACCACCCTGAGCTTTAATCCAACGAAGAGTCTGCAAAGCAGCATAAATAGGTACTACCGGAGGAGTGTTGAACATAGAGCCACTATCAATATGAGTCTGATAGTTCAACATTGTCGGGATATAGCGGGAAACTTTACCTAGTGCGTCATTCTTTACGATAACAAATGTAACACCTGCGGGAGCCAAATTCTTCTGCGCACCACCATAGATACAGATGTATTTGGAAACGTCAATCGGACGTGAGAAAATATCAGAAGACATATCGGCAATCACTGGAACCGGAGAATCGAGGTCTTTCTTCAATTCCGTACCGTAAATTGTGTTGTTAGTAGTGATGTGGAAATAATCTGCGTCTGTCGGGATTGTGTAATCTTTTGGGATATAAGTATATGTAGCTTCGGCTGAAGAGGCAACCTCTACAACTTCACCAAAACCTTTGGCTTCTTTCATTGCTTTCTTTGCCCATACACCGGTATTCAAATAAGCTGCTTTTTTTTCGAGGAAATTATAGGGCACCATGCAGAACTCCATACTAGCACCTCCACCCAGGAACAAAACCGAATAACCTTCGGGGATATTGAGTAATTCCTTGAATAATGCCTCTGCCTCGTCAACCACAGGTTGGAAGTCTTTGGCACGGTGGCTGATTTCCATCAGAGATAAACCAGAGCCGTTGAAATCTAAAATAGCCTTCGCTGTATCCTCTATCACCTCACGCGGAAGAATGGAAGGTCCTGCATTGAAATTATGCTTTTTCATTTGAAGTTTGTTTTTGGTTTAACAATTTCGTTACTTTTTGTCTTTCGACTTTGCGAATTTACGAATTTATTTTCGGCGTACAAATCTTTCCTTATAAAAATACTGTTTTATAGCAGATTTCTCTTACTTTTTATTGGTTTATACAGGATATATACACCATATTGTTATCTATACATATCAAGTTAAGAATAAAAGTCGAAAATATCACTCTATGAAATCAATAAATTATAAAGTGAAAGAGAAATGAGATAAAAATGAATATTTATAAAGAAAAAGTTTTTTTTCTACTTCGCTTCTTCGATAATTGTCTTCATTCCTTTGATCTTTTCTCCTTGGATCAAATTCAGCAATTGTTTCACCTTAGCCCGACGAACGGCAACAAATGCATAATGCTCTTTTACATCAATAGCCCCTACATCTTCACGAGCCAAATTTCCTTTTTTATATAAGAATCCGGCAATATCTATCCGGCTTAATTTTTCTTTCTTTCCTTTACCTATATATACAGTAGTCCAGACAGATTTAGGAGGACGAGGAGCATTTTCCGGTAATGCCACTGTTTCTATATTATCCGGGATATAAGTCGGAAGTTTTTCCTCAGCGTGAAGCACCAGATAAGAAGTTCCGGTTGCATCCCAACGCGCGGTACGTCCGTTACGATGCGTGAAGGCTTCTTCGTTCACAGGAAGGTGGTAATGAATGATATGCTCAATTTCCGGTATATCCAGCCCACGGGCAGCGAGGTCCGTAGAGATAAGCACATGACAACTACCGTTACGGAATTTATACAAAGCACGTTCACGGTCCGGCTGCTCCATGCCACCATGAAAACGTTCGGCAAATAACTTCTTTTCAGCCAGAAGCTTATGTACCCGGTCTACCGCATCCCGATGATTACAGAAAACAATACTTGAACTGCTTCCCAGTGTACAAAGCAAATTATATAAAGTATCAATCTTGTCTTTCGAGGGAGAAATCACCTTCATTAATGTCAGGCGGGATTCCTGTTCTTCAGAAGCATCCGGCAGGAAATTCAGTTTCACTGTGCGGTTCAATCCTGTAAACTGAGGAATTTCTTCTGCATCGGTAGCTGAAAGCAGCATACGTTTCTTCAATCCCGGAAGTTGTGTGATAATCTCCGCCATTTCATCATGGAAGCCAAATTCCAGTGATTTGTCAAATTCATCAATAATCAGTGTATGGATCGTTTCGGGATTGAAGTTTCCCTTGGACAAATGATCGGTGATACGTCCCGGAGTACCAATAATAATAGCAGGATGATTGCCTAGAATACTCTTTTTTTCTTCAGCAATAGGGTGCCCACCATAACAACAACAAGTTTTCCAAGAAGTACCCATTGCCTTAAATACACTGTCTATCTGTAAAGCCAGCTCGCGTGAAGGTACTAAGATTAATACCTGCACACTACCGTCATCCGTTTTCAAAGTGAGCAATAATGGCAGCAGATAAGCCAAAGTCTTACCTGATCCTGTCGGTGACAACAGTATGACGTCTTTTTTTCCTGTAGCTTGTTCCAGCGATGCTTCCTGCATCGGGTTCAACTCCTCGATCCTCAAGTTACGAAGAACCGATTGTATAATCTCATTTTTCTCTAACATGTGGCAAAGATACAAAAAGAGTAAGAGTATGAAGACAAAAAGACGGTCAAACTTTAGCCATTCCAGTCAGTATATAGCGACCTTTCAGGTTATTCTCCTTCATATAAATCGTAACTTCTACCCGACAGGCTTTCATCAGATCATATCCGGTTAAACCTGCATTCATAGCTTTGATAAACGAATACTCCGTGTCGTCGTGAATAAAAGAAATACGATGATATTCCATAACAAAATGTATTTAGGGAACTATTATGTAGTCAAAAGTACAAAATTAATAGATAAGTAGATGCAAAAACAGATAACTATCTTCAAAACTGACATAAAATTCACCAAATACATCCCGAAAAGACACAAAAGAAGGCGGGAAATCTGAGAAGCATAATCAGCATTCAGATTTCCCGCCCTGTTTTTATATAACCTTTCCGGTAGTTTCCCAACCGGAGGGTATTTTTCGAAGATTATCCTCCGAAGTTATCGAACATCAAGTTCTGGGCTGGAACGCCAAGGTCATCAAGCATCTTTTCAACAGCTTTCGACATCGGGCCAGGACCACACATATAATATTCAATATCTTCAGGAGCTTCGTGATTCTTCAGGTAAGTTTCATAGATTACGTTGTGAACGAATCCCGGAGTATACTTCACACCGGCAGCATCAGCAGCAGGATCCGGACGGTCAAGTGCCAAATGGAATGTGAAGTTCGGGAAGTCTTTTTCGATTTGCAGGAAGTCCTCCAGATAGAATACTTCGTTCAACGCACGGGCACCATAGAAGTAAGACATCTTACGATCGGTAACGTGCAGTGTCTTCGTCAAGTGCATGATTTGTGCACGCAACGGAGCCATACCGGCACCACCACCAATCCACATCATTTCCTTGTTAGAATCCAAGATTGGGTGGAAATCTCCATAAGGACCGCTCATAATAACCTTGTCACCCGGTTTCAGCGTGAAGATATAAGAAGAAGCGATACCCGGCATTACATCCATAAATCCGGGACCTTGTTCTTTCGGTTTGAACGGTGGAGTAGCGATACGTACAGTCAACATGATACGGTCACCTTCCGCCGGATAGTTGGCCATAGAGTAAGCACGGATTGTTTCCTCATCGTTCTTACACTTCAAGCCCAACAGACCGAATTTCTCCCATGCAGGCAGATATTCGTCACCAATCAGGCTCTTATCGATATCCTTGTCATAGTCCATTGAGAATTTAGGAATCTTGATCTGTGCATAAGAACCGGGGATGAAGTCCATGTGTTCACCCTTAGGCAGAGCAACGATGAACTCTTTGATAAATGTAGCCACGTTCTTGTTGGAGATAACTTCACACTCCCACTCTTTCACACCGAGCACAGACTCGTCAATCTTGATAGACATATCACTTTTCACTTTCACCTGACAGCCCAGACGCCAATGGTCTTGCTGCTGTTTACGGCTAAAGTGAGGAACTTCGGAAGGCAAGATTTCACCGCCACCTTCAAGCACCTGGCATTTGCACTGTCCGCAAGAGCCCTTACCACCACAAGCGGATGACAGGAATATCCCGTTGACAGACAGCGTATTCAGTAAAGTAGAACCGGAAGCCACTTCCAATTCCTTTTCACCGTTGATTGTCAGTTTCACGTTACCTGACGGTACCAGGAAATTCTTGGCAACCAACAGGATAACAACAAGCAGCAGAATAACCACAAGGAATACCCCAATGCTCGCTAATATTAAATTCATATCCATTGTCTTATTCCTTTCTTTTTAGATGTTCAAACCAGAGAAACACATAAATGCGATTGCCATTAGGCCTACTGTGATAAACGTGATACCCAAGCCCTTCAACGGAGCAGGAACGTCAGAGTAAGCCATTTTCTCACGGATAGCAGCCAGACCTACGATAGCCAGCAGCCAACCGATACCGGAACCGAGTGCATAAGAAAGCGCGTCCCAGATATCACCAATATACTTCGGATCACTCGGACCGAGATTGATGCGTTGCTGCATAAACAGAGAAGCACCCATGATAGCACAGTTAACGGCAATCAACGGCAGGAAGATACCCAGTGAAGCGTACAGCGACGGGCTGAAACGTTCCACCACCATTTCCACCAATTGCACAATACCGGCAATAACGGCAATGAAAAGAATAAAACTCAAGAAACTAAGATCGACACCTTCAATGATAGCGTTGGCAGCCAGCACCTTAGTTTGCAACAAGTAGTTCACCGGAAGCGTCACCAGCAACACAAAAGTTACGGCGATACCCAGTCCTACGGCAGTCTTCACATTCTTCGAAACGGCCAGGTATGAACACATACCCAGGAAGAATGCGAATATCATGTTGTCCACAAAGATAGAGCGGACGAATAAACTTAATAAATGTTCCATAATTCTTTTTTGAATCTTGAATTATTAATTACTTTCTTCTTGCAACTCTTTGTGGCGCGCACGTTGGTACCAGATAATGCAAGCTACGATAATCAATGCCATAGGCGGCATCAACATCAAACCGTTGTTAATGTATCCGGTGTTTTGAATAGGTTCGTAGTTCAATATATTGAAACCAAGCAGTGTACCCGAACCAAGCAATTCGCGGAAGAAAGCCACGATTACCAGAATCTTGGCATATCCCAAACCATTACCGACACCGTCAAGGAAAGACTCCCAAGGACCGTTCTGCATGGCAAATGCTTCCAGACGTCCCATAAGAATACAGTTGGTAATAATCAAACCTACATAAACAGAAAGTTGCACGCTTACATCATAAGCAAACGCTTTCAGAACTTCACTCACGATAGTTACCAAAGCAGCTACCACAACCAACTGAACGATGATACGTATACGGTTAGGAATGGTTTTGCGAAGCAATGAAATAACGACATTAGCAAAAGCTGTAATCACTGTTACCGAAAGTCCCATTACAATGGCAGGCTCCAGTTTTGCGGTAACAGCAAGTGCAGAACAGATACCGAGCACCTGTACGGTAACCGGATTATTTATTCCCAACGGAGCAGAGAATACTTCTTTATTTCTCTTTGAAAACAATTGTCCCATATTCTTTATATCTCCTCCTTAATTATTTAGTTAAAAAACTCATATAACTGCTCAGGCAAGCTTTCAACATAGCGTCCACCCCTACTGAGGTAATTGTACCACCCGAAATACCGTCCACCTGATATTCAGGTTTCTCTACCTTGCCATTCTTTACAACTCCCAAAGCGATAGAACCGTCTTCCAATGTTTTCTTACCTACGAATTCATTCTGGAAATGTTCGGTAGCAATTTCAGCACCCAGACCCGGAGTTTCACTAGCATGAGAGAAGTAAGTACCGTAAACAGTATCCTTATCTTCGTTCAGCGCGATGTATCCCCAGATAGCGCCCCAAAGACCGGCACCGTAAACAGGAACGACATATTTAGTCTGGCCGTCCACTTCGCACACAAATACGTGCAGACGTTGTTGTTCTTTTGCTTCTTTCTCGTAGTTGGTAGCAAATTCGCCAGTATTTTCAGTCAGCGTACCGTCTACGTTCATCAGCATATCACCTTTTACATATTTCTGATATTCTGCATCCGCATCTTCTACATTCTTAATGTTCAATGCAGCAAGAATCTGCTTTTTAGTGTCCAACTGCACATTCTTGTTTTGTGTTTCTCTCAATGAAGAGCTAACGAATGCCAGCAGGAATGCAACGATAACAACCATTACCGAAGCATAAATGATAGTATAACTATTACTATTCGTATTCATTTTCATTCGGTATTTATTGGTTAGACTTGATAGCACGTTTCTCGCGGCGACTGATATTTCCCTGTACTACACAGTAGTCAATCAGCGGTGCGAAGATGTTCATTAACAGGATAGCGAGCATCATACCTTCGGGGTAACCCGGGTTCAGAACACGGATAACGATCGCCATGACACCAATCAGGAATCCGAAAATATACTTACCTCTTTCCGTACGTGCGGAAGTAACAGGGTCGGTAGCCATAAACACGGCACCGAAGCAGAAACCACCGAGAACGAGGTGTTCGTACCAAGGCATTTGCGCCATTGTATTGTTTTCCATGCCGATTGCGTTGAACACCCAAGCCATGAATGCACCACCGACAAACACAGAAATCATAGTCTTCCAACTAGCAACCCCTGTCCACAAAAGGATAACGGCACCAATCAGAATAGCGATCACGCTTGTTTCACCGATAGAACCGGGAATCAGACCTGTCACCATATCCATGCTGAACTCAGGCACAGTACCTGTCGTTGCAGCTAATCCCAGAGGAGTGGCAACCGTAAGTCCGTCTACCGCCTGTCCCATACCGAAAATAGTGTCGCCGGATACCCAAACGGCATCACCGGACATCTTGGTCGGATAAGCGAAGAACAGGAATGCACGAGTAATCAACGCTACGTTGAAAATGTTCATACCTGTACCACCGAATACCTCTTTCGCAAAGATAACAGAAAATGCAGTAGCTACGGCGAGAATCCACAACGGACAGTCAACCGGAACAATCATCGGGATCAGGATACCCGAAACGAGGAATCCTTCCTGAATTTCTTCCTTCTTCCATTGAGCTACGATGAACTCAATGCCCAGACCTACTACATAAGATACGATTATTTTCGGCAACACTGCCAGGAATCCGTAGATAAACATTTCGAAGAAGCTGCCTGTGGCACCTGTATGAGTGAAATGCTGATAACCTACGTTGTACATACCGAACAGCAACGCCGGTACTAACGAAATAACCACAATCGACATGATACGTTTGCTGTCGATCGCGTCGTGTATGTGCGTTCCCGTTTTCGCAGTCTTGCTGGGCA
>ERZ839823.2978-NODE-2978-length-11779-cov-3.322757_pt1 | contig 11779 bp, 10 predicted proteins | sample MGYA00519862_ERZ839823 | MGnify/ENA primary metagenome ERZ839823 (study PRJEB31850, sample SAMEA3708853) | human gut metagenome | biome: human gut; feature: human-associated habitat; material: faeces | place: China | collected 2014 ...
TATAAAGTTCTGAAAACTTGCTCAGCGGGGAGAAAAGACTTTTTTGACACGCTGAGTTAGAATCTGATGAGGAGGATCTCACCATGCGCGTCATCACCGGCTCCGCCAGGGGCCGCCGTCTGAAGGAATTAGAGGGGATGGAGACACGGCCCACCACCGACCGGGTGAAGGAAGGGCTGTTCAACGTCCTGCAATTTGATATTGAGGGCCGTAAGGTCCTGGACCTGTTTGCCGGCACCGGCCAGCTGGGCATCGAGTGCCTCAGCCGGGGCGCGGCTTCCGCTGTGTTTGTGGACCGACGGCCGGATGCGGCAGCTTTGACCCGCGAAAACCTGAAGCTCTGCGATCTGACGGACCGGAGCCGGGTAGTGGCCGGGGACTCCATGGAATTTCTCAAGGCCGCCCGGGAAAAATATGACCTGATCTTTCTGGACCCGCCCTATGAGACGGAACTGCTGGAGACGGCCATCGCCCATATTGCCCGCCATGACCTGCTGAACGTTCACGGCATGATGATCGCGGAGCATCCGGTGGACAAGGCCCTGCCGGCCCTGTCCGCACCCTACCGCATGGGCCGGACCTACCGGTACGGCAAAATCGCCGTCACCATCTACCACCGGGACGGAGACGAGGGGGCGCAGGTATGAGGATCGCAGTCTGTTCCGGCAGCTTTGACCCCATCACGCTGGGACACATGGATATTATTCGCCGCACGGCGGCCTGCTTCGATCAGGTGTATGTCTGCGTCAGCCCCAATGCAGAAAAGCGGGGCCAGATGTTCACCCCGGAGCAAAAGCTGAAGCTTGTGGAGGCGGCGGTTTTAGAGCTGCCCAACGTAACGGCGGAGCTGTACGGCGGCCTGCTGGCCGATTTCGCCGCGGAGCGGAAGGCTACCGCCATTGTCCGGGGCATCCGGACCCAGAGCGATTTCGACACGGAATATCAGCAGGCCATGGTGAACCGGGGCCTGCATCCGGGCCTGGAAACGCTGCTGCTGCCTGCGGACCCGGCGTACATCTATTTGAGCTCCACCGTGGCAAGGGAGATGATCCATTATCATCAGCCCCTTGATAAGTACCTGCCCAAGGCGATCCTGCCCCTGATCCGGGACTGGACGGAACAACGATAAGGAGAATGCGTTATGGCTGAAAACGATGTAAACCGTTTAATTGATATGCTGTATGAACGGGTCGAGGACGCCAAGTCCCCCGCCCTGAAGCCCAACCTCAGCATGGTGGACCGGGACGAGGTGCTGGATCTGCTGGACGAGCTGCGGAACCAGCTTCCTGTGGAGCTGAAACGGGCTCAGGAGCTGCTGGCCGCCCGGGAAAAATTTGTGGACGAGGCCAAGCGGGACGTGGAGCGGATGATGCGTCAGGCGGATCTGGAGGCCAAGAGCAAGGTCTCTGACAGCGAGGTGCTCTATGCCGCCAAGGAGAAGGCCCGGAAGATCATCGCCGACGCGGAGGATCGCTCCCGCCAGCTCTGTCAGGTGGCAAATGAGTACGCAGAGGACGCTTTGGCCCGGACGGAGGAGGCTGTACAGGCCGCGCTGACCGAGGTGAAGCAGTCCCGGTCCGCATTCCGGGCCGCTTCCGCCGCCAAGCTTCAGGAACAGCGGGAAAAGCTGGAGGCAGAAAGAAAGACTGCGGAAGAGGCAGAGAATTGACGTGCTGTCCGCCGCAATGTAAGCGGACGAAACACATAGGAACAAGTATAGTCGGTGTGGAAAAGGCGGTTGACCATAACGGCGACTGTCTGCCGTAAAAAAGGGGATTTGCGGGAAAATTCGTTAAAAATGACGAAAAAGAACCTGCAACTTTTTCGAAAAACTCTATATTTAGCGCAACCTGCGTTCTGAAAAAGAATGACAACACAAGATATTGTGTTGTCATTCTTTTTGATTTTACGTAAACCAATCGGCAACGATGGAACAATTGTTTGAAAACGGTGAATTATTCCTGACTTTTGGCAAAAAGTGGCCTGTTTTCAAGGGTTTGCGTCGGAAAAAAATACTTGCAATCCCCCTTGAAATCGCTTATACTCAGGGTGTGTGGTGGGGAAAAGTGGGGAAGATGTGGATAACAGTGCCACATTGGACCACGAAAACCCAAAAAGTAGGGAAGGAGGGCACCGCTATGGCCAGACTCATGGGCAAGTCCAATAACACCATTGACTCCAAGGGCCGTCTGGTGATCCCCTCCGCCATGCGGGAGGCCCTGGGCGACACGTTCTACATTACCATCGGCGCGGAGCACTGCCTGACCATTTACCCCGAGGCCAAGTGGAACCAGATGTCCGAGGATATGGACGAGCTGCCCTACACCGAGGCCCGGGCGCTGACGCTGCTGTATGCCAACGCTGTGGAGTGCGAGCCTGACGGTCAGGGCCGCGTTCTGATCCCCGCTGCCCTGCGCAGCTACGCGAACCTGAAAAAGACCGCCACCATCGTTGGCATGAACGCCTTTGCCGAGATTTGGGATTCCGCCACCTGGACGGAGCGGGAACGCCAGATGCTGGAAGAGGACGATATGGCCGCCGCCATGGACGCCTTGGCGCGGGCCCGTCGGAATCGGAGCTGAGCTATGGAATTTACCCACAAGCCCGTTTTGCTGGCCGAGTGCATCGAAGCGCTGCATATCCGGCCGGAAGGGATTTATGTAGACGGCACACTGGGCCGTGCAGGGCACTCAAGAGAGATCGCCCAAAGGCTCACCACCGGCCGGCTGGTGTGCATTGACCGGGACCAGGCCGCTATCGACGCGGCTCAGGAGCGATTGGCCCCCTGGATGGACCGGGTGACGCTGGCCCACAGCAATTTCGACCGGGTCAGCGAGATTTTAGCGGAGTTGGACATTCCCGGCGTGGACGGTATGTTATTTGATCTTGGAGTATCCTCTCCTCAGCTGGATGACGCGTCCCGTGGATTTTCCTATATGCATGACGCACCGCTGGACATGCGGATGGACGCCACCGCCCCTCTCACCGCTTATGATGTGGTAAACACCTGGAGCTACGAGGAGCTGCGCCGCATTTTGTTTGAGTACGGCGAGGAGCGCTACGCCCCCGCCATTGCGAAAAGAATCGTACAGGCCCGGGAGACCGCGCCGGTCCAGACTACATTGGAACTGGCGGAGCTGATCCGCTCCGCCATGCCTGCCGCCGCGCTCCGGGAGAAACAGCACCCGGCCAAGCGGAGCTTTCAGGCCATCCGCATTGCCGTCAACGGTGAGCTGGACGCCCTGCCGCCCATGCTCAGCGGAGCCATCGACCACCTGAACCCCGGCGGCCGGCTGGCCGTCATCACCTTCCATTCTCTGGAGGACCGCATTGTGAAGCGGGCCTTTCAGGATGCCGCCAAAGGCTGCACCTGCCCGCCGGAATTTCCGGTGTGCGTGTGCGGGAAAAAGCCCAGAGTGCGGTTGGTGACCCGAAAGCCCATCGTTTCGGGAGCGGCGGAGCTGGAAGAAAACAGCCGGGCCCGCAGCGCCAAGCTGCGGGTGGTAGAAAAATGTGACCCATTTGATATTTGACTTTTAAAAAGGGACAAGCCCTTTATTGTGTGTTGATTTTGTGGAAGGGAGGGACTCTGCAATGGCGTCAGCGGCCAGAGAATACCGTTATGCGCATCGGGAATTCAGCACAAACGGGAGTCTGGCCCGGGATCTGGACTGGGCGGTCCGGGAACGGGAATTGGAACATGCCGGCGAGGTCCCTCGCCACGAGCGGACACAGGCGGCTCCGAAGGTTTATCATAAGGAACAGGTTTTGGTGCGGGAGCGCCAGGCGATCCCCGTGCTATCTGTGTTGGGGGTAACGGCTGTGGCCGTGGCCGCGGTGATGCTGCTGCTGAGCTATGTGCAGCTGACCACCTTGGCCGCCGACACCGTGGCTCTGAAAAGTGAACTGACGGTCTTACAGGCGGAAAATGTCAGCCTGACGGCCCAGCACGAGCAGATGTTTGATATGGCCACCGTCAAGGAGGTGGCGGCTGCTGCCGGAATGGCCAAGCCCACCAGCAGCCAGATCACCTATCTGGATCTGGACAGCGAGGACAGCGCCGTGGTCTACCGGACGGAGACCCCCAGCGTTTTCAGCCGGATCTTAAGCTCCTTGCATCATGGAGTCTACGCCGTGGTGGAATATTTCGACTGAACCTGAAATAAGTATGTTGTGACACAGCGGGGAGTGAGAAGCCGGCGTCTTCTTACTCCCCTTCTTTGCTGAATTGCCCCTGAAAGGAGAACTCTATGGCATCCAATCCCCGGAGAAAAAGCGATGCGGCCCGGCGGGCCAATCAGGTCATCCGCAGCCGGACGGTGCTGGTCATGCTGCTGCTGGGCATCGTGACCTTTGCAGTGCTGCTCTGGAAGCTCTATGACATCCAGATCCGTCAGCACAGCGTATTGCAGGAAAAAGCCATCGAGCAGCAGACCCGCAGCGCCGTGGTCAACGCCTCCCGAGGCACCGTTTATGACCGAAACCTCAACACGCTGGCCATTTCCGCCACGGCGGAAACGGTGCTGCTGTCTCCTCTGGATATCGAAAAATTTGTCACCAGCCAGAAGGAAGCACAGGAAAAAGCGGCACAAAAGGCGGCGGATAAGGGCGAGACTTACACGCCTCAGGTCCTTCGGGATCAGCACTACATCGCCAAGGGACTCGGCCGGATCTTGAATCTGGAGCAGGGGGCCATCGAGGAGCGGATGGAGCGCACCTATTCCCAGTATGAGATCCTGAAGAAGCGGACGGACCAGACGGTTTCCGATGAGGTCCGCCGCTTCATCAACGGCGAGATCGATCCGGAGGGAAACGAGATCCCCGAGGGGCAGCGGGTGAAGCTGAAGGGCGTCTGGCTCCAGCCGGATTCCAAGCGGTACTACCTGTACGGGTCTCTGGCTTCCGGCATTCTGGGCTTTGTCAACTCCGACGGCGTGGGCAGCGTAGGTCTGGAGGCCAAGTACGACGATACCCTTACCGGCACTGCCGGGTATACCATCAGTGCCCGAAACGCCGCCGGTGCGGAGTTGATGTATAACTACGAGCAGATCTTCGATGCGGAAAACGGACACAGTCTGGTGCTGACGCTGGATGCCAACGTCCAGATGAGTCTGGAAAACGGCTTGGAGAGTATGCTGAAAAAATACGGCGCCAAAAACGGCGGCACCGGCATCGTTATGGATGTGAACTCCGGAGCTATCGTGGCTATGGCGTCCTATCCCAACTACGATCTGAATGACTACGGCACGATTTTTGACGATGCCCTGAAGACCAAGCTGGATACGGAGCTTGCCAAGATCGACGCAAAGCGCTCCACCTATGAATCGGAGGAGGCGTATGCCGAGGCCCGGTCTGCGGCCATCAACAGCGCCGTTCAGTCCCAGTGGCGCAACAAGTGCATCGACTCCACCTACGAGCCGGGTTCCACCTATAAGCCCATTACGCTGGCGGCGGCGCTGGAGGAGGGCAAGGTGACGAAAAACTCCACCTTCTACTGTTCCGGCTCCACCCGTGTGCAGGGCTGGAACAAGGCCATCTACTGTTCCAACCACAGCGGCCACGGTCAGCAGACCCTCATCGAGGCGGTGGGCCATTCCTGCAACCCTGCCTTTATCAGCATGGGCCTGTCCGTGGGAACGGAGACCTACTACAAGTATCTGAAATCTTTCGGCCTGATGGATAAGACCGGCATCGACATGATCGGTGAGGTGAAGGGCATTTTTCAGGATGAAAAGAGCTTCAACTCTCAGGTGGTGTCTCTGGCATCCTACTCTTTCGGCCAGACCTTCAACGTGACGCCCATCGAGTTGATCCGGGCTCAGGCGGCCTGCGTCAACGGCGGCTATCTCTATCAGCCCTACATTGTGGAGCAGGTGCTGGACGAGGACGGCAACGTTCTGTCCCAGCATGACTCTACTCCAGTGCGGCAGGTCATCAGCGAGGAGACCTCCGCCATTGTCCGGGAGGCGCTGGAATATGTGGTCTCCTCCGGCAGCGGCAAAAATGGCCGGGTGGCGGGCTACCGCATCGGCGGCAAGACCGGCACCGCCGATAAGACCGGCACCAAGACCAACGACAACCCAAAGGGCGACGTGGTGGTGTCCTTCATGTGCTTTGCCCCGGCAGACGATCCCAAGTACATCATGCTCCTGACTATGGACACCCCTCGCCGTGATACCGGCACCGCCGTGTACGGCGGTACCATGGTGGCTCCCGTGGCCGGTCAGATCATGGGCGAGATCCTGCCCGCACTGGGTATTGAACCGAATTACAGCGCCTCAGAGCTGGCGGGCGCCGATGCCGCCGTGCCCTATGTGGTGGGCAAGAGTGCAGCGGACGCGAAGGCAGCTTTGAAGGCGGCGGGCTTTGCCTGTACCACCGTGGGAAGTGGCGATACCGTGACGGACCAGACCCCGGCGGGCGGCGCCATCGTGCCCAATAATGCCTCCATCGTGCTCTATCTGGGCGTGGAGAAGCCAAATGCCCCCAGCACCGTCCCCAACGTGGTAGGTAAGACCCCGGCGGAGGCCAACAAGGCCCTGACCAATGCGGGCCTCATTATGAAGGTCACCGGCGCCACCAGCACCGGCGGCAGCACCGGCAGCGTCACCGCCATTTCCCAGAGCGCGGAGGCGGGGACGGAATTGGCTGCCGGCAGCGTGGTCACGGTGCGTTTCGGCGCGAAAACCACGGACTGACCGCCCCTTACCGCACTTTTTGCCAGGTTTATGACACCATTTTCGGTATGCTTTCCGGAAAAACCTGCTACAATAGCCAAGGAGTGCTTTGTATACAGCCGCCGACTGCCCTGCGAGGGGGGCGGTGGACTTTCGTGAAACAAGACCGATCAAATGGAGGAAAACGATATGAAACTGCGGGAACTGCTCAACGGCGTCCCTGTCGCGTCCTGCGCGGTGGATCTGGAAATGGAAATCACCGGCGTCAGCTATGATTCCCGGGCCACCCAGCCCGGAGACCTGTTCGTAGCCATGACCGGCTACGCCACAGACGGCCACAAGTATATCGCCACGGCGCTGGAAAAGGGCGCGGCGGCGGTGTTGTGCCAGAATTTGCCGGAGGGGGATGGCCCTTATATCCGAACGGCGGATTCCCGCCGTGCGCTGGCGGTGATCGGGGCTAACTGGTTCGGCCATCCCGCCGAGGAGATGACCATGATCGCCGTCACCGGCACCTGCGGCAAGACCACCACCACCTATCTGCTCAAGGCCATTCTGGAGCAGGCACGGGGGGCCAAGGTGGGCCTTATCGGTACCAATCAGAACATGATCGGGCAGGAGGTCATCCCTACGGACCGCACCACGCCGGAATCCTTTGAGGTCCAGCGGCTCTTCCGGGAGATGGCGGACGCCGGGTGCGCCTATGCGGTGATGGAGACCTCCTCCCACGCCCTGTGTCTGGACCGGGTCTACGGCGTTTACTATGCGGTGGGCATCTTCACCAATCTGACACAGGACCATCTGGATTTCCATGTAACGATGGAAAACTACTGCGATGCCAAGGCCATTTTGTTCCGAAACTGCGGCGTCGGCGTAGTGAACGGTGACGATCCGTGGACGCCCCGGCTGCTGAAGGATGCCACCTGTCAGGTGCGCACCTACGGCGTCAAGTCCGAGGCGGACCTCCGGGCGGAAAACGTGGTGCTGTCTGCCAATGGCATTGCCTTTGACGCGGTGACAAAAACCGAGAGGGTACCCATCCGGGTGAATATCCCCGGCGGCTTTATGGTGTATAATACGTTGGATGTGCTGGGGGCCGCACTGGCGCTGGGCGTTTCTTTAAAGGACAGCGCTGCTGTTCTGGCCAAGGTCCCCCATGTGCAGGGGCGGGTGGAGGTAGTCCCCACCCCCGGCAAGGACTATACCATCCTCATTGACTACGCCCACACGCCGGACAGCATGGTGAACGTGCTGCAAACGGTGAAGGAATTTGCCAAGGGCCGCACCGTGGCGGTGTTCGGCTGCGGCGGCGACCGTGACAAGACCAAGCGCCCCCGCATGGGCAAGGCGGCGGCGGACTGGTCCGATTTTGCCGTTGTCACCACCGACAATCCCCGGACCGAAGAACCTGCGGCCATCATCCGGGACATTCTGCCGGGCTTTGACGACAGCAACACCCCTTACGAAGTGGTGGAGGACCGGGTGGAGGCGATCCATTGGGCCATGGACCATGCCCAGAAGGACGATGTGATCGTTCTGTGCGGCAAGGGTCACGAGACCTATCAGGAAGTGAACCACCAGAAGTTCCACATGGATGAGCGGGAGATCGTGGCGGAGCACCTGAACAGCGGACGCTGAGGTCCGGCAGACTTTAGGCATCCCCATTTCACAAATACAGCCGCGTGTGGCGGCAAAAACACCGGCCGGATGTGTACCGGACGGTCAGCAAGAGAAAGGCCCTGACGGGGAAAGCTGTCAGGACCGGGATAAGGAGAAAGCATGAGTATCTATGTGACGTTACTGGCCGGCTGTGTGCTGACCATGATTCTGGGCAAATTCGTACTGGCGGAGCTGCGGAAGCTGAAGGCCGGACAGGAGATCCGGCAGGACGGCCCCACCTGGCACAATTCCAAGGCGGGCACCCCCACCATGGGCGGTATTGCCTTTATTCTGGGCAGCGGCATCGTGACCTTTGCCTGCGGCTGGCAGCAGATGCTGGCGGGGGACTTCGCCCATCTGTATGTGTACCTGTTCGCCCTGATCTTCGGGCTCATCGGTTTTGTGGATGACTACCGCAAGGTCCGCCAGCACCAGAACGAGGGCCTGACCGCCAAGCAGAAGTTTGTCTTACAGCTTCTGGCGGCGGTGGTGTTCCTGTGCCTGATGCGGTATGAGGGCCTTTTGACCAACGATCTCTATATCCCCTTCATCAACGTGACGCTGACAGTGAACTGGATCGTGTATCTGATCTTTGCCGCCTTCGTCATCGTGGGCTGCGTCAACTCCGTGAACCTCACCGATGGTATCGACGGTCTGGCCTCCAGCGTCACCGCTGTGGTCATGGCGTTCTTCATGGGCGCCGCTATGATCTGGAAATTCACTACGCTGGGGATCTTTTCCTCCGCCCTGTGCGGCAGTCTGGTGGGCTTTTACGCCCTGTATAACCGCCATCCCGCCAAGTGCTTTATGGGAGACACCGGCAGCCTGTTTTTAGGCGGCGCGGTGGCGGCGCTGGCCTTTGCCTTTGATATGCCGCTGGTGCTGATTCCGGTGGGGATCATCTACATTCTGGAAACTTTGTCCGATATTATACAGGTTGGATACTTCAAGGCCACTCATGGCAAGCGGTTTTTCAAAATGGCCCCTCTGCATCACCATTTGGAGCGGTGCGGCTGGAGCGAGGTGAAGATCGTAACGGTCTTTGTGTCCATTACGGCAGTGTTCTGCCTGCTGGCGTATTGCGGCATCCGGGGCCGCTATCTGTAAACCGGTAAGACCTTGACTTGATTCGGAGAGAAAGGAGGAAACATCCATGACCCAGACACGGCCCCGCCGCCGTCCCCTGACCCATCAGGAGAAGCTGGCCCTTCAGGAGCGCAAGCAGCGCCGCCGGGAAAAAATGGAAGAGAGCCGGGAACTGGCCAAAGGTCCCATCGACCTGACCTTCTGTCTGCTGGTCATGCTGCTGACGGCCATCGGTCTGGTGATCCTCCTGTCTGCCAGCTTTCCCTCCGCCTATTATGAGAAAGCACCCTCCCGCCACAACCCGCTGTATTACTTTGAAAAGCAGGGCGTTTTCGCCGTGCTGGGCACGGCGGTGATGCTGCTGGTCAGTAAGTTCAACTACCAGCGGCTTCGCGGCGCGGGCAGAGCCTTGATCTATGTGTCCGTGATTTTTCTGATTCTGGTCATCATCCCCCACAACCCCATTGCGGTGACGGCCAAGGGCGCTACCCGCTGGCTAAAGATCGGCGTGCAGTTCCAGCCCTCGGAGATCGCCAAGGTGGCAATCATTACCTACTTTGCCGACAGCATTTCCCGAAAAAAGGACAAAATGCGCAGCTTCCGCTACGGCGTGCTACCCTACGCCTTTATTCTGGTGGTAGTGGCAGGCCTGGTGGCCGTTGAGCCCCACCTCTCCGGCGCGATCCTGATTTTGGGCGCGGGGGCGGCTATGATGCTGGTGGGCGGCATCAACTGGATCTGGGTAGGTACTGCCGCTGGCGCGGCGGTTGGCATGGTGTATGTGGCTTTATTTGTCATCGGCTATAACAAATCCCGCGTTATATACTGGCTGGACCCTTGGGCAGATGCCGCGGATAAGGGCTATCAGCTTTCCCAGAGCCTCATTACCATTGGCTCCGGCGGGTTGTGGGGACTGGGTCTTGGCAAGAGCCGGCAGAAGTTCCTGTTTCTGCCGGAGGAGCACAACGATTTCATTTTCTCCATCGCCTGCGAGGAATTGGGTCTGGTGGGCGCGGGGATCATCATGCTGCTGTTCGCGGCGCTGATCCTTCGAGGCTACTGGATCGCCCTCCACACCCGTGACCGGTTCGGCACGCTGTTGGCGGTGGGCTTTACCACGCAGCTGGCGGTACAGGTGTTTTTGAACATCAGCGTGGTGACGGGACTGCTCCCCACCACCGGCATTTCTCTGCCGTTTTTCAGCTACGGTGGCACCGCCCTGCTTATCCAGCTGGCGGAGATGGGCGTGATCCTGAGCGTATCCAGGCAAATGAAGCCAACAAAGGCAGGGTAAACACCTGCCTCAGCGTGTCGAAAAGTTTTTTCGCCCCGCTGACACATTTTCAGAACTGTTAGTTCTGAAAATATTGGATTTTAATGGCGCAGGACACCCTTCTTGGGTTTCCCGCGCACACCCTTCCTTACCGTTTTCTTGATAGCCTTAGGCAGGATAAACACCTGCCTTTTTGGCTTGTTTTGACATCTTTTTGGAAAGGGGCGCTGCTGGTGGAAAAGCGCATTGACCGGGTGATCTTCACCTGCGGCGGCACGGCGGGCCATGTGAACCCGGCTATTGCCGTGGCGCAGCTGATGGCGGAGAAGAACCCGCAGATCAAAATACTGTTCGTTGGGGCGGAGCGGGGGTTGGAAAAGGACCTGATTCCCAAGGCGGGATATGAATTCCGCACCGTTCACATCTCCAGCTTTCACCGCTCCCTCAAGCTGGCGGAGATCAAGCACAATCTGGTGTCCCTCTACAATATGGTCCGCTCCCCGGCAGAGGCCCGGGCTATTTTGAAGGAGTTTCGACCTGACGCGGTGATCGGAACCGGCGGCTATGCCAGCTATCCCACCGTGAAGGCCGCCGCCAAAATGGGCATCCCCACGGCGGTCCATGAGTCCAACGCCGTGCCGGGACTGACCACGGAGCTGCTGGAGCCTTACGCCGGGCGGATCATGGTAGGCTTTGAATCCTGCCGCCAGCACTACAAGCACCCGGAGAAGGTGGCCGTCACCGGCACCCCGGTCCGGGAGGACTTCTTCACCCTGACCAAGGAGGCGGCCAAGGAAAAGCTGGGCGTCAATGACGGACGGCCGCTGATCGTCTCCTTCTGGGGGTCTCTGGGCGCTTCCGGCATGAACGCCCAGATGGCGGATATGCTGGCTTTGGAGGCGGGGAAGGAGCCGTTCCATCATATCCACGGCGCGGGCAAGAGCGGATATGCTGCCGTGCTGAAGGCATTGGCGGAGAAGGGCGTGGACCTGAAGGACCACCCCTCCCTGCAGGTCCGGGAATACATCTATGACATGGCCCCGGTGATGCGGGCGGCGGATCTGGTGATCTGCCGGGCGGGAGC
>ERZ839823.2981-NODE-2981-length-11773-cov-3.335723_pt1 | contig 11773 bp, 9 predicted proteins | sample MGYA00519862_ERZ839823 | MGnify/ENA primary metagenome ERZ839823 (study PRJEB31850, sample SAMEA3708853) | human gut metagenome | biome: human gut; feature: human-associated habitat; material: faeces | place: China | collected 2014 ...
GTCAGGCGATGCCTTCCTGATTAAAATTAAGATTTTAATCAGGAAATAGTATCAGCGGGTTCCCGTCCGGAGGAGGGAGAATACCTTCAGGGATTCCAGCGCGCGCCCCGTGCTGTCAAAAAACGCCTGATTGTCCACGGCGCTGCCGCCGTAGTATTTGCCCGCGTCCTCCGGGTCGTAGGAGGCGGCGTAGGAGCTGGCCCAGCCGGAGCCGTACTGCTCCCATTTCCGGCTGTTTTCCGCCCGGCTGCCGCCTCCGGCGCTGATCCATGCGCCCTCCCAGTAGAAGACACCGATGCCGTTTGTCGTGTCCTCCGCCATTGTACGGACAACGTCCGCCACGGCATCGGCCTGTCCCTGTACGGTAAGGGGATAGGGTTTGGCATAGCTGCCGCCCTCGCCGATGGTATTGCCGAAGAAATCCGTATCCTCCGGGGTGTAGGCGTAGGAGGTTTCCGCTACCATGACCTTCTTGCCGTAGGCTTCGGCAATCTGAGAGAGCACGGCGGCGAGATTCTCCAGCGTCCCATGCCAGTAAGGGTAGTAGGAGGTGGCGAATACATCGTAATCCAGTCGGAAATCGTCCAGCGTTTTCGCGTAGAAGCGCATGGCGTCGGCGTTCTCCGGATTCGTGAAGTGAACGGCCACCAGTGCCTCCGGGAAAATTGCCCGGACGGCTCGGGAGCCGGCCTCCATCAGATAGCAGATGTTCCCCCAGGCGGTTTCCCCGCAGAGACTGCCGTTGGTCTCATTGCCCAGCTGCACCATGCCTACGTCCACCTTGGCGTCCTTCAGCTGCTGAAGGCAGTCCGTGGTGTAGCGGTTCAGGGCATCGGCCTTTTCGTCGATTTCCATACCGACCCACGCTTTGGGAACCATCTGCTTACCGGGATCGGCCCAGAAATCGGAATAGTGAAAATCGACAAGAAGCTTCATGCCGTACCGGGTGGCTCGCTTGCCGATGGCGAGGGCGGTGCCGATGTCGCAGTTTCCGCCGCCGTAGCCCCGACCGGAGCCGTCGTAGGGATCCACCCACACCCGAACCCGGATGTAGTTGATCCCGTTTTCGGAAAGGATCTCAAAAACGTCCTTCTCCTTACCGTCAAAATCATAGTACCGGACGCCGCCCGCCTCCAGCGACGGCACGATGGAGGCGTCCATGCCCAGAATAAAGGCTTCGGTCATACCCTCAATCCTCGGAACATACAGCGTGTCCGATGTGACGACCCGCTTCTTCCCGCCGCACCCGGTCAGGCACCCGGCCAGCAGGCAGACGATCAGCCATGCGGAAAACCTTCTTTTCACGGTTGCTTCCTCCCTTAAGTCTCTCGCCGAAGTGCTTTTCCGGATTGTGCGTTTATTTTTCGGGTTCTTCCGTTTCGGGGTTCCGGAATACCTCCACCCGTTCAAGCCGAATCGTCACACGGGTCTGTCCGCCAATGGTGCAGGTAAACAGCGTCAGATCCCAGTCCCCTGCTTCCATCCCCTCCGTGTCCATGGGGTTCAGCGTCTCCCGCTCCACCACCTGGAAGGTCACCACATGCTCATCCATATCCGTAAACAGGACGGTGTCCCCGGGTTGGAGCTCCTTCAGCTTTCCGAAATGGGACGCATAGTTGTGGGCGCAGATGATCAGGTTGTCCTGATACAGAGAGCCTGAATACCGGCAGGGGGCAACCTTCAATGCGGGATAGTCCCACTGGCTGATCACCGGCAGCTCAAGCTCCAGCGACGGAATGCTCAGCACGCCGATGTAGTCCCGGCCGTTGATGGTCTTCACCGGCATCTCCCGCTGGACTTCCGGCAGGGATTCCGGAACGGTCGTGGGTTCGGCTTCGTCATCGCCTGCTTCCGTGGGGAGGGCATCGCACAGCTGGGCAATGACCTGCTGGGCGGAGTCCCGGGCTTCGTGGGACTCCCGTTCATTGTAAGCCGAAAGGAACAGGGCCGCCGCAATCAGCAGCAGCCCCGCATTGATCCAGACGGTTCCCCGGTTAGCCTTCATCCCTGGCCTCCCGGCGGCGGAACAGACCCACGGCGATGCAGCCAAGCCCCGCACAGGCCAGCACCGGCACCGGCCACCACAGCTGCCCGGTCTGGGGAAGCTTCTTCCCGCCGCCGGAAGAGGGAGGCGCGGTGGGCTTGACCTCCCGTTCCAGATCGGTCTTGGGCTGGCTGGTCACGTCGTATTGGTATTCGTCCCGGTAGAGGTAAGGCACGCTCACCAGGAAGGGAGCGGTTTTCCCGTAGCCGGGAGCGGCGGTTTTCTGCACCACCAGATACAGACCGAAGGTCAGGTCGGAAAAGGTCGCGTTGCCGTCTCTATCGACGGTCACGGGATCGGAGGTGACGGGAGTCAGCTTCCCTTTCAGCTCTGCCAGCCGCCCCGCCAGATCCGGGGACTCAATGTCGCCGAATTCGGGAATGTCCGCCTGAATTTCTTCCACGGGGACGAAGCTGTAGTTGCCGTCGTCCTCCGCCACGTCGCCCACCTTGTACAGGGCAAGCGTGCCGCCGCGGACGGCTTTTCCCTTGTAGGTCATGGAGACGGTGATGCTGCAATGGCCGTTCCGGCTCTCATCCGGAACCGCGTGGGCGGCGGCGGACAGGGGCAGAGCAAGCAGGAAAAGCAGCGCCAGCAGGCCGGAAATAACATGCTTTCTCATGAAAAAAACCTCCTATTTCTTTCTGCGCCTGGGCAGCAGCAGAAGGATCAGCAGAATCAGCAGCATGGGGACCGCCACGACGGGCGCCACCAGCATGGGCTCTAACTGGACGGCGTCGGCGGTGACCCGCACGGTTTTGACTTCCTCGATATTGTCGATGCGGTGTCCGCGAACCAGCAGCCGGTGGGTATTGATGCCGTAGGGGGTGCAGGTCACCAGGGTGCAGTAGTCCTCCCCCTCCGTGATTTCCAGCGCGGCGGTATCCTGAGGCTCCACAATGAGGATTTGATCCACCTCATAGGTCAGGATCTCATCCAGCACCCGCAGGAGGAAGGTATCCCCCTCCCGGAGCTTGTCCAGGTTGGTGAACAGCTTGGCGCTGGGCAGACCCCGGTGACCGGAGAGGACGCAGTGGGTGCTCTCCCCGCCCACCGGCAGGCTGGACCATTCCAGATGGCCCACGGCCACCTGTAGGACGGAATCCTCCGTGCCGTGGTAGATGGGCAGGCTCACGTCGATTTCGGGAATCTCGATATAGCCCATGACCCCCAGTCCGGATATGTCCAGCAGGCTTTCGTATTCGGCCTTCTGCTCCTCGGAGAGGAGGAAGCTGTTGCTGCGACTACACAGGTTCCGGTTATACTGCCGCGCGGCGTCCCAGATGGCATCATAGCTGGCGTTGTCGAGAGCGGCCACGTTTTCGGCGTAGGTGGTAATGGCCTTGGTCTGGTGGAAGGAGTTCCAGTAGTCACTGACGGTGGGGTACAGCAACAGGGACAGCCCTATGAGCAATAGGAACACCAGAACAATGGTGGATAGATGTTTTCGCATACAGGGTTCTCCTTGTGGCTGTGTGCCGGGGAGGGGCGCTCCCCGGCACAGAACTTATGGTTAAGAAAGCGGAATTAAGGGGTGTGTACTCTCAGGAATTAACGATTGGCATCGCTCATGCGCTTCTTGGTGACCAGCAGGACGACCGCGCCCATCACCAGGACAGCGCCCAGTACATAGAAGACGGTGGTGCCCATGCCGCCGGTGGAGGGCAGGGTCGTGCCAGTTTTGTTTTCGACCTCAGCGGTAACAGAAAGCTTCGTGATATCCGTGCTGCTGCCCGCTACCTTAACTTCAACAGGGGCAGTCAGCTGATTGTAGCCGGCGGGAGCCTTGGTTTCCACCAGATAGTAGGTGCCGTCGGCAAGGCCGCCGAAGGTGGCTTCGCCCTGAGCGTTGGTTGTCATGACAGTGGCAGCATTCTTGTCTGCAACCCATTCGACCTTCTTATCGGTATTCCACTTGTAGTACACGAGAGAGGTTCCAGCATCAGTGGTTACTTCCTTGTACAGGACAAACTTCGCGTTAGGCAGCTTGGTGGTTTTGCTGCCGGACTCAAACTTGTCGATAACGATCTTGGAGCTGTAGACCTCTTGCTTCTGCGCGGGCGTGGTGGTCGTATGGGTCGAATCGGTAGGATCGTTGCTGTAGGTCAATTTTGCCTCGTTCTTCGAGACCACCGCAATTGCCTTTTCATTGACGGTAGCCGTATAAGTAACTGTGATGGCATCGCCAACAGTGCAATTCTTGACAAGAATGGTCACCTTGAACGTATTAGGAGCGGTTTCAGCATCATAGGCGATCGTGCACTTGTCGGTGTCAGCGGTCACATCAGCACTTCCAACCTTTACCGCAAGGCTGTTCCGGTTAAAGGTCAATCCCTCGCTCATGGTATCGGCGATTTCGTAAGTATAGGTTTCAAATCCCATGGTATCGGGTACCTTGCCGGTAATGGTGTAGTTGACCGTCTCGCCCACATCGGCGCTAACCTTATTATCGGTCTTCTCAAAGGGCATGTCGTTCTTATCGTGGATGGTGACAGTCGGGTTGGTGGTGGTCAGGTTGCACAGTGCGCCGGTGGAACTGGCGACGAAGTAGTAGCCCAGGTCGAGGTTGGAAACAGAGACAGAGTTAGCGTCTCCGGACAGTTGCAGTCCGGTCATACCATCGACAGCCGCCTTCAACGCCACGGCAAAGTCGGGCGCGCTGAAGCCGTTGCCGGTAGTAACGACATAAGTATCACCACCGTTGACCTGGGTCAGCGTCAGGCCATGCGCCCCTGTAGCATAGGCACTGACAGTGTTGAACCATTCGCTGGTGCTGTCAATGGTGTAAGAATAGTGTTCCTTAGCCGCATCATAGACCACATCAAAAATCTTGTAGGCTTTGTACTCCTGATTTGCAACGGGATTCGCAACGGTAATGGTGCCGGTGGTGGGGGGGGGTTACTGTTTCAGAGGCAAAGGCTGTGGTGGCCAGGGCGAAGACCATGACCAGTGCCAGCAGGAGACTGGCGAGTTTTCTTGCGTGTTTCATTTTTTGTGCTCCTTCTTTCATCGTAATTTTGAATTGGAATGGTGGCTTTCCGCGTGTCAGGAAGATGCCTCATCCTCCTTTCGACGCCTGCAATGGCTATACAACAGGGTCGCCGCGCCGAAGATCAGCGCCAGGCCGCCTGCGGTATAAGAGGTTGTTCCGGCTCCGCCGGTGTCGGGAAGCTCGTAGCCCCAAAGAGTGTCCTGAATGGGAAGCTCCAACACCTTGGAGTCGGTGCCGGTGGTAACGGTCAAAGCCGTTCCGGTGTCGGTGTCGCTGGCCTTTTCCAACGTTCCGTCCGGGTTCTCCGTGGCCGGGTAAAGCGTCGCGTCTTCGTCCCTGACCTCCAGAATCCAGGGTCCTGCCGTCATGTAATTTGACGGCGCCTGTGTCTCACGCAGATCGTAGGTGGTATTGCGCCGGATGCCTTCAAAGAGCGCGATGCCGTCTTTATCGGTGGTGACCTCCATAGAGTTCTCTGTCCCCTGTTCTTTCAGGGTGAACTTTGCGCCTTCCAGCAGCTTCGAAGCGTCCGCACTGTCCGTCTTCGTGATTTGCAGATTCAGCTGGGTCGTCATGGTGTTGGTAAAGGCGTCTCCCGGGATGGTCAGGGTGTAAGACCCGTCCGAATTGCTCCCCTGCCCAACCGCATCGCCCGACCCCGAAGAGCCGCCAGCGGTGTTTGATACTACATTGCCATAAACATCGAACACCACTTCTTTTCCCGGTGCGTAAGGGATATTTCCAATATCCTGTGTTTGCATCTTCCCATTATTGCTGAAAATGTAGTTGTATTTACCCGTTTCAGTAACAGAAAGGTCGTAATAGTAGGTGCCATCCGTATCCTTTGTCATGGGTTTTCCCGGCCACTCGCCTGCCGGTTTATTGTTACCTTCCCAAACGTACACGTTCACGATGTCCCAGTTATTTGTGTTCTGATAGCGTACCCTGAACGTCCCCGTCTGGGAGCCCGTTCCGGAGCCAGAGCCGGAGGAACCGCCGCTTTCGCTGCCGTCCAGCGTAACGGAGGCCACATTGTAGCTTTTGAACGTCACGCCCAAAAGGGAGACAGTTTTCTCCTCAATTGTCACCTGGATTGTATGTACGCTCTCATCATAGGTGATACCGGCTCGATTGTCGTTGACCTCGCTGAGCGTGTAGGTGTAGGTTCCGGCCTGGGTATACTGCACGTTGGGCGAAATCGTGAATTGCCCGGTAGCAGCATCAGCTCTTGCCGTGCCGACTTCCTCTCCTGCGCTGTTTTTCAGCAGGAACTGGAAGTCCCGTCCGCTCTCCTGCGCTACGCCGTCCTTAAGCAGGGCTTTGGTGCCGGTAATGTTCAGCGCAGGGGTGGCTGTCACAATTGTCTCTTTCTTGCCAAGGATCAGGCCGCCGTTGGTCATGATGCCGCCGCCGTGGATGTTGGAACGGTTGCCGGTGATAATCACTCCAGCAGCACCCTTCGCCGCGGCAACGGCCTCCGAATCAGGGTCTGCGGCAAGGCCAAAGAGGTAATTGGCTGTGGCATAGCCGGTTTTGCTGATTGTGATGTATTTTCCGTCACTGGAGCCAGTCCAGTTCGCCGCGCCGTCGCCCAGCATCTGACCAGTAACCAGAGAAATCGGGGCGTTGCCACCTTTGCGCACGCAGAAATAGTCCTTGTGTCCGTTGTCGGTAAAGGTTTTGTCGGTTTGGGCAACTTCTGAATCGGCATTCTTGCCGTTTCCTCCGCCGGACATATTCAGCCCACTATCGGAATTTCCGTAAATCGCCGCGCCTTCGGTATGCGTGATCAACGTCTCGCCGGTGGGGCAGGCCGCCACGCCGCCGCCATAACCGCCCGCAGTGTTGTCCGTAATCAGAGCATTGGTAATGTTCAGGCTGCCTTTATCCTGCACGAAAATACCGCCGCCGCCCCAGTCATTGTTGGAATTCGTTATGTTATTGGTAATGTATACCTTGCTCGTTGCCTGAATCACGCCGTTGGTGCCGCCGGCGATACGAAGACCGCCGCCCTCGCCCAGTTCGGCGCAGTTGCCGGCAATGGTTCCGCCGCTCATGGTAAAGCGGACATTGTGGCCAAAGAAGCCCGCGTAAATGCCGCCGCCTGCCAGACCGGAATAGTTGCCGGTGACATAGCCGCCGGTCATGTTCATAACGGAACTGTTCGCCAGGGCGATGCCGCCGCCGCCGTGGGTGTTGTTGACATCGCCCTGGCAGTCGTTGCAGTCGCATGCCTTATAGTTGTTGGTCACGTAGCCGCCGGACAGGTTCAGCGTTCCGCTGTTGACGTAGATACCGCCGCCGTTGTCCGAATGTCCGTTGATGACCTCGTTGCCCGTCACCGCACCGCCGGAGATGTTCAGCGTTCCGTTTTGAAAGAAGATACCGCCGCCGGAACTGCCACGGTTGGCCGCAATGACACCGCCTGAGATGTTCAGCGTTCCGTTGTCAACGTAAATACCGCCGCCGGGCGTGCCGTTACTGCCGCCGCCCACAATATAGCCGCCATTTACGTTCAGCGTTCCGCCGTCCACGGTGACTATATGTTTGCCGCCGGTGTTTTGGAGTACACCGCTCTGTAGTTCCAATGTACCCTTGACCAGAATCGCCTGTTCAGAATCCTCCCCACACAGAAGCTTTCCTGCGCCGGTGAGGGGGACTTCATGCCTTTTCAGTGTTTCCTTGGTGCCGGTGCCGGTGGGTGTGGATTCTGTGATGTAATACGTCAGGGTAGAATTGTCTTCACTCAGGCTTGCTGTATTGCCGTAAAGCTTGTCGCCGCCCGTGGTCACAGTCTCCTGAGGTGCTTGCGAGTCCACAATGGTGAGCTTCGCACCGTTGTGCACATCAAAGTACTGACTGGCCTTGCTGATCTTCAGGGTATGCCCGTTCAAATCGATGGTAGTGTTCTGCGTAATGCTCAAAATCGGGCTATTAGCCCCATCCGCCGTCCAGGCATCGTCGGTCAGCTGAAATTCGCCGCCGTTGATGATCTTGTCCCCGATATAGCCGGACAGACCTTGGAAGGATAGAGCCTGTACTTCATACAAAGAGAAGTGATCCGTGTCTATCGTCACGTCGCCGTTCTCTCCGGCTTTCGCTTCCATGTCCGTGGCGGTCTGGGCATTCGTATCAATGTGGTAGACCTTGGGGTAAAGCCCCTCCGTGTCAATGCCGCTGAAGGTCACGGTCACGGAGCCGGTTGGCTCGATCTCTTCCTCTCCGTGCCACAGGGTGATGTCCAGCAGGTAGCTCCGCTCCGGTTCGGCTTGTTCTTCGCCCAAAATCTGATCGCGAATCGTCCGACGCTCCCCGTCCGCCACCTCGGTCACCGTTACCGTGATTTCCCTTGCCGGATAGGGCAGGGAGGCACTCTCGCCGGTGATGGTCACGGTGATGCCGTTTTCGGTCTGCGCCGTCAGGGTAAATTCCTTCGGCCCCTCCGGCAGGTTGATATAGCCCAGAATCCCGGGGTCGTCCGCCCCATAGGTCAGCAGACGCACCGCGTCCTCCGCGTCGCCTTCCATGGCGGCGAAGCCGGAATCCGTGATCTGCGCCACCAGACCCGCCCGGTCGGCCGTGCCGTCCCCGTCCCGGTCAAAGAGCACCAGATCTCCAACCGCCGGGGTGTGGGACTGTGCCGGTTCAAAGGCGTCCGCCCAGGCCGTAACCCAGCCGCCGCAGTCCCTGTCCGGCGGGACGCCCTCCACCCCGGCGTAATGCAGGCAGAAGGACAGGAACATGACGTTCCAGTCGCCGTAAGGCTCCCCGCACCACGCGCCATAGCGGGTGTAGCCCTTAACCGTTTCGCCGTCCTCCGCGACAAGGTAGTTTTTCGTACTCTCGGTATAGCCCAGCTGGGTTTCGGCGATGGCAAGGGTATCCTGCCGCCAATTCCCGGTCAGCGTCACCCCCGCAAAGGTCTGCTCCCATAGCTCCGCTGTTTCCACGTCCGCGCCGGGGTCCGCGTAACAGGCAAGACTGTGGGTGTGCTCCTCCGTCCCGCAGACCAGCTCCCCGTTTTCATCCCGGCAGGCTTCCCCGTGGGTATGGGTGTCCTTGCCGCAGAATACCGTCTCTTCCTGCTCATTCTGAGTGCAAGCCTCGCTGTGGGTGTGTTCTTCCTGTCCGCAGACCAGCTCCCAGGTGCCGTAGCACCGGGCGGTATGCACGTGCGCCGTATCGGTGCAGGTCAGCGTCCCGGTGTCCACCGGCTCCGCCACCGTCTCAAAGCAGGCATCGGAGTGCTGGTGCTCCAGAATCTGGGTCTGTCCGCATATCAGATTGCCGTCAGCGTCAAAGCAGTCGGGCGTGTGACGGTGGAGGACGATCTCTGGTTTCGTGCAGACCAGCACCGGCTGAGCGTCTTCCGCCGGCTCCGTGGGCAGGTCGCAGCTCAGAACCTGCTCCCATTCATAGCAGGCATCGGTATGACTATGGTCGCTGTCGATTCCGCAGGTCAGTTCCCGGGACGTCTCATAGCAGCTCTCGTCATGCTGGTGTTCCTCGGATTCTTCCCGGCCGCAGGCAAGCACAGCAGTCTCGGTGTAGCAGGCATCCGTATGGACATGCTCCCCGCAGACCAGATCGCCCCGCACCGACGTATAGCAGCCCTCCGCGTGGGTATGTTCTTCCGGCAGGGCATAGCAGTCGGCAGTGTGCCGGTGTGCCTCAATCTCGGGAAGCGGACACCAGAGATTCCCGGTTTCGTCATAGCAGCGGGAATCATGGCTGTGAACCACAAAATCGGCATACCCGCACGTCGGATTTCCGTCGGCATCATAACAGTCCGCCGTGTGCCGGTGAATTTCCAGCGTCTCCGCGCTGCACACGGGAACCCTTTTCTCAACCGACGTCACCTGCGCATAGCAGGCGTCCGTGTGGGTGTGCTCCGGGATGTCACATTGCTTTTCCAGTGTGATAGCCGGCAGAATCAGCGCATAGGTGGTACAGAATACCACCACACCGGCAAGCACGGTCACTACCCGATGCCGGAGGCGCTTCCTCTTATGCACCTTCGTGTATTTTTCCGCATCCCGCAGAACATCATACTTCATATATCCCTTCACCATCCTTCCTATCTCAACGCGCCGAAGTCCGGCAGAGGCCAGACCCGGAATACGATCCTTCCGACGATTTGCTCATCGGAAATGCAGCCGACCGCGGTACTGCGGGAATCCACCGAGGTGGAACGGTGATCGCCCACACAGAAGTAACGGTTATCCGGCACCTGATAAGGCAGCGCAATGTCACATTCTCCAAGCGCTTTTTCCGTCAGGTACGGTTCCTCCAGCAGCCTTCCGTCCACGGATACATTTCCGTTTTCGTCGATATCCACCCATTGGCCGGGGCCGGCAATACAGCGCTTCACCAGAATCTTGTTTCCCAGGTAGAACGCCACCAGGTCGCCGGGTTCAAAGCCCGAGCCCTTGACGGAGAGGACAATGTCCCCCTCATTCAGCGTGGGCGTCATGGAAGACCCGTAGATCTGCAGCACGGGCATCCAGATGGTAGCCACCAGCACGGCTACAGCCGCAACAACCACAAGCGTATAGACGGTGCTGCGAAGAACGCGTTTATACCGCCGTTTGTATTTTTCTCTGCCAAGCTCCGCCTCCAGCTGTTCCAGAGTCGGCGGCTCGGGAGATTTCCACGATTTCGACTTCATAACTCTCCGCTTCCCTTTTCCGACATAAGACGCACGTTTTCCAGATATTGCTGCGCGGCTTTGTCTGCGGCCTCAAATACACGGTTCAGCTGCAGCGCCGCCTCCGCAAGGGAACCGGCTTTTTCAACCGCTATTCTGCGATCCCGGAGCTGCGCCTCCGCACGCTCCAGCCTGATTTTCAATTGACGGTTTTCTTCCGTCTGCGCAATCAGCATTTCCAGCAGCTCGCCCCGGCTTAACCGTCTCAGTTCCTTATCCGTCATCCGACTTCCCTCCAATCTGCGCTTACGGCTGAAAGCAGAAAAAAGCAGCGGTCATTTTCCTGCCCGTCATTCCCACAATGTAGCTAAAAGACCTGATTCCCGGTGATATATGGGAATTGGAATCGTTTCCAACCTCTTAATACAGATGATATCACGTTTAACACGTAAATGCAACCATTGATCGTCGAATATTGTGTGTCAGAATTAACGAATTTTCAGCTTTATTTTTGTTAATTATTCCCCACCTCCGGAAATAAGACGAAGCATTTCTGCCATCCATGCGCTTCTGCGCAGGAGATTCTGGAGGACGTATCGGAAATGCCCGGATTTAGAGAAGAGAAAAGGCTCACCCGCAGTGTCAGCTACTGAAAACTGCGAAAGGGAAAGCCGGGAATGAGCAGTTTTACCAAAGCAGTGATATCTTTTAAGACTAGTATAGTGTATTTTACCGGATTCGTCAATACCCTGTAACAAGCAATATTCCCCACCCTTTCACACAAGGCACCTCAATTTCTCTGTAATTTGACAGTATCTTCTTCGCGAGAGGATATGTCACAATCCGGAAGCTCGATTCCTTTCCGCAAGTAAGGGAACCGTGTCCCTATTGTGGTGTTGCCTAAGCGTGTCGGAGTTCTGCAAGCTATGTACAATAAATAAAGCAGCACGCCCCGCCAATCAAGGCGGGGCGTGCTGCTATTTTGGAGCAGGATACGGGAGTCGAACCCGCCTTCACAGCTTGGGAAGCTGTTGTACTACCGATGTACGAATCCTGCGTACAGGTGCATTATAGCAGAGCCGCCGGAAAA
>ERZ839823.2982-NODE-2982-length-11772-cov-3.538022_pt1 | contig 11772 bp, 10 predicted proteins | sample MGYA00519862_ERZ839823 | MGnify/ENA primary metagenome ERZ839823 (study PRJEB31850, sample SAMEA3708853) | human gut metagenome | biome: human gut; feature: human-associated habitat; material: faeces | place: China | collected 2014 ...
TATTGTACATCTTTACCAATAGCTCTTTCATTATCGAATGTGATAAATAAGATATCATTATATACGGTATAACCGCTTGCGCCAATATGAGTAGAAGGTCCATTATATGGAGTAGCTGTATGGGCTTTTTGATATTTGTAATCAGTTTGACTAATATCATAATAGTAGTATTCATGGTTTCCAGCAACGCTTATTCTTGCAAATTGTTTTAAACTTTCTGATTTTTCAAAGAAAGCTTCCCAAGCGTAAAGGTTACCGCCTTGATCAATTATGTCACCTGCAGTAGCAAAAAAGCCAATCTCTGGGAACATATTCAAAGCATTTTGGAATATCTTTTCACTGATTTCTGAACCGTGAGATACATGTTTACCTGTACTTTCATCGTATTTAGTCCAATAGTGAATATCAGAAGCTACATAGAATGTAGATTTAGAGCCATCGTTTTTAGCGGTTTTTACATGATATACTTCACTATATGTGTCATTCCCTTTATTGATACGATAGATATAATCTGTATTAGGGTTTAATCCCTTAATGGAAGCACGCATTACGTTGCGTGGAGTAAAATCTACCAAAACTTTTTCAGGCCCACTTGCAAAATAATATCCCGTAGTAGGACTAACCACAGTGGCATTTTTAAATTCAACATCACTTGCTAGTGTATACTCGATAGTAGTTAAAGTATTATGTGTGTGATAATTTATTTCAATGTCGGTTGCGGCATTATCGCCAAAACCTGTCATAATGTTAAATGCATCATATATTTTTTCATTAATTAGTGGTTTTGTTATAACAATTTCAACAAAACTTTCTAGATAAGAACCATCAGTAGTAGTTGCATAAATATATAAACTACCTTCTTTTGATGTTGAAAGAATTAAAGTTTCAGTATCTAGATTAGCAACAGCGCCATCATAACATTTAATATGCCAATTAATCTTTTGACTTGCTTCAGCTGGAGTAATTTTACCAGACACTTGAAGAGTTTCACCAACGGTTAGAGTTGTTCTTGGTACACTAATTTCAATTTTTGTTGCAAGGTGTAATACATCACCTTCAGTAATACCACATCTTGAACATGTTTTTGGCCTATCCGGAGTAGCTTCAATCCAATCATGACCTTTAGCTTCACATATAGTTATAAACTTAGCAACTAGATTATAATCTTTAGTGATTTTTGTTGAAAAGTCAAATTCGTTTTCACCATCATACCAGCCAACAAATTCATAACCTTCTTTAGAAGGTGAAGAACTTGCAACAACATATTCATTTTCAATTACTTGTTTTGTTTCTTGAACTTGTCCATCCACTATAAAGCTTACACGATATATAATATCGTTTTTTTTCTTCTTACAACCGCTTATACAAAGCATTGATGAAAGAAGAAGAATAGAACATAAGCTTAAAAAAATAAATCGCTTAATTTTTTTCATGTTTTGTTTTTCTCCTTTTGCATTTATATTATACTAAAAAATTCAAAATAAAGCAATTAAAAATTTTTAGAAAATAATTACAGTAGGAATTAATTGTCTAGTAATTATTTTGAATTTATTTGCTTTTTGGTAAGAATCCTAAAAAAAGGCAAATTTAATAAAAAACACCATTTATGATAAAATACTGAGATTTAAAGAAAAAACGTAAAAAAAGCCCTTTTTTGGGCTTCATATTTTATTTTAAATTACTTCAATAATGTTATAAAACAACGTTGACCTCTTTTAGTAATATTAATAAGCTTTTCATCTTTTAATTTAGAAAGCTCTTTTGATAGAGTAGGACGAGGTATCGATAATATTTTAGAAAAACTAATAACACTATTAAACTCAATAGTATTTGATTGTAAATTAAGACTTTCTTCATATAAGTAATGCATTATACGATCTCTAATGTTTTTATGTTTTAATAATTTATTTTCTTTCTTTAAAGCTAATGCTTTATTAGTAACTTCTTTTAAGAAATTATTTAAAATTATACTATCTTTAAATAAAACTTCTAAATTGTTTTTTGTAAAAAAGCGAATAATACAATCTTTTTCACAAATAGCATTACCTAAATATAAGTTATTACTAGAAAAAAGTAATATATCACCAAAGGTATCATTGCTTTTTAAATAAGTTATCGTTTCTTCTTTTTCAGTATAGGTTGAAGTAACAATACTAACTTCACCTTTTTCTATATAACCGATTTTATCACAAACATAACCTTCATTAAAGATGACATCGCCTTTTTTGTAATATACTAATTTGCTATTTTTATTTAAAAAATCTTTTTCAATAGAATTTATCCAGTTCATTTTTTACCTCAAAACAAATAAAGTGTAATAAATATTACAGTTTTAAATGATAACATATGTTATAATAAATTGCAAATAATAAGAATAGCAAAAAAGAAAGGAAATTAAAAATGAAAAAAATAAGTTTATTTATTATAAGTATTCTTGCGGCAATACTAATGGTAAGTTGCACAACAAATACAGAAAAAGTCAAGGTGTTAGTTCCAACTGGAACACCATCACTAGGTGTATCTTATGCTTTAGATAAAGAAGAATATATCGAAGAAGAAATTGTAAGTGGTTCTGATCCACTTATTGCGGGATTCACAAATGCTGAATATGATATTATTGTTGCTCCAGTAAATCTTGGCGCAAAATTCTACAACACTACTGAAAATTTTGCATATGTGCTTTATGAAACTATTGTATGGGGAAACTATTACCTTGCTTCAACAAGCGAAATTAGTGATTTTGCAAGTTTAGAAGGAAAAACAGTAACAGTATTTGGTAAAAATTCTACACCTGATGTTGTATTTAGAACCCTTGTTGCTTCAAGCGGTCTAAATGTTAATATTGAATATGTTGATGATATCTCAACCGCAAATTCATATTTAATGAGTGGTAAGGCCGAAATAATTGTATCTGCTGAACCATCAATTACTAAATTATCACAAAACAAAAATATATATACACTTGATTTACAAGAAGAATGGCGTAAATTAACTGGAAATGTTTCACTACCTCAAGCTGGAATATTCGTAAAAAAAGACAAGGCCGAAAATGATAGCGTAAAAAAAGCTTTAAAGAGTATGATTAATTCTGTAAGACTTGCATCAACAAACCCTGAATCACTTGTAAAAAGTGCTGTAAAAGTAGACGAAAGTTTGAATAAAATTGGTGAAGAAACACTAAATAATGCTGTAGGTAAATGTAATCTAAGAGTTGATACTAATCAAAAAGATGCAATTGAATTCTATTTTACAAAAGTAATGGATTTAGGCCTTGGCAAAACAGTGGGAGGAAAACTTCCAGATGAAGGCTTCTATTACCAAAAATAAGATATTAAGTATTACTTTTGCAACATCGTCTATTTTATTACTATTATTATTCTGGATAATACTAACGAATATATATAACAATAGCTTAATTTTTCCAAGTATAGGCCAAATCTTTACAAGCATGAAAGAAATTCTTTCTTCAACAAGTAGTTTAAAAGCAATAGGTATGACAATTTTTAGATCAATTATTGCTGTAGCCATATGTTTAGTTATATGTTTACTTATAACTTCTTTATATGTTGCATACCCACTATCAGTAAATTTCTTTAAACCTTTAATAAGAATAATGCGTAGTGTTCCCCTAGCAATTCTTTCTATTTTTATCTTCATATTGATTGGTTCTAAAAAAGGTCCATATGTGATAACAATACTAATGACTTTACCAGTAGTATTTGAAGGACTAATACTTGGTGTAAATGAAATTCCTGAAGGAATTACTGATGAATTAAAAATGCTAAACGTAAAAACTAGTCAAAAAATTATTGACATATATATACCAATGATGAAACCCTACATAATTATGTCAATTGTTCAAGCTCTAGGAATGAGTTTTAAAGTCCTAATTATGGGAGAATATATATGTCAAACTAAAAATAGCATAGGAAAAGAACTATATAACATAAAAATAGATTTAGATATGGCAAGTTTACTAGCATATGGTATTTTGATAGTAATAATAGTATTTGTACTAGAAATAGTTGTAAATAAGTTAAAAGAAAAACTAAATTAAAATTGTCGACTAAAAGTTGGCAATTTTTTTAATACTTAAAATGATTTACTTTTTGAGTTTTTTTTTGTATAATAGAGCCATATAATATTAAAAGCAGTAAAAAGGTAGAACAAAATGATATTTTTAAGTAAATTTTTTTGTAAAGAAAATGAGTATGAACCAGTAGGAATGTTTTCGGTAGGTCACATAGTAACATTAATAATATTTTTACTAATTGTTGCTTTTTGTGCATATAAATGCCGAAAAATTGGTAAGGATAAAGCTATTTTTTTAACGAAAATAATTGCAATAGTAGTAACAGTTTTGGAAATAATTAAAATAACAATTGCCTTTATTAATGGCGAAGGTGATAAATTAGATCACTGGGTACCTTTATATTTTTGTTCAATGTTCATCTATGCCGCATGGCTTGCGGGATACGCAAAAGGCAAAATTGCTGATTTAGGTAGGGCATTTGTTGGAACAGGTGGAATAATTGCTGGATTATCGTTTTTAATATTCCCAACAACTTCATTCACAATGTATCCGCTATTTCACTACTTCTGTATGTATAGTATGGTATACCATAGTCTTATGGTATTTCTTGGTATCACATATCTTCTTAATGGTGTTGTTAAAATTGATAAAAAATCATTTATTGATTACGTAATATTTTGCTCAGTATTAAATATACTTGCAATCATTGTTAATTCACTTCCTATTTACATTCATGTAGATAACGTTCCAACATCAGGATATAACTACCCTTACCCATATTACACTAATTTTATGTTTCTAAAGAGAGCTGGAAATATACCAGTTAAAATACTTTGTGATATTTCTGATAAATTACCAGTTATATTTACAATATTAATGTTTATAATTTGTATATTTGGAACTTATTTCTTAATATGGCTTGTTGTAACAATCATTGAAAAAATCAGAGGGAAGAAAACATATGGAGAAAATAATCCTAACTAATATGTGCCTTATCGAAAATAAGAAAACTAAAGAAGTTCTTACAATAAATAGGGTTAAAGATTGGTGTGGTGTAGCTTTCCCTGGAGGACACATTGAAGAAGGCGAACCAATCGTTTTATCAGTCATTAGAGAAATTAAAGAAGAAACTAATCTAGATATAGATAATTTGATTTTTTGTGGGATAAGAGATTGGTATGATTCAGTAGAAAATGAAAGAAACATTGTTTTTATGTTTAAAACATCAACTTATAGTGGAAATTTAATTGAAGATAATGTTGAAGGAAAATTACAATGGCGTAAATTAGACGAAATAAAAGAAGAAGAATTTTCAGAAGGTTTGTATAAAGAAATGGGAATATTCTTCGATAATGTTAACGAATATTATTCATGTTACGATGTTAAAACAAAAACATGGCAAAATAAAGAATTCTAAAGAGAGGTAAATATGTTAGACTTAAAATTACTTTATAAAATGTTAGAAACACCATCAATAAGTGGCTATGAATTAGAATTTCAAAAAATGTTGAATAAAGAATTAGTAAACATCGATGATGTAACATATAATCATCATAGTTTAATGGTAACTCATGGTATAAATGAAAAATCAAAAGTAAAAGTTATGTTACTTGCACATGTTGATGAAATTGGATTAATTATTGAAAATGTTGAAAATAATGGAATATGCAAATTAACAAACATTGGTGCTATAAAACCATATATGTATATTGGCCAACATGTAGTTGTGTATCACAAAGATGAAAATGGCAATATCAAAAAAATCCCTGGTGTAATTGGTTATAATGCTAAAATGACTAGCGGTAATATGACAGTTGAAGATTTAAATCTAGATCTTGGTACCCTATCTAAAGAAGAAACATTAAAATTAGTTTCTATCGGTGATGTATTAATTCATGAATACACATATCAAATGTTAGAAAATAACTTATTATCTGCACGTGCTCTAGATGATAAGATAGGTGTATATATATGTACAGAAGTATTAAGACGTGTAAAAGAAATGAAAATTGACAAAGGCGTATATTTTGTTGCGACAGTTGGTGAAGAAACTACTGGTAGAGGCGCAAAATTTGCGACAACCTATGTAACTCCAACTTGTGCAATTGCACTTGATGTAGGTTCTGGAACTGATGTAAATTATCGTGACAATTTCACGCATGAAGTAAAACTAGGTAATGGGCCTATTCTTACAATTGCTAGTCATGCCAATCAAATTTTGACCAGAAAAATTATAAATTCTGCCAAAAAGTTAAATATTAATTTGCAACCAGCAGTAGAAATTGCAAGAACATATACAGATATGGATAATATTTATCTAGAAGAAAAAGGAATCCCTTCACAACTTATCAGCATACCACTTAGATATATGCATTCTAGTGTTGAAGTATGTAGTTTAAAAGATGTTGAAGAAATAATAGAATTATTGGTTGATTTAATTAAAAATATGGATGAAAATGATACTTTTAATCCATTCGAGGAATAAAAATGATTAAAAAAGGAATATATAAACACTTTAAAGGCAATTTATACGAAGTATTATTTATTGCTAAAAACTCTGAAACAGAAGAAGATATGGTAGTATATAAATCACTACGAAATGGCACAATGTGGGTTAGACCACTTTCTATGTGGGAAGAATTAGTAGAAAGAGGGGGCAAAACTTATCAAAGATTTACATATGTAGGAGGAAATGATGAAGAAAAAGATAATAACAGTGTTAACACTATTAATGCTTAGCATAATAGGGATAACTGGATTTGGGATTAATGTAAAAGCAAAATGTATTGGTTCAGTTGATTTAATCGAAGAAACAAAAATGACTGAAAATGTGTTATATAAGCACTATCAGATGTTGTCTAGTCCTAATCAACAAACAACTAAACAAATAAGAGAAGTTTATACATATACGATGAAACCATCACAATATGCAAAACTTGCAACATGGACTTATTCAAACCCTGATAAGTATCAATTAAAAACTTTGGTTGAAATTGCAAAAGATTATGAAAAAAATCATCCAGGATGGATTGTTCTTGGTGGTGTAAACGCAGAAGGTTACTATAATGGTGAATTAACTAATGCTTTTGTTCAAGATGGTGATGTAATTAGAAAAGACGTAAGTGCAGAATCATTTAAAAAATTAATAGGTTTTAAAGACGATGGTACATATGTTATAAAACAAGTTCCAACATCTTCACAAACACCATTATTAAAAATAAACAATGAAAGCTTTGTTGTATCAAGAGTAAACGCATTACCAGAAGATGGTGGTATTTCAGTAATAACTAAGGATTTGGCAGAAACATTAGACTTAAGTGGTTATAGTGTAATAGAAGCAACATATAGTTTATATCGTAAATCTACACAATTTCCAGACCCTCGTAAAACTCACAGTGGATCATTTTATGGTATTTTCTTAAAAGGAAAAGTTAACAGTTTAGTTAATTTATCTACATTATCATCAAGTGATTGTAGTAATAGAAGATTCTATCTTGTAACAAAGAGACAAGATGTAGCTGGTAAACTTACTCAAGATCAAGAAATAAAGATTCAATTTGACTATACTGATGAATTTAAAGATGTAACATCTATGACAGGATATATGTATCGTTTTGTAATAGATGGTAAATCTATTCCAACAAGTTATGTTGAAACAAACGATTTTGGTGAAAGAATTTCTTATAATGATAGTTATTGCACAACTACTGGAAAACAACGTTGTGGAATAGGTTTCAAAAAAGATGGTTCAATTGTACTTCTTACTTCAAATACTAAAAAAGAAGGCCCTTCTGGGTATGAAGTAGGCGAAATGTTTGTTGAACTTGGTTGTGAAAATGCTTATCAATTTGATGGTGGAGGATCAGTAACATTCTTAAAACGTGCTGAAAACGGCGAACTAAAAATGTTAAATACTCCAGGTGATGGTGCACCAAGATCAATAATGTCAGGTTTATTTATTGTTGCACCTGACCCAAGACTTTCTCAAAGTAATAGAGAAACTACTGCTTCAATAATCACTTTAACTCCAAAATCTGCAGATTTAATTGAAGGCGTAACAAATTTAAAAGTAACAATTAATGAAAAAGAATATACAATGCAAGATGGCAAAGTTGTAATAAATGGCTTACAAGAAAACACAACATATGTTGCAAATGTTCAATATGATTACCAAGGTACAACTTATAATGCTACGATGAATGTTACAACTAAAGCATATGATCCAGGAGTAGACATAAACCCAACAAGTAAAGGATTTAACATAGGATTAAGACAATCAGATGAAAATCTAATAACAAGTAAAGTAACAATAAGAGTAGAAGACCAAGAATATGTCATAGAAAATAGTGAAGGAAAACTAACAAGTTACGAAATAACAGGATTATTTAAAGATGATAGTTATCGAATTTCATATACATATGAAGTAACAATAAAAGAAAGTGGAGAAAAATACACAAGAAGTGTAGAAGAAAAAACCTATCGAACCCTAAGTTATGACATACCAGAAATAACAGAATTCAGTATAAAGAAAAGAACTGGCAATAAAGCAACAGTAAACTATACAATAGAAGATGTTGATGGATTAATAACAAAAATGTATCTAGTATATAATGGCGAAAAAGTAGAATTAGAAATAGATTCAAACAAATACCAAATTGAAGAACTAGATATGAATAAAGTAAACACATTCAAATTAGTAGTAGAATATGAAACACCTGATGGAAAGACAAAAGAAATAAAATCAGAAGAGTTAACATTAGGTGAAGAACATGTACATGAATGGGTTGAAGCAACATGTACAGCACCAAAAACATGTAAGACATGTGGAGCAACAGAAGGTGAAGCATTAGGACATGATTGGAAAGAAGCAACAACAGAAGCACCAAAGACATGTACAAGATGTGGAGCAACAGAAGGTGAAAAACTACCTACAGAAAAGCCTAAAAAGAATTGTAAGAAATCAACACTTACAGGAATCTTAGTAAGTTTAACAGTACTAGCAGGATGCTTAGTAATAAGAAAAAAACATAATTAAAAAGACAAAATAATAAGGGAACAAGTATAAAATGAAAAAAATATCAGAAATGACTTTAAAAGAAAAAGTCGGCCAAATGATTGGCTTAGCGTTTTCTGGAGATAAATATAGTCCAGAATTGAAAATGCAAGTAGAAGATATTGAAGCGGGATTAATAATCTATTTTAAGGATAATTGCGTTAGTCCAAAACAAATATTTGAATTAAATAAGGAAATTAACAAAAATGCAAAAATAGCCCCATTTATTGCGATTGACCAAGAAGGTGGTATGGTAGCAAGAGTTACTGAAGGAATTGTTCAATCTCCTGGTGCAATGGCAATTGGAGCTACTCAAAATAAAGAAAATGCTTATTTGTTAGCAAAAAATATGGGTATTGAATTACGCCACTTAGGATTTAACTTTAATTTTGCGCCAGTAGGAGACGTAAATAATAACGCTAAAAATCCTGTAATCAACGTAAGATCATATTCAGAAAACCCTGAAATGGTTGCTGATTACATGGAAGAAGCGGTCAAAGGATATCATGAAGCAGGGTTAATGACATCAGTTAAACATTTTCCTGGCCATGGTGATACAGCTGTTGATTCACATGTAGGTCTACCTATTGTTGATTTTGATAAATCTCGTTTAGATAAAATTGAATTAGTTCCATTTAAACGTGTAATAGATGACAACTTACCGGGAATTATGGCAAGTCATGTTATGTACACAAAATATGATAAAAAATATCCAACAACATTATCCAACAAAATTATTACTGGCCTTTTAAGAAACGAAATGGGCTTTAAAGGTTTAGTTGTAACAGATTCATTGACAATGTCTGCGGTATTTGATAACTTTACATTAGAAGAAATTGTTTATAATGGTTTCAATTCAGGATGTGATATACTTCTACTATGTGGAGCACGCAATGTTGAAATGCAAAAAGAATTTGCAAGTATAGCATTAAGACTTGCTGAAGAAGGGAAAATTCCTATGTCGACAATTGATGCTTCAGTTGAAAGAATTCTTAAATACAAAGAAATGTATCACGTTGGCGAAATGGCAGAAAAGTTTGAAGATATTTCAAGTGACTTAGAAAATCCATCAAGAATGGCACTAGCTCAAAAAGTTGCAGATGATAGTTTGACTCTTTTGAAAAATGAAAATGGATTACTACCACTTAAGAAAACTGATAAGGTATTAGTTGTTTTTCCACAAATAAAAGTAGTAACATTAGTTGAAAATGATGATAATACATTGAGTTGTCTTGCGGATTATATGCCATTTAAGGTTGATAAACATTACATTTCAATAAGCCCTAGCGCAGAAGAAAAAGCGTCTTTGTTATCAAAAATTGATAAATATGATAAAATAGTGTACTGTAGTTACAACGCTAACTTCAATGAGAGTCAAGCAGAATTAATTAATACTATTGACAAACAAAAACTCATTGTTGTTGCGGTTAGAACACCTTACGATATAACGGTTTTAGATGTTCCAACATACGTTTGTAGTTATGAAGCAAGCGTCTTAAGTTTTAAAGCACTTGCAAAATATTTAACTGGTGAAATTGAAGCAAAAGGCGTATTACCAGTTAGCATAAAGTAGAAAAGAGGAAAAACATATGAAAGTAATAGTTGTAAAAGATTATCAAGCAATGAGCGATTTAGCAGCGGAAATAATTGCTAATACAATTAAAGCAAATCCAAGCTGCACATTAGGACTTGCAACTGGAAGTAGCCCTATTGGAACATATCAAAATTTAGTAAAAGATGTTGAAGCAGGCGAAATATCATTCAAAGATGTTAAGACTTACAATCTAGATGAATACTGCGGCATTAGTAGAAGTCATCCACAAAGTTATTATTACTTTATGCATGATAATCTATTTAATCATGTTGATATTGATGAAGCAAATGTACATATACCAGCTGTTTCAAACGATCATTTAGAAGAAGATTGCAAAACTTATAATGATATGCTACATAATGCAACAATTGATTTACAATTACTAGGTATTGGTGGGAATGGTCATATTGGTTTTAATGAACCAGGAACATCATTTGAACAAGAAACATTTATCGTTAAGTTAACAGACAAAACTAGACAAGATAATAAGCGTTTCTTCAATTCTATTGATGAAGTTCCTACTCATGCTATAACAATGGGTATTAAAAACATTATGCAAGCTAAACGTATCTTAATGTTAATTAGCGGTGTTAATAAGGCAGATACAGTAGTTAAACTTTTAAGTGGTAATATTACTACTGATTTCCCTGCATCTGTATTGAATAATCACCCTGATGTAACAGTAATTATTGATCAAGATGCGTATTCAAAAATGTAATTAATTAAATAAAAACTACCAACTAAATCGAAGTAATTCGCCAAAATAGTTGGTAGTTTTTTCTATTATTAGCAACAATTTGCATATATGGAATAAAAAAGTGTAAGCGTTTTTAAAAAATAGTGCTAATTCTCTTGCAAACCTGTTTTAGATATGTTATAATATAATCGCAAACGCTTTCAAATTATATAAATAGGAGGAAAATTATTTTATGAAAAAAGTTTTTGCTTTTTTGAGTACACTATTACTCACAATTGCAATGGTTGGTGTAGTTGCAGCTGGCAGTCATGTTAAAGCTGCAAGTGATAAAATCACTGTAGACCCAACATTAGCAGAAGACGAAATACCTGTATACATTATGGATAGTATCTATA
>ERZ839823.2985-NODE-2985-length-11758-cov-5.106810_pt1 | contig 11758 bp, 9 predicted proteins | sample MGYA00519862_ERZ839823 | MGnify/ENA primary metagenome ERZ839823 (study PRJEB31850, sample SAMEA3708853) | human gut metagenome | biome: human gut; feature: human-associated habitat; material: faeces | place: China | collected 2014 ...
GCATCACGGGCAGAAAATGGATTCTATCTATATTTTAGACGAGAAATAGTATTATTCTTTTAAAATCACAATTCTCGTTTCCCACGGTCTGAGCTTCTGTTTTTCTCCCTCTTCGTCATAATTTCCAAGCAATATCTGCCCTTCCATTTGGGCGTCTGCTGTCAACACAGCATCTCGATCCGAGAAATTACAAATAACGAGCATCCGTTGTTTGCCATCGTCTCGAATGTAAGCAAAGATCTGCTCATCCTCGGGCATCAGCAATTCAAACCTGCCGTCGATCACCACGTCGTATTCCTGACGAATCCGAATCAGCTTCTGATAAAAACTGAAAACGGAATCCGGGTCGCCGACCTGTGCCTGCGCGTTGATGACCGTATGATTCGGATTGACCGGCATCCACGGCTTGCCCTGCGTGAAGCCCGCGTTCTTCTCCGCTGTCCACTGCATCGGCGTGCGCGCGTTGTCACGCCCCTTGCGGCGGATGCACGCCATCATCTGCTCGGGCGTCATCTCGTGCTTTTCCTCGACCAGCTCGTGATAAGCGTTGATGGATTCCACGTCCAGGCTCTCGTCGATGCTCTTCATCGGGTAATTGGTCATGCCCAGCTCTTCACCCTGATAGATGTACGGCGTACCCTGCATCATGTGCAGGCATGCGCCGAGCATTTTGGCGCTGCGCACACGGCTGGCTTCATCGCTGTCGCATCCAAAACGGGACACGATGCGTGGCTGGTCGTGGTTATTCCAATACAGGCTATTCCATGCCTTGCCATACAGTCCGGTTTCCCATTTGTCAAAAACGCACTTGAGCTTGGGCAGATGCAGCGGATCGGTGCACCACTTGTACTTCGGTGCTTCGTCCACGCTCACATGCTGGAACTGGAAGATCATGCTCAGTTCGCTTCCGTCCAGATTCGCATAATCCGCTGCGGATTCAACCGTTGCGCTGCTCGTTTCGCCGACGGTCATCGTGTCGTAACGGCTCAGCACCTCGCGGTTCATCTCCCGCAGATACAGATGCTCCTTCGGTCCGCTCGAAACATTACGGTGCGGTCCGCCGTCGCTGGCGAGGGCTTCCTCCGGCTTGGAAATCATGTCGATGACGTCCATGCGGAAACCGTCAATGCCCTTATCCAGCCACCAGCGCATCATATCGTATACGCTTTGGCGCACCTGCTCATTGTGCCAGTTGAGGTCTGCCTGCTCTTTGGCAAACATGTGCAGATAATACTCGCCGGTCGCTTCGTCCTTCTCCCATGCGCTTCCGGAGAAGATGCTTCGCTCGCCGTTCGGCACGCCGCCCTCAAACGGCGGACGCCAGACATAGAAATCACGCTTTGGATTATCCTTGTCGGCTCTGGATTCCTTGAACCACGCATGCTCCGTAGACGTGTGGTTGACCACCAGATCCATGATGATGCGGATGCCCCGCGCATGCGCCTGACGGAGCAGCTCGTCAAAGTCCTCCATCGTGCCGAATTCCGGAGCGATGGCGCGATAATCGCTGATGTCGTATCCGCCGTCCACGCCGGAATTCTTGTAAATGGGGTTGAGCCAGATGACATTCGCGCCCAGCTCATGGATGTAATCGAGCTTTTCCGTCACGCCGCGCAGATCGCCGATACCGTCGCCGTTAGCGTCCATAAAGCTCTTGGGATAAACCTGATAAACGACCGCACGCTTGAACCAATCGCCCATATCACTGCCACCTTTCGTCCGTGCTTTTAGTTTAACTTTCCATTGTCGTTGACTGCAAAATGTTCATAGCAACATTGTACAACAAAAGCGGAGACAAAAACACCCCCTCATGAATGAGGGGGCAGGGGGAGTTGATGCGGGCATAGCCCGCTTTCTTGTTGCCCCGCTTTTCAGGAGATCGTCCGTTTGAGAAGGGAGCGCATTTCAATGATGAAATTATTCAACAACTCCAACGGTCATAGTGTTTATGGTATATTTCTTAAGTTTATTCTGGTCAATTGCAACGCCGAAGCCTTCACCTGTCGGCGGACGCATGAATCCATTCGACTGAGTCAAAGGCTCCGTCAGAATATCATCGGCACAACCGGCGGGCGTATTGTTCGGAATAATGGTTTGAGCGTAGTCACAAGAATTGCATACCGTTGAAGCATGCAGCATGATTGCTTGCGACAGCCCGCTCAGAGAACGGTCGGCAATCAATTCAATACCGGCGCCTTCACAGAATGCAGCGACCTGCGTAAAACCAAGAATGCCGCCTGTGGTAGAAGGATTGGCGCTGATAACATCAGCGGCATCAATACGAACAATCTCGGCAACCTTCGTCAACGCTTCTGTCGTGGACACGGTATTACCGTTGAATTCCACCGGCATGCAAATCGGAATACCTGCCATTTCACGAATCCTGCGGTAGCTTTCCGCGTCGGACTTGTTCAGACAGCCTTCCGCATACTGGATGTTGTAATTGTACAATTCACGGAGTACACGAACTGCTTCCGTTACATTCCCCCAGGCGCCGTCGGCATCGACTCTGAGGATATACTCATAGCCGTATTTTTCTCTGAGCTGTTTGATTAATTCAATATCATGCTTGTCGCTAGCGCCGACTTTCACCTTAATGGTACGAATGCCAGCTTTCAGCGCCTGACCGACCTCGGCTACGCATTCACTGATGGGCTTCTGACCGACGACAATGCTGATTGCCTGCTTTTCACGAACGCGTCCGCCCAGTAAATCATATACCGGCAGGTGCGCATTTTTGCCGGCAATATCCCACATAGCAAACTCAAGAGCAAGATCTTCCTTCATCAGCGGCAGTCTTTTATGAATCTGGTCAACTCTTGCATTATTGCTGCGACCGAGCATAATTTCGCGCATGTTGTGCTGGATATCAAGCGGATCGGCTCCAATCAGGTTTTCGCAAGCAAATCTGAAAGCCTCGCTAAGCCCGTTGGGGCACTCCGCTTCACCGTAGCCGACGATACCCGCATCCGTATGCATTTCAACAATGCAGGATAGAACCGAATTGAACTCCTGATACCGCTTTCCCCACTCCGCTACTTCCTCATCCTTGATATTTCTGCACAAACTGCCAGTATAATTATCCACCCCACCTGCTACGGATGTTGAAAACATGGGCAGCGCGATTTGGTAGCACTTAATTCCCGTAATTTTCATAATGACCTCCTATTTGTTACTTCATTGCGCAGGTATACTTACTGATAACTTCTTCATTCAGCGTCAAGCCCCAGCCGGGCGCGTCCCAAGGCTTCATATAGCCATTTTCCATGAACAGGGTTTCATTTGCCGCATCATACAGAGGGCCGGAGGGCTGACCGACGGGAACAATATCCTGTGCCAAATCGGAAGCGGGACTGATACAGATACCGGTCAGCCATGTTGCCTGAGATACACTGGTCGAAGCTCTGTGCGTTACAACCTGAAGTCCTGCTCCTTCGCAAACGGCACACAGCTTCTGGAATCCAAGCAAACCGCCGGTACGGGACGGGTCAACGCTCAACACATCAAAGGCCTTCATCCGAATCAAATCGCAAACCTGGGTAAGTGCCTCTTGAGACGTCATTTCATTGTATCCGTTGAACTGCTCGCAAATGCAGACAGGAACGCCGGTTGCCTCACGAACCTTACGGAAGGAATACTTTTCATTAGCCTTTAGGAAGCCTTCGGCATACTGTAGATGGAAGGGTTCCATACGTTTCAGAATGCGAATGGACTCGGGAACAGTCCATGCAGCATTCGGGTCGATTCGGATTGCCAAATCATAACCAAACTGCCGTCTGATTTCGCGAATCAAATCCACATCACGCTTGTCATTGCAGCCAACCTTTATCTTTACGGTCATGATGCCGTTCTTCATCGCCTTATCGATATCCGCAATACAGTCATCGATGGGGCGCTCTCCAAGGAAAAGCGTTACAGGCGCTTTTTCGCGCACTTTTCCGCCCAGAAGCTTATAGACCGGCAAACCGGCTTTTTTGCCGATAATATCCCAAAGCGCAAATTCGACGGCGGATTGTTCCTTGGTACGAGGAAGTCTGATATGTTTTGTAAAAACACGCAACGTGTTGCCGCGTCCCTGCATCGTATAGTTGGAATTGTAGGTAATGTCATATACGTCACAGCCGATCAAATTATCGCGAATCCTATCAATTTCGCACCGTGTTGTTTCAGTTGCTGCCTCACCGATACCGACAATTCCTTCGTCCGTGTATACTTTTACAATACCGGAACAGGAATGACCGAAATGGGGAACTGAACCGACAAATTGGTTCATGTGTTCCGGTTCCTCGTCACGATAGGGATTTCCCTCGTAAGAAACGCTGCCGCCGATGATATTGGTCGACACCTTTGGAATTTGAACATGTATGCATTGGATATCCGTAATTTTCATGAATGCTTGCCTCCTTCAAATTGATGCGAAAAAGTCTCTTTCATTAATAATATTCACAAAAATAACATTTCGTTATCCCTTTACAGAGCCAATCATGACGCCTTTCACAAAATGCTTCTGTACGAACGGATACAGACACATCAGAGGCGCACTGGATACAACAATGATGGAATACTTGAGAACCTCGTTGAGTCCCTGCAGCTGCTGCGCCAACTCGGGGTCCGTAACCTCTGAAGTATCGAACTTGTTTTGTACCAAAATCTGCCGCAAAAAAATCTGCAAGGGATACAGTTTTCTGTCAGACAGATAGAGGAAGGCATTGAAATAGCTGTTCCAATGTGCGACAGCGTAATACAAAGTGATAACGGAAATAACAGTTGTTGACAGCGGCAGAACGATGTGGAAGAAATACTGAAAGTCATTACAGCCATCCAGCTTGGATGCCTCCAGCAGTTCATTCGGAATACTGTTCTGAATAAATGTTCTGGCGACAATCATGTTGTATGCGCTGATGGCGCCCGGAAGAATCATCGCCCACCGCGTATTCATTAAATGCAAATCACGTATAAGAATATAGTTTGGAATCATACCGGCACTGAAGACCATCGTAAAAACGAAAATCAGAGAACAGACATAGCGTCCGGAAAATTCGCGTCTGGACAGCGGATAAGCGCAAATCATAGTGAGCGCTACGTTGATCATGGTTCCGACAACCGTATAAAAAATGGTGTTTCCATAACCGATAAATACGTTTTTATATTGTAAGATCAAGGAATAGCTATATAATGTGGGTTCTACGGGAAAGAGCCACACGCGGCCGCTGCTGACCTGCGCAGGCGAAGAAAAGGAAGCGGACAGAATGTAAATTAATGGGTACAAGACAATCAAACACAAAATAGCAACGATAGCATAGCAAATTACATAGAACAACGCATCACTTTTGCTGTCGCGCACGATAGTTCTGCTTTTCTTTCGAAGAATCGTACTCATAACATTCCTCCACCTTTACCAAAGACCATTTCCGCCAAGCTTGCGGGCGATGAAGTTCGTTACTGATATCAAAACAAGATTAATCGCGGAGTTGAAAAGACCAATGGCGGTAGAATAGGAAAGATCAGTCGTTCCGGCAGAAGAGAGACCCACCTTGTATACATACGTCGAGATGATTTCACTGGCAGTCAAATTCAGACTGTTTTGCATTAAATATACCTTTTCAAAACCGATGGTCATAACGCTTCCCATACGCAAAATCAGCATAATCGTGATGGTCGGAAGAATCGCAGGAAAATCAACATGAAGCATGCGCTGGAAGCGGCTCGCGCCGTCTATTTGCGCGGCCTCATGCAGTTCGGGACTCACAGCAGCCAACGCGGCAATATAGACAATGGAATTCCATCCAAATTGCTGCCAAACGCCTGACCATACATACATATGCCTAAAGTTGGCAGGCTTTGAAAATAAATCCTCAGGATATGCGCCGATGATCGACTCCATCAGTGTGCCGTACACGCCGGTTCTGGAGTTGAAAATCTGGAGTAAAATGCCTACGAGAACAACAACCGAAATGAAATGAGGCATGGTAACGATTGTCTGTGTAACCGTGCGGAATTTGCGCGAACGGGTTGAATTCAGAACAAGGGCAAAAATAATGGGAAGCGGAAATGAACAGAGAATGGTATACAGTGAAATCACAACTGTATTCATCATTACCCGTGAAAACTGATAGGAGTTGAAAAACTTTTTAAACTGGTAAAACCCTACCCACGGACTGTCCCATATGCCCAGACGTGGTTGATACTTACGGAACGCAATCTGCGCTCCGAACATAGGCGCGTAGCAAAAAATGATTACCCATATCAGCGGGATCAGCATAAATACATACAGCTGCCAGTCCCGCCTGAAAATCTTCCGAAGTTTTGTAACACGCTTCATGTGCCGCAGCCCCTTTCGAAGATGTCGCAGGAGGAACATTGATTGTTCCTCCTGCGATTTGCTCTAATGAATGGGCAGATTACTTGTACATACGGTCGTACACCTGCTGCACAACAGACAGTACAGTATCCACACCAATGGCCTTCAGTTCGCTCTGGAAGGAATCCCAACCGGCATCAATATCGACGTTTCCAGCCAGGAAGTTGGAAGTCATTTCTTCTACATAGTTGGTCAGCGTTACCAGAATTTCACTGATTTGCTCGCTTTCGGCAGTGTCATAAACCAGCTTCGGAATCACTTCGGCAGGGCGGGTATTGTTTTTCTGATATGCCATGCTCGCCTGACCGATCGCCGTCATAAAACCGGTAACGGTATCCTTGTTAATGGCTTTGCCGTTCGCAATGGCATACTGGCGCACATAGGGTCCCATCTGGCGCCAGCAGCTATTGGTAACACTGGTGCCGCCTCCAAAGTTTTCATCGTCATAAGCAATGATGGACAGGTCAAAGCCGTCAACATACGGAACATAGCTGCTCATGTCAACCTTGGAATTCTGCACATAATCCCAATTGATGCCATCTTCTCCGTAGCGCTGCATGACGCTAAAATACTCGGTGGTCATCAGGTCGCCAAGACGGAAAGCGGCTTCCGGTTCCTTGCAATTCGCGGAAACAACGAAAGCAGGATTTGCAACACTTTGCTCGAAAGTTGCGGAAGAATAGCCATGCGGTCCAATCAAAGGCAACAGGTAGGTATATTCATCGCGGGCAGGATTGTCCATAGTAATCATTACCATGGAATAATTTACGGCAGAGAACAAAGCGGTTTCGGTAACATTGGCAAGCGTATCCAGCTGATTGCGATCCATGGTCAGGGATTCTGTGGCAATCAGTCCATCCTTGATCATATCGCGGATGTACTTCAGACCTTCCTTCCACTCCTCGGTCGTGTAGGCCGCTCCAACCACACCGTCGTTCACGGTGAAGTAGTCACTATCTCCGGCATAGACAAAGCAGTTCATCAAAGCCTCAAACCAGCCGTTGTAATACTTGTCGTTGAATCCGGTACCAGCCAGACCCACTTCATCGGCTTTGCCGTTTCCGTTGAGATCGGTAGACACAACCGCCTTCAGAAGATCGCGGTATTCATCCAGCGTGGTGGGCGCTTCCTTGCCGAGCTTCTCCAGCCAAGGCTTGTAATAGTACATCTTGCAAGGATACTCATTGCCGTAGGACTGATTGTAAATGGGAATAGCGTAAATTTCGCCGTCGGGAGAGGTGATTTGCTTGGTGAAGTCAACGCCGGTGCGTTCCACCGCCTCGTGCAGCCAATAGGAAATGCTGGGGTCGTTGTAATACTGCGTCAGCGGGATGATGGAGCCGGTCTGTGCCCAGGAATACAGCTGGTTGTCCGTCAGCTTCGTGCCAGCGAAGACATCGAACAAAATAACGTCGGGCAGTTCGCTGCCGCCTGCCATCATCATCAGATTGATTTTGGTCGTATAATCGGTAGAGTCATAAATGACGAAGTCAAGGTCGAAATTTCCGTATTCTTCCAGCTTTTTGGTCATGACATTGGTTTCGTAATCCTCGATACGGATATTGTCGGGGATACCCACCGTCAATTTGACAGTTTCTTTACAGATGGGATATTCGCCGGGAGCGTTGAATTCCGCGGCAAATGCTGATACAGGCAGTAAAGCCAGCGCCAGAACGAGGGCAACCAGTTTCATAATGTTCTTCATGTTTTGCTTTTTCCTTTCCATACATTTTTTCGTGTTCTCTCTCACTCAGAAAGCAAATCGCAGAGCTGTTCCGGACCATCCCTACGACGACTTTCGATTTCGAAAATAAAGCGTCCCATGCATTAAGGGGAACGTCACCGCCTGCGGGCTGTGTTTCGAACCGCAGTTCGGAAAAAGATACATCATCAATATCGATCTTCTGTTCAAGCACCTGAGAGACAGATATTCCCGCTGTTTTCGTCTGATTCTGCACCATACGCACTCAGACAGCCTGCTTTCAAGGCCCTGCCAACGGTCTTCTTTTTTCCCTCTCTCGGTCATTCTTGCGTCTGTCTGTATCATAACGGCACGCTTTTCGGAAATCAACATGAAATACGGAAAACGCGATGAAAATAGAAAAAACGTCCAAAATTTTATCACTATCAACCGATTTGACCATGCTGATAATCGTAAATCGACAATGAAATACAGAAAAAATGAGAAAAAATGACGGTGTGCGGCTGTTTTCCCGTTGATTTGGCGCATATAATCATGTATAATGAAAAAATGACCAGTTAATTGTTGAATGAATCCACAAAGGAGGAACAGTTGTGGAGTACATCAAAGCGATAAAAGATTACAAGCGGTTATATTTGCGCTATTTGATTTTATACCTGGTTTTTTCGATTCTGGTCATCAGCTGCCAATTCCCGATTTATTTGCTTGTCAAAAACGACACGCGTAAAGTAATCGTTGACAAATATGAAGCAACGCTTTCGAATAGTGCCGGCGCCTTGGACCGCACCATATCCGAGCTCACCAATGCAATCAACGTGATTCGCAATGATCAGCGTCTGGTTAAGTTCTGCTATGAAAATTATACCGCGGAGGATATCAATCCAATCGAATTCAATTCGTGTACCAGCCTGCTAAACTCTCTTCTGATTCCGAATAATTTGATCGGCGACGCATCTATTATTTTTGACAAAAACATCGTACTCACACGCCAGAGAAGCTTTGTCAGAAGCAGGCTTTACAACTTCTATCCCGATTTTATCCAATGCAACGAACTTTCCTATATGCAGTGGGCTGAACTGCTTCGCAATAATTACGGATTATTGCCGGAAATGACCTATCAAAGCTCTGATTACGGAACATATAAAGGGCTGACTTTTTCATTTCCCTTATATTCAACACAAAGCAGCGCTGTTTCGGAAGACCAAAGCCTGTTTGTTGCCATCCTGCCGACAACACGAATTGTGTCTCTTTTGATGGATCAAACTCTTCAAAGCCACGGATATTTAAAAATCTCATCCGACAAAGGGGAAAACCTGTTTGAATTCGGTGCAGAAAACAAGGAGGACTGCATTTTAATCAACATGCACACCCCACTCTGGCTTCTTGATATCGATTACGGGATACCGAAGTTTCTTGTTGATGAAGAAATGAAAACGTTCCGAAGAATTCTCATTGCTTTGGGTATCAGTATATTTATCGTTACCTTCGTGCTGATCCCTACGTTCGCATACAGAAGCTTTCGACCGCTAACGCAGATCATAGATACGATGATTTCCGGCAGCAACACCGGCGCTATAATGAAAAAGCAAATCAAGAGCATGGAGAAAAACGCACATCTGCTCCAGGAATACAGAGCGTTAGATGAAAGCATACAAGATATCGACCGAAGCATTGACGATAAAAACAGAATCATACAGGAACAGCAGTCTCTTCTCAAATATCAGGTAATGGATATGGCTCTTCGAAATGGACTGTTCAGACCTGAGGAACTGAATCTGTTTATTACCAATTTCGGACAGTTTCCGAAACGGTATAGGTTGTCATTGTTCTTCTACAACAATGAGCAGGCGGAGATCGGCTTAGGCGCCGGCGAAAAGCAATATCAGATTCAATCGCGTATTCGGCAGCGCTATCCCTCACTGTATACACAGGGCTTTGATGCGTCGGCTGTACTCCTTCTCCTTCCAGTAGAAGATGCGAAAGCGGATGATTGGAATCAGCAGCTAGCCCTGCTCAGAGAAGATTTGAATGAATTCTTCGGGGTTCCGTTCTCCTTTACAATCAGCGATATTTATACCTCCCCCGTTGATCTTGTCAGGGCATACCAGCAGATTCAATGCATAAAGGTCTATTCCGCGTATAACCGATATTCCGTACTGGAAAACGCGGAAGCAGCCAAGTTCCGAATTATTCAGCTTCCTCTTGGCATTGGCGAATTGCAGATCATATACAACGCGCTGTGCAATGGTAATGATCTTGTTGCCGTAAACACGTTAACTAAGTGTATCAATGCATTGCCGGAGCCCGACGATTATGTGCTGCACAAGCACATGTACACCATGCTGTCCAATTTGCTGATACAGCTCAAGCTGGAAAACCCGACAGCTTTGTTTGATACGGTTATACCGACTTACAGTCAGTCCAGAGATAAGTTGTCCATGGATGAATCGTTCAGCAAAGCATTTCGGGAAATTTGCGACCAGATACACTCGGCAAGGCAAAGCAATATCGATGACTTTTCGATGAATGTTATGCAATATATCGACGATAACATTCAAAACTCAAATCTATGCGTTAATACCATTATTGATAAGTTCGATATTTCGGGGCCTACACTGCAAAAAATCGTTAAGAAAGCAGCAAACACGACTTTTTCCGGCTATGTTGAGGCAAAAAGGTTATCTCTAGCCTATATGCTGCTTTCATCAAGCAACATTGGAATTCAGGAAATTGCCGAGCGATGTGGATTCTCTTCTTCAAATTCATTCTACAAGGTTTTCAAGCGAAAATATACCTTCTCGCCCAGCTCTGTAAGAGATGAAAATGCCGAAAGAAAATCTGCGGAAAAATAAACGATTCCATAAATAATTAGAGCAAAGAGCCGAACGCGCAAGATGGACTATTCCACTGCCCAACGGACAATAGAAAATAGAGACCTCCTGTTGTAGAATAAAAACTACGACAGGAGGTTTTCATATAGGCACAGGAACTCAGTTGCTCAGCGTCATTTTCCCGGGATGTATTGTAACCGCTCAATAATCAGATGGCGGAGATTGTAATGAATCCTGTTCGGCAAGGAATATTTCAGTTTTTTTGCTTCATTGCGTACGCCGCTCTGCAAAATCACCATTTGGAACTCTACCAGCAGATCCGGGAGCCAGATGTACTTCACCACATAAAACCGTCTTGCGGCAGCCATGCCCAGGGGCGCAGGCCAGATAGGTTTTGCCGCTGCCAGTGGCTCCCAGCAGGATGATGTTATGATCTCCGGAAGTCTTGATGAGCAACTACAACGAAGCACGAGAAATTGAGAAGCGCGCGCTTGCCGCAATGGGGGAGAGAAGTTTCTATCCAGAAATCGCCGTAAGCACCCCGCAGGCAGCTTCCATTATGGAAGTGCTGAGCCAAAATCCCGACCTTGCAGGTCAGATTTTGAAGAATCTGCTTCTTCAAACGGCTTATGCGCAACCGAACACCACAGTCACAGGTTAGCCAAGTTTAGCAGGCGCATTAGCAGACTCAGCCGCACCTGCTGCCGGCGCATCCGATTAGCAGAGATACGGACAAAGGATACGATCCTTGTCCGCCTCTCTCCCCTTCTCACAAACCCAACTGAGCTATAAAAAAATCACCCTCCGTGTCTGATATGTACCCAGTTTTCTGGACACCGGTTCAAAATTGAATAATTAAGATTC
>ERZ839823.2987-NODE-2987-length-11751-cov-3.095930_pt1 | contig 11751 bp, 10 predicted proteins | sample MGYA00519862_ERZ839823 | MGnify/ENA primary metagenome ERZ839823 (study PRJEB31850, sample SAMEA3708853) | human gut metagenome | biome: human gut; feature: human-associated habitat; material: faeces | place: China | collected 2014 ...
GGCCGGAAAACTGCCGCCTTGCGAATATTACTGTGCCCTCCCTTGCGGTGGCCGCTATACTCTTTGCCTCCAGGTTGGTGGAGGGGGATTCCTCAAGGAATATTATGTCTATATCCGATTTGATATAGCGCTTTATGCCCTGTTCCGTCAACATATCACAGCCCCATTATAATTTGGTATTCTTCCTCGGTTACGCCGCCCCTTTGCAGCGCCCCTTCGATCAGGTTGCGGCAGGCGCGCACGTCCGGGTCCCGGAGGTACTTGTCGTATTTGCGCGTCCAGTCCTCCAGCGCTTCGTGATACTCTGCAAACAGCACGCTGCGCCTTCCGTATTTTTCCATGGTGTTCCACAGGGCATGTATGGCCATATTGCGCTCCTGCCTTGATACGGTGGGCTGTATTCCCTTGTACTGATACTTCTTTATGTCCTCCGGCCCTACGCCGAAGCGGTCCACAAGATTTTCGATTATGAGGGCGCAGCCCAGCGCGTCGTCCAGGGAATCGTGGTGGTGCTCAAGGGGGAGCTTGAGCCCGGCGCAGAGGTCGTTGAGCTTATGGCTGCCGTAAAGCTCCTTGGGTATATGCTTTTTGGATTTCTGCAATGAGCAGATATAGGTTATCTCGGGTATGGGCAGGCCGTATACCGCGAGGGACTTGCATATCACCCCAAGGTCGAAGGCAGCGCTGTGCGCCGCCATTATTCCGTGGAAAAACGGCTCGATCTCGGGCCATATTTCGGGGAACAGAGGGGCGTCAGCCACCATGCCGGGGGTTATGCCGTGTATCTTTATGTTGTAGTCGTCAAAGTGCTCCCGGGGATTCACAAGGAACTCCCGCCGGTAGACGGGAGCGCCGTATTCCATGTGTACTATGCCTATGGAGCATATGGAGTCGTTGTTGCGGTTCGGCGTCTCCACGTCTACCGCGGTGTACCTTTCAAGCAAAAGTCAAAATGCCTTTCAGTTAAGTATGATTATATGCGTATGAGCTCGTATTCGCTGCTGCCCAGGCCTATCTCCTCGCCGTGCTCTATCTGCACCCGCCAGTTGGTGTTGGGGTGGACGTTGATGAAGTGGTCATGACAGCGGCATTCCGCCTCGCTGAGCGCGCTCCTGGGGTTGGCGGGCATGGCGTTTACCGCGTCCGCCGCGGCCAGGTCTATAGCAACGGGGTCAAAGGAGGCGAACATACCTATATTGGGGACTATCGGCGCGTCGTTTTCGGGGTGGCAGTCGCAGTTGGGGGAAATATCCGCCGCTATGCTTATGTGGAAATTCGGCTTATCCTTTACCACGGCATAGGCGTATTCCGCGATGCGCCTGTTCAGGCTGGCCTCGCTGGAGCTGTTGTGGGGCTTTATGGCGTCGAAGCTGCATATGGCTATGCAGCGGCCGCAGCCCACGCAGTTGTCGTGGTCTATCACGGCCTTGTTGTTTTCGTAGTGTATGCCGTCGTTGGCGCATATCGTCGCGCACTTGCGGCAGCCGCGGCAGCGATCGCGATCCACTACCGGCTTGCCGTCGTAGTGCATCTCCATCTTGCCCGCTCTTGAGCCTGAACCCATGCCGAGGTTCTTAAGCGCGCCGCCGAAGCCCGCATCCTCGTGGCCCTTAAAGTGGTTGAGGCTTATTATTATATCCGCGTCTGCTATGGCGCGGCCTATCTTTGCGGTCTTGACCTCCTCGCAGCCTATGGGTATATACGCCTCGTCTGTGCCGCGCACGCCGTCTGCTATTATCACCTGGCAGCCGGTAGCGTATGGAGTGTAGCCGTTTATGTACGCCGTCTCGATATGCTCGAGCGCGTTCTTGCGGGAGCCGACATAGAGCGTGTTGCAGTCGGTAAGGAAGGGCAGCCCGCCCCGCTCCTTTATGTATGCAGCGAGAGCCCTTGCGTAGTGCGGCCTGAGGTATGCAAGGTTCCCCATCTCGCCGAAGTGTATCTTGATGGCGACGAACTTATGGTCGAAATCTATGGTGCCCAGGCCGGCCCTGTCTATAAGGCGGGTCAGCTTCTTTGGCAGGTTTTCCGTGAAGGATGTGCGCATATCCGTAAAGTAGACCTTTGACATATCCGTTTCCCCTTATGTTTATTTTATCAGCTAAAGCAGCAGCTCACGGAGCGCCGCTACGCTTTCGACTATGTATGCGACCCCGGCATGCTCCAGCTCCTCACGGCTGCCGTAGCCGTAGAGCACGCCGGCGCAGTCCAGCCCGAAGGCCCTTGCCCCCTCCGCGTCGTATTTCCGGTCCCCTATCATCAGTGTGTTTTCCGGCGCTGCATCGGGGCAGGAGCGAAGCACATGGGCTATCACGTCCGCCTTTGTGGGTCTGCCCTCGTCCATGGTGTTGCCGCCTACAAAGTCGAAATACCGTGCTATATCGAAGTGCTCCAGTATCCTGTGGGTGAAGTCCTCCGGCTTTGACGTAGCTACCATCACGCGCCTGCCCGCGGCCTTCAGGTCACTGAGAAGCTCCGCTATGCCGGGGTATATCTCGTTTTCAAATATGCCCTTTTCGGAAAAGTATTCCCGATAGTGCTTCAGCGCCTCCAGCGCCTGAAGGTTGGTCATGCCAAAGCCCTCCTCAAAGGAGCCTATGAGGGGCGGCCCTATCAGCCATGTAAGCGTTGTCCTGTCCGCAACCTCTATGCCCATCTTGCATAGAGCGTACTGGGCGGCGGAGGTAATGCCCAATGCGGGGTCCGTGAGCGTACCGTCAAGATCGAACAAAAGGTTCTTGAATACCGCGTTTTTATCCATTTGCTTTAAGCTCCTGGCGCCTGAGGTATTCCGCCGCCTTGAACAGGCCGAATACCGTCTTGCCGTCGGAAATCCGGTCATTCATTATCATATCTATAAGCTGGCACAGCGGCGTTTCCCGGTAGTCCAGAAACTCGTCCTCATCCGGGTGGGCATTGCCATAGCTCAGGCCTCTGGCAAGGTACACGTATATACGCTCCGAAAGTATGGCGGGGGAGGGTATGTATATGCCCAAAGGGATAAACTCCTTTGCCGTTACGCCTATTTCTTCTTTAAGCTCCCGCTTCGCCGCATCGAGAGGGTCTGTGTCGAAGGCCTCCAGCTTGCCTGCGGGTATCTCGGCCATCACCCTCTGCTGCGGGTAGCGGAACTGGCGCTCTATTATTACGCCGCCATTATCCGTGAGCGGCACCACGGCCACCGCGCCCCGGTGTTTAAGATAATCCCTCCGGGCGGTCTTTTTGTTGCAAAGCTCGACGGTATCGCTGTACACGTCGAATACCGGGCCGGAATACTGTATGGCGGAGGAAACCGTCCTTTCAAAAAGCCTGCTGTCGTCCATGTGACAACCCTCCTGCAATTCTCAGCAAAATCAATTATAGCATATCACGGCGGCGCCATAAAAGCAAATAACAGCACACTTTTTAACCTTTGGACAAAACCGGACAATAATTGTACCCGAGGAGGCAAATGCCTGCAAAAACAGCCAAATTTATTCCCTATCGCCGCGAAAATGGCGGTGCTAAAATCACAGCATACAGAAAACCGCATATACCGCAGGATAACCAAAAAATTACATTATTACGGAGGCACTATATGGCTAAATACCGCATACTTTTGGCAGACAGCAACAACCAGTTCCAGACCACCGTCAGGGATTACCTTACGGCTCAGGAAGGAATAGAAAGGGTGGACACCGTGAACGACGGTCAGTCCGCCCTGGACGCAATGAACAACAACCGGTACGATGTGCTCCTGTGCGATCTCATCATGCCGGGCATGGACGGCTTTGAGCTCCTTGAGAGGCTTAACAGCGGCCTCGTGAAGGACGTGCCTGCCGTCATAGTGATAAGCGCCCTGCGTCAGGAGGAGATGGTACGGCAGGCCTGCACACTTGGCGCAAAGTATTACATGGTCAAGCCCATCGACCCCGATACGCTGTACAAGCGCATAATGGACATGATGGAGAGCACCTACGCACAGCGCTCGCAGGTCTGCGCCATAAGCCCCAAACCTCAGACTCTGGACGAGAAAATCGCTTCTGTATTCCTCATGATAGGTATACCCGCCCACATAAAGGGCTACCATTACCTGCGGGAGGCGGTGCGCATGGTATACTTTGAGCCCGCCCTCTGCGGCCGCATAACCAAGGAGCTTTACCCCGGCATCGCCAAGAGGTTCCAGACCTCTGCATCTAAAGTCGAGCGCGCCATACGCCACGCCATAGAGGTGGCCTGGACCCGCGGGAAAATAGAGAACATAAACCAGATATTTGGCTACAATATCTACAGCAAAAACGACAAGCCCACCAACGGTGAATTCATAGCCCTGGTTGCTGACAAGCTCATCATGGAGACTGCCCGGGAGAAAAACGGAAGAAGCGAGATTCAGAATGTGATATAGGTGTGCTATAATGAAGAAAAACCTCCGGAGGCGCCCATGCATACCCTCAAGCTTATCCGCCCGACTCAGGAATACGCAGATCAGGTAATGGCATACCGGCAGGAGATGCTGGACAACGGCGACAGCCTGGATGGATGTGCCGCTCTGGAGGATACCAACAGCTACGCCGAATGGGCGGATTTTGAGGGGCGGCTCAGAGAGCGCTACGGCGAAGGCTATGTGCCATCCGATGTGTACCTGGCGGTGCGCAAAGGCGATGACAGACTGGTTGGCATGATTGACTTCAGGCGGCCGTTGACTGAATTTCTGCTGCGCTTCGGGGGGAATATCGGCTACAGCGTGCGTCCTTCCGAGCGGGGAAAGGGCTACGCAGGCGAGATGCTTTCGCTGCTGCTGCCCAAGTGCGGCGAGGAGGGGGAGAACAGGGTGCTGCTCACATGCGGACAACGAGGCGTCCCGCCGGACTATAATAAAAAACGGCGGCGTGTTGGAAAACCGGGTTGAGTGTGATGCAGCTCTTAGCCGTTGCGGGATGATACAGAGGTACTGGATAACATTAAAGCCTTAAATCAAGGTGAAAAGGGGAGAGCCGGCCGGCTCCCCTTTTTTTCCCCAAAAAGGTAAACACGGAATTCGTCTTTATGTGTAAAATAGTATCATTTTACTGCTGGCGGCAAAGGGCAGGGCAATAATAAATATACGTCAAGGTTTTATTCTTAACTTGTTGTTAACACTGAAACTGGCTTAAACGCGTTGAAATGTGGATAACTATGTTGATAATGTTAGCAACTCATGTTATTAACGCCCACGCATACTCATTTTTTTATGCAGTATCTTCGTACAGGCGGCCGGAGTAAGAAACATTAAATATTATCACCCGTGTGTTTTTTACCTTCGTTTTTCGGGTGAATGGCCACATAAGCGGCCCTTTTGCATAATTGGCATACTACCCTCGTATGATTATATAACGATAATCTGTGCGAGAGGAGCAGGCATATGGAACTGATCTGGAAAGAGCTTCCGGGGGAACGGATAATATATACAGGAGTATCTCAGGGAACCGTCGAGGGCGGCATACCGCTGCCGGAGGGCCGCAGCGCAAAGGAGATACTCTCGTATACCGGCGAGGTGGCTATATCTTCATCCAGCGCCAGGGAGGGCGAAATAGCCATAGAGGGAGTTGTGAGAATTGACCTCATCTGCATGGATGACAAGGTGTTTGCCTTCACTTCAAGCGCCCCCTTCACCCACCGCATAGCCGCAGATGGCGTGCGGGAGGGCATGAGGGCCGAGGTACAGGCGGCGCTGCAATCTCTGGAAATAAACAAGGGGGAGGGTGGAATTACCCTCAACGCGGTAGCGGATATAAACGCAATGGTGACAGCATCAGGCGGGGCAAAGGTACTGGATGGAATAAGCGGCATAGAGGATGGGGAGCAGCAGCGGCAGGAGATGACACTCTACGAGCGGGCGGGGGAGAGCCGGGGCAGCTTCCGCCTGCGGGAGGAGATAGAGGCGCCCTTCGCCACAGAGGTGCTGTACAGCGAGGTACATGGGGCGCTGAGGGACGTATCTCCCGGCAAAGACGGAATATGCCTGGAGGGTACGCTGTACATATCGGCGCTGGTACAGAGCCGCACAGGGGCGATGAGCCAGTTAAGCCAGGCCATACCCTTCACTCAGACCGTGGACGGAGAGGCGCTGACTCCCATGTGGGGCGAGGTGAGGGTATCCGGCTGTCAGGTGCGGGGGGCTGAGGATTTTGGCGTAGTGATAGCGGATGTGGAGCTTACATACCGCACATGGGGCCGTGCCGGCGGCCGTTCCGATGCTGTGACGGACACATTTTCCCCTACCGTGCCGTTCGAATGCACACATGGGCTTATACGCACCTCCTCATACTGCGGGCTGAGCACACAGCGGCAGTCCATAAGTGAAAACATAATGATACCCGATGGTATGCCCGAGGCGGCCAGGGTGGTATACGCCACCGCACGGCCCATGGTGACGTCCTACGGCATAGAAAACGGGGTACTCACCGCTGAGGGGCTGCTGTTCACCCGCATATTATACACCGCCGAAAGCGGCTGCATATTCGCTTTCAATGAGGATATACCCTTCTCTGTGAACATGGAGGCCCAAGGCGCCACAGACGCCATGATATACGGAGTGGCGGCGGCCTCGGCGGCGGGAGGAGGCAGGAGCGTGGAACTGAACTGTACGCTCATACTCATTGCGGATCTGTACTGCACCGGCGGCTTTGAGGCGGTGACGGGCATTGAGGAGTGCCCCCAAAGACCCACGCATCAGGGCATAACCGTGTACTTTGCCAGCGCCGGAGATACGCTGTACTCCATAGCCCGGGAGTACAATACCAGCCGGGCCAACCTGCTGCGCATGAACGACCTGCCCGAGGTATTACAGGGCGGCGAACGGGTGGCGTTTATGGGGTAAAAGAGTAAATTCTTCTTCTTTCTCTTTTCTTTTCATGAGAAAAGAAAAGCAGAAAGAAGCAAAGAGAAAAGAAAAGCAAATGGGAAATATATATAATAAATAAGACATAGGATTATGCGTATAAGAATATAAGAACAGCCCTGCCGTCTTGTGTACGGCAGGGCTGAGCGCTGTTTTATGTTTTGTTTTCGTTGGCTTTCCTTTGCTTACTTTCCTTTTTTAAAAGGAAAGTAAGCGAAAAACACTACTTATTCTTGAGATACTCGTCTATAGCCGCGGCGGCCTTCTTGCCCGCGCCCATTGCCAGTATTACGGTAGCTGCGCCGGTAACGGCGTCGCCGCCCGCGAATACGCCGGGCTTGGAGGTAGCGCCGGTCTCGGGGTCTGCGGTTATCTCGCCCTTGCGGCCCACGGTGAGGCCGGGGGTGGTGTTCTTGATGAGGGGGTTGGGGCTGTTGCCTATGGCCACGATGACGGTGTCAACGTCCAGAGTGAACTCGCTGCCTTCCTTGGCAATGGGCCTGCGGCGGCCGGAAGCATCGGGCTCGCCCAGCTCCATCTCTATGCACTCCATGGAGGTGACATAGCCGTTCTCGTCGCCGTTTATGCGAACGGGGTTATTGAGCACCTTGAATATGATGCCCTCCTCCTTGGCGTGGTGTACTTCCTCGCGGCGGGCGGGCATTTCCGCCTCGCTTCTGCGGTATACGATGTACACGTTCTCGGCGCCCAGACGCTTTGCGCAGCGGGCGGCGTCCATTGCCACGTTGCCGCCGCCTATTACGGCAGCGTTTTTGCCCACGCGGATAGGAGTATCCGTCTCGGGGAACTCGTATGCCTTCATGAGGTTTATGCGGGTAAGGAACTCGTTGGCGGAGTAAACGCCGCAGAGGTTCTCGCCGGGTATCTTCTGGAAGTTGGGCAGTCCTGCGCCGCTGCCTACGAATACGGCGTCAAAGCCCTCTTCCTCCATCAGCTCATCCAGGCTTATGGAGCGGCCGACTACTACGTTGGTCTCTATCTTTACGCCCAGAGCCTCCACATTCTTTATCTCCTCGCGAACCAGCGCCTTGGGAAGACGGAACTCGGGAATGCCGAATACCAGCACGCCGCCGGGGGTATGCAGAGCTTCGAAAATGTGCACTTCATAGCCCAGCTTCGCAAGGTCGCCTGCGCAGGTAAGGCCTGCGGGGCCGGAGCCTATCACGGCTACCTTCTTGCCGTTGGGGGCGGGTATCTCGGCGGGGGCGGAGCCCTTTGCCATGGCGTAGTCGGCGGCGAAGCGTTCCAGACGGCCGATGCCTACCGGCTCCCCCTTAATACCACGGACGCACTTGCTCTCACACTGGTTTTCCTGGGGGCATACGCGGCCGCAGATGGCGGGAAGGCTGTTGGTGGTCTTTATGATGGCGTAAGCGCCCTCGTAATCATGAGCGGCGATCTTTGCTATGAATTCCGGAATGCGCACGTTTACAGGGCAGCCGGAAACGCAGGGCATGTTCTTGCAGTTGAGGCAGCGGGAAGCCTCGTTGAGGGCCAGCTCTTCGTCGTAGCCCTGAGAAACTTCCTTAAAGTTCTTGTTGCGGATATTGGGCTCCTGCTCCCGGGCAGGGGTCTTCTGCAAAGTCATATTAGGCATATTATCTCTCCCCTCCTATAAGATGGCAGAAGTGCTTTTCGTCGGAAAGCTTTTCCTCGGCCTTGTACATGCGGCTGCGCATGATGGCCTCGTCAAAGTCCACCAGATGGCCGTCAAAGTCCGGGCCGTCCACGCAGGCGAACTTGGTCTCGCCGTTTACGGTAAGGCGGCAGCCGCCGCACATGCCGGTGCCGTCTATCATTATGGTATTCATGGAGACGGTGGTCTTGATGCCGTATTCCCTGGTGAGGTTGCATACGGCGCGCATCATGGGCATAGGCCCGAGAACGAATACTTCGTCATAGCGCGTGCCGGCCTTCAGCTGCTCCTCCAAGGCGCTGGTAACAAAGCCCTTGTGGCCGTTGGAGCCGTCGTCGGTCATTATGTAGAGGTTGTTGCAGGCGTTTTTGAATTCCTCGGTGAGGATATACAGGCTGGTGCTGCGGAAGCCTATGAATGCGTCCACGTCAGCGCCTATGGCGTTAAGGGCCTTAGCCTGAGGGTAAGCTATGGCAACGCCCAGGCCGCCCGCCACTACGGCAGCCTTTTTGCCCTTCAGGTGGTCAAACTCGCTGGCCTTGCCGAGAGGGCCTGCAAAGTCCATCAGGCAATCGCCCTCCTCCAGGAGGTCAAGGCGCTTCGTGGTGGCGCCTACCTTCTGGAATATTACGGTTGCCGTACCCTTTTCGCGGTCGTAATCCGCGATGGTGAGGGGTATGCGCTCGCCCTTTTCGTCAATGCGAAGCACAATGAACTGCCCGGGCAGGGCCTTCCTTGCGACGTAGGGCGCTTCGACTTCTATCAAAGACACCGTGTCGTGCAGACGTTCTTTTCTTACTATACGGTACATAGGCTGAACATCGCTCCTTTTAGATTTTTGGACATAGAAGTTGATAATATAATATCACCAATATGATTATAATAACGCAGTATGGCTGTAAAGTCAAAGCAAAACGCTTATTTTAACGTGCAAACCTCAGGCTTCTTCAGAGTGTCAAAAAAAGTGGCTGAACGCCACTTTTTCGAAGAAATTATCAGGATTTTTTATCCTGTATGTAACGATAGTCGTAGCGGTAGTCCACCTTTATATCCACGCCGAATATATCCTTCATAAGGCTCTTCAGCGCCCTGGTGTCCAGCACGTAGAAGGAGGCGCCGTTATACGCCGTGCCGCTTATGTACTTGCCCTTGAGCGTATGCCGCACAAGGCTTTCCCCCGGCACGAGATCCATGCCGAACACCGCCAGCGCCGCTATCTGCTCCGCCGTAAGGTCGGTATAGATGTAATCCTTTACGCTGAGGTATAATTTCGGTATGGAGGTCAGCCTGCTGCCCTCCCTGAGCTGGGTGAATATGGCGAAGAGCATACGCTGCTGCCTGTCAGCCCTGTCCACGTCGGTGCCGTAGCCTTTGCGGGCGCGGCAGTAGTCCAGCACCTGCTGTCCGTCCAGCCTTTGCATCCCTTTGTGCAGCACCCGGCCGTTGAGCTTTATCTCCCGGTCCACATCGTATTCCACGCCGCCCAGGGCGTTCACCACGGCCTTCAGCCCCTCCATGTTCACCCCCACATAGTGGGATATGGGAACCCCCATGAGGTTTTCCACGGTCTTTATTGCGTATTCGAAGCCGTCGCCCTCGGCGCTGCCCCCCTTGGCAAAGGCTGCGTTTATCTTGTAATGCCCCTTTGTGTTGTATATCTTGGCCATGGTATCCCGGGGAATGGATATGAGGTGGGCGTTGCCCTGCTCAAAATCCACCGCCAGCAGCATCAGCACGTCGCTGCGGAAGTTGTTTTTGCTGTCCCGGTACATCACGCTGCCGCTGTCGTCCCGCTCCGGGCTCTGATCCCAGCCTACCAGCAGTATGTTTACCCTGCTGCGCATGAAATCCGTATCGGCCTGCCGCAAAAGCTGCTCCTCGGGGCTGAGGGTAGGGGAAGGCAGGGGCTGCCCCGCCTGCAAAGGCGAGGGAGAGGGGGACGGCTCGGTAAAGGCGCGCATGGGGTCCCGGGCAATGCCGCTGTAAAACCTGAGCCCCAGGGCCACGCCGCCGCCCAGCAGCAGCAGCGCCCCGCACAGCAGAGCGTATTTCAGCCTTTTTTTCATATAATGAAGCCACCTCCCCTAAAAAAGCGTCCTTACCTGTACAGTTTTCCTTAAAAGCGGGGAGGATTATTCATAAAAATACCGCCCGCTCATTGACATGAACGGGCAGCATGGGTATAATACTTATAGGGTAAGACCTAAACGGTCAGCCGTCCTTAAAGTTTTATTCCCTTACGGGAACTACCGCTCTGATGACAGCAGGGCGGTTATTTTTTTCTGACCGTTATGGTTATCGATTTTGTGTCGCGCCTCAGCGCAACAAAAAGCATGATAATCAACTCAATCATACTTCACACCTCCTTTCGGATGGTGTGCTGACCGCCGCTTGCCCTTGGTATTATACTTGTGAATATTATAATGCTTAGGTAGAAATTTGTCTATATTTAAGGATACCCTTATACCTGCTAATGAAAATAGGAAGTGAAGGGCGGCGGCCCGCCCGCAGGCGGGTCAGTTCCGCCCCGTCTCCCGGGGCGGAACTTCCTCTGTGGTCGAAGCTTATACCGGCTTGTCCCATTCCCTTGGAGCGCTTGCAGCTTATACGGCTGAAAGCAGCTTTCAGCTTTTACGGAATCCCACCACCACGCCTTTATGGTGGGTATAAGCTGCAAACTCTCAGTTCGGCATAGTCGGTCAGCGTCGCGTTCGCTTCTCGACCTCCTTGCCTCACTGGCAAGGCTTTTCGCTTCATCGCCCACCGGGCGCGCTCAAACCCTTGCCCCCCCCGGGGGTTGATAAGGGGGCGCACCCCCTTATGTTCATTCCGGCTTTGGCGGCGTGTACGCCAGAACGGATAAAAACCGAAGGTTTTTGTACTCTGCGGGTTTTGCCGCCCGGGAACGAAGTGAGAGGCAAAACCCGAAAACCTTCGGTGAAGTGGCTTTGCCACTTCACCGAAAGGCGGCAGCCGCAATATTTGTTACAATTTCGTAACAAAAAACCCTTGACGTCCGTAACATTTGGTGGTAACATATAGGCGTGCTAAGCGGAAGGGCGCGCAAAACGCGCTTCGCCCGGGGGGGAACCCCCCTCACTTGCAAAACACAAAAAATATTTGAAAGGGATTTAAAGAAATGAAGAAGATTTTCGCAATCGCTCTGGCTCTGGTCATGGTTCTCTCCATGGCTTCCGCCTTTGCATCCGCTTGCGTAACCGGCCCCTTCAACTGG
>ERZ839823.3000-NODE-3000-length-11723-cov-3.940264_pt1 | contig 11723 bp, 9 predicted proteins | sample MGYA00519862_ERZ839823 | MGnify/ENA primary metagenome ERZ839823 (study PRJEB31850, sample SAMEA3708853) | human gut metagenome | biome: human gut; feature: human-associated habitat; material: faeces | place: China | collected 2014 ...
TATAGATATAGAGTAATAATTAAAACGAAAAGTATATGATGTCTTATTGGGTATTATTTATTGGAATTGCCGTAGTAAGTTGGCTGGTGCAGATGAATTTGCAGAACAAATTCAAGAAGTACTCCAAGATCCCTACCGGCAATGGCATGACAGGACGCGACGTGGCTTTGAAGATGTTGCATGACAATGGAATTTATGATGTACAAGTAACACATACTCCGGGACGATTGACCGACCACTACAATCCTGCAAATAAAACAGTGAATTTGAGTGAAGGTGTGTATGAAAGTAACAGTATCATGGCGGCTGCCGTAGCTGCACACGAATGTGGGCACGCTGTTCAGCACGCACGTATGTATGCGCCGTTGAAAATGCGTAGCGCATTGGTCCCGGTAGTGAGCTTTGCGTCTTCTATCATGACATGGGTATTGTTGGGAGGTATTTTATTGCTGAATACATTCCCTCAGTTATTGTTGGCAGGTATTATATTGTTTGCCATGACTACATTGTTCAGCTTTATCACCTTGCCGGTGGAAATCAATGCAAGTAAGCGTGCACTCGTTTGGCTGAGTTCATCCGGGATCACCAACTCGTATAATCACAGACAAGCTGAAGATGCACTTCGTTCCGCTGCATACACTTATGTAGTAGCTGCGTTGGGTTCATTGGCTACGTTGATTTACTACATTATGATCTTCATGGGTAGAAGAGACTAAAAACTTCTCCATAAAATATAAAAGAGTGCCTTCTTAGTCCGCATTAGGATTCTGGAAGGCACTCTTTTGTTTGTCATACGTTATCATATATTCGGGTTTTGCACAACTTAGGGTAGAATGTTGACGATTTTTTCAGATATATGCAAGTGTTGCTCGGAAATTTGCAGTAAATTTGCGCAATTAAAATTATAAACAGTAATATTATGGCAGCAAAACCAAGTATTCCTAAAGGAACTCGTGACTTCTCGCCGGTAGAAATGGCGAAGCGTAATTATATATTCAATACGATTCGTGACGTATATCATCTTTATGGTTTCCAGCAGATAGAAACTCCATCTATGGAAATGCTTTCTACACTCATGGGAAAGTATGGAGATGAAGGCGACAAACTTCTTTTTAAGATTCAGAACTCGGGAGATTATTTTTCCGGTATCACTGACGAGGAATTGTTGAGCCGTAATGCAGCAAAGTTGGCAAGCAAATTCTGTGAGAAAGGATTGCGTTATGACTTGACTGTACCTTTTGCCCGTTATGTAGTGATGCACCGTGACGAAATCACGTTCCCTTTCAAACGCTATCAGATTCAGCCGGTATGGCGTGCCGACCGTCCGCAGAAAGGGCGTTATCGTGAGTTTTATCAATGTGATGCGGATGTGGTAGGTAGTGATTCGTTGCTGAACGAGGTAGAACTGATGCAGATTGTTGATACTGTATTCAGCCGTTTCGGTATTCGTGTATGCATCAAGATTAATAATCGTAAGATTCTTTCCGGTATTGCCGAGATTATCGGTGAAGCTGATAAGATTGTCGATATAACCGTAGCCATAGATAAGCTGGATAAGATCGGTCTGGACAACGTGAATGCCGAACTGAAAGAGAAAGGGATCAGTGATGAGGCTATTGCCAAATTGCAGCCTATTATTCTTCTTAACGGCACGAATGCGGAGAAACTGGGTACATTGAAAGAAGTGTTGTCAGCCAGTGAAGTAGGATTGAAAGGAGTGGAGGAAAGTGAGTTTATTCTGAATACATTGGAAACAATGGGGCTGAAGAATGAAATTGAACTTGACCTGACATTGGCCCGCGGATTGAACTACTATACAGGGGCTATTTTTGAAGTGAAGGCGTTGGACGTACAAATCGGCAGTATCACAGGCGGTGGACGCTATGACAATCTGACCGGAGTATTCGGTATGTCGGGGGTATCCGGTGTCGGTATCTCTTTCGGTGCAGACCGTATCTTCGATGTGTTGAACCAGCTCGAACTTTATCCGAAAGAAGCTGTGAACGGAACAGAAGTGTTATTCATCAATTTCGGTGAAAAGGAAGCGGCTTTCTCTATGGGTGTTTTGGCAAAAGTGCGTGCAGCAGGTATCCGTGCCGAAATCTTCCCGGATGCCTCCAAGATGAAAAAACAAATGAGCTATGCCAATGCGAAGAATATTCCGTTTGTCGCTATCGTAGGTGAAAACGAGATGAATGAGGGCAAAGTTATGCTGAAGAATATGGAGACAGGGGAACAGAATCTTGTTTCGGCAGAAGAATTGATTGCTGCTGTAAAGAGATAAAAGAACATTGATTATAAAAAGATAAGGTGCCGTTGACATTCGATCAGCGGCACCTTATTATTTGGGAATAGTACTCCTGTTTACCGGGAGTTACAAATGACGTTCGGGATACATCTCATTCCACCATTCCGAGCGATCCTGCAGCCAGCGGGCAAACCATGCCATAATAGAATTGTGCCATTTGATACGCTTGTCGTAATCTGAAATAAAATGATTCTCACCGTCTACTGTGATGAATTCAACAGTCTTTCCTAATATCTTCAAGGCATTGAAAAGCTGTATACTTTCACCTATGGGTACATTGGTATCTACGGTTCCGTGCAACAATAGCAATGGAGTGTTGATCTTGTCAGCATTGAATAAAGAGCCTTGTTTGGTAAACAGATCCGGGTTTTTCCAGGGGTAGCTGTCGGCAGCGGCAATCGCATTGTATGAATAGCCCCAGTAACCTTCTCCCCAATAGCTGGTCACATCGCTGATACCTGCATGAGACACGGCAGCGGCAAAGATGTCAGTTTGAGTTTGCAGATACTGCGTCATGAATCCTCCGTAGGAAGCACCGAGACATCCGATTCGTTTTTCGTCTACAAACGGGTGTTCCTTGCAGAACTGTTTTGTTCCTTCAATAATATCGTCAGCAGTACGTTTTCCCCACGCGTTGACGTGGCGTGCAGAAAATTCCTGTCCGAAACCGATAGTACCGCTAGGCTGAATCACATACACTACATAGTCGCGTGAAGCGAACAGTTGGGCACAATACGGATTACTGATGCCACGTGTCGTAGGAGTGGTTCCGCCATAGTAATAAACAAGCATCGGATACTTCTTATTCGGGTCGAAGTTGGGCGGCAGACACATCTTTCCAGTGATTACCGTTCCGTCCGAGGCCGTAAAGTTCCACGGTTCGGTTTTACCTAATTCTATCTGGTCGAGAATTGGCTTCAATGGGTCGGCCAGTAACCGGGAAGTTTTTTTCTTCATGTCATACAGATAGGCAACTCCGGCATTATGGTCGGATTGACCGATATAAGCGGCGATTCCCGGATTGTATTCCGATAAGGTGAAAGCACTGGTAACATCCGTTTCCAGGTTCAACTTCTCAAAACTGTTGTTTTTGGGCGAGTAGCGATAGATGTTCTTGCAGTCGCCATCGTCCGTATTGAAATAAATACATCCGTCCCCGCGATTCCATTGCAGAGGGCTGACAGTCGGGTTGAAGTCTTTAGTAATCGGCTGTATCTTGCGGGTAGCCAGGTCCATGATAAATGCCTGTGTGTCGAAATCATTGGCAATAGGATGATTACCGCAATTCTTTCCGATTCCGCCGAAGGCCTCGGGACTTGCTGTAAGCAATAACTGCTTGCCGTCCGGTGAATAGCTGGCACCTCCCAGGAAGCGTTCGTCGTGGAAAAGAGTGTCAACCTTCAACGTTTCCAAATCTACCAGGTAGAGAGAAGACAGAGAGAACGGACGTTGAGTGATGTTTTCTTTCGATGTACTATATATCATAAATTTCCCATCGGGAGAAATATCCTGTAAGTAAGTGCTATGGTTACCATAAGTCAATCGTTCGGAAACACCGTTGGCTATGTTATATTTAGCCAGGAAGCTTCGTCCGCGAGTGTTGGGAATACGGTCTGCCGGGCTGACGATACGGCGGAGAGCACCTTGTTCTTTTTCTCCTTCTTCTCTGGGGTAATAGATCAGGAAGTCTTCGTTGGGCGACCATGTAAAGCTCTGTTCGGGAATCCCTTTCAAGAGAGTTTCTTCGTTCAGTGTAGCAGGGTCGAGCGTGATAACGTCATTTCCGCTAAGCGCTGTTACGGTATAATAGAGTTTGTCGCTTTTGGGCATCCAACGCATACCGTCTCTTGCATTATCCAAAAGAACCTTTCCGGTTTTCAGCTCCGTGAGCTGACAGTATGTACGCGAGCGTTTGGCAGCATGGTTGTTCCAATAACGGGTCAGCAGGTATTTTCCACTCGGAGAGATCGCAACGGAGATAACACGGTTGCCGTACACTGTATTATCCAGTGAAAAACGCTTCTTTGCATTCGGATCTAGTGTGCAGGCGATATCTTTGAATTTGTTGTCCTTAATAAACTCGCATTTCAGGGTAGGAGCAGCTTTGTCTTCTGCGGTGGAAAGCAATTTGATTGTGATTTCATAATCTCTTTCCGGTTCTAGAGTAAGAGCTATATCCCGAGAGGAGGCAGAACTGATACTATCTTCGGCGGCGTCCTTTGTCTGCTTGGAAACTTCGTCGATAAAGACTTCCCAGCGGACGGGAGAAGTAACTTTCAATTTTCCTTTCAGGAAACGTTCCGCCCTGATCTGTGTTTTAAGTACATAAATCTTGCTGTTTTTGTCAGCCTTATCCAATGTTAGATACCCTGCCGTGTCAACGGTCAGTGATTGCAGGGGCGCATCAGGGAGGTCGAGTACTACCGGAGTTTTAAGCAACATCTTGGTTGAATGCTTTTCTCCTTTCGGGTTGATACTGTCGTTCATGATAGGTGTACGAACCTCAATAGCGTCGCGGACTTTGTATTGTGTCACTCTTTCCTGCGCCTGGAGAGTGAGTCCGGTCAACAGAAAAATGGCTAAAGCCACTTCTTTCTTTTTCATGTGTTGTGTATTAAATTAAATAATATGATTAATTAGGTAGCAAATGTAAACTTAATGTTCTTAGTATACAACCAAAACAGCTCTTTTTTTAGTATTCAATCCGATCTAGTATCCCATTGAGGAAAGCAATGGCTACTCCATAGTTTGTCATGGGAATATTTTGCTTTCGGGCTAACTCGATACGGCTGAGTACATATTTACGGTTGAACATACATGCCCCACAGTGAATCACTAAAGAATAAGGTGTCAGGTCTTGTGGAAAGTCTGTTCCGGCCACGATGTCTATTTGCAGTTTCTCACCGATACGTTTTCTCAGTAAGCGGGGAAGTTTCACCCGCCCGATATCCTCGGAAAGAGGGGCATGGGTACAGGCTTCGGCTATTAGCACACGTGATGATTCGGTCAGCATCTCAATAGCGGCCGCACTTTTCACATAATAATGAATATCTCCCTTATATCCGGCGAAAAGCACAGAAAAGGACGTAAGTTTGCTCTCTTCCGGTTTTTGCTCGTAGACTGTTTTGAAAACCTGCGAATCCGTAATAATCAATTTGGGAGGATGAGCAAGGGCGTGTAATGTTTCCGGCAACTTGTCGGTGGTACAGGTGGCAATCAGACATTTCTTGTCCAGCAATTCACGAATCGTCTGTACTTGCGGCAGGATGAGCCGGCCTTTGGGAGCCTGTATGTCCTGTGGCATTACGAGAAGCACGAGGTCATTCTCTGTGACTAACGTTCCGGTGATACTTTGCTGGCCGAAATCCGGAGGGAGTTTTTCCAGTATAGTCCGGCGGATCTGTTCGATCCCTGTTTTCTCTTTTGCACTGATTAGGACAGGAGTATCTCCGAAACTTTCTCTGACTTTGATAGCCAACGCCTGTGAATCTTTCCGTATATCTGTTTTGTTTATCAGCAGAATCGTCGGAATCCCTTTAGCCTTTAACTGTTCCAGCCAGTAAAGTTCTTCTGTAAAATCGGGCTCCTTTGTCTCCTTTGAAAGCCCGGCAGACGTATCGCCTCCACAAAATAAGATAGCCATATCTGTTTTCTCTACCGCTTTCCATGTGCGTTCAATACGCATTCGCCCAAGTTCGCCTTCATCGTCGAATCCCGGTGTATCGATAAACAGGCACGGTCCGATCCCATGAATTTCCATGGCTTTCGCTACCGGGTCGGTGGTTGTTCCCGGAGTATCCGAGACGAGCGCAGTGTCCTGTCCTGTCAAAGCGTTGATAAGAGAAGACTTGCCACTGTTTCGTCTGCCGAAAAGAGCTATGTGAAGCCTGTTGGCGTTAGGGGTATCTGTTAAACTCATAATCGAAAATCTCTTTTGCCTTCGGCGATTGCTTTTAAGTTACGTATGGCGATTTCTCTGATTTTGGGATTCGGAATATGTTCCGTTTCCTTTTCAATCAGTTTCAGCCCTTTTTTCCGGGTGTCTTCGGAGGCATAATCTTCCAGATACTCTTTCAGTGTCATTAAGGCATTCGGGGCACAGCAGTTTGCTATCTGTCCGGATTTGACGAGCGACATGAAACGGTCGCCCGTTCTTCCTTCGCGGTAACAGGCAGTACAGAAGCTGGGGATATGCCCGAGATCGAGCAGCCAGTTGACAACCTCATCCAGTGTCCGTGTGTCACTGACATCGAACTGTGCGGAATTGTTCTCCGGCAGTTCTCTTTCCGCATACCCTCCGACACTGGTACGCGAACCGCCGCTGATTTGTGAAATGCCCAGTTCGAGGACCTTCTTGCGTGACTCCTGTGATTCGCGGGTCGAAATAATCATTCCGGTATATGGAACGGCTATCCGGATAACGGCTACAATCTTACTGAATATCTCGTCCGAGATAGCATTGGGGAAATCCCCTGCATCAATATCATCTGCCGAGCAGATGCGCGGAACGCTGATCGTATGCGGACCTACGCCGAATCTGGCTTCCAGATGTTCGGCGTGCATCAGCAGTCCGGTAAAGTCATAACGGTATGTATTCAGTCCGAAGAGAACGCCTACCCCTACATCGTCAATACCCCCTTCCATAGCACGGTCCATGGCTTCCGTGTGGTAGGCATAGTTGCTTTTCGGTCCGGTGGGGTGGAGGGCTTCGTAGTTTTCTTTATGATAAGTCTCCTGGAACAATATATAAGTGCCGATGCCTGCCTCTTTCAACCGGCGGTAGTTTTCTACCGTAGTGGCTGCAATATTTACGTTCACCCGACGGATAGCCCCGTTTTTATGTTTGATACCGTAAATCGTCCGGATAGATTCCAGAATATATTCTATCGGATTCAGGGTGGGATGTTCTCCAGCTTCGAGTGCCAGGCGCTTGTGCCCCATATCCTGTAAGGCAATCACTTCCTGACGGATCTCTTCCTGTGTCAGTTTCTTGCGGGCAATCGTTTTGTTTTTGGCATGATATGGGCAGTAGGTACAGCCGTTGACGCAATAGTTCGAGAGGTACAGCGGTGCAAACATTACGATACGGTTGCCGTAAAACTTTTGTTTGATTTCTTTGGCGAGATGAAAGATGTGTTCTATCAGATCGGGCTGGTCACATTCCAATAGGACGGCTGCTTCCCGATGTGTCAGTCCTTTACATAGAGCAGCTTTTTCAATCAGTTGTTCAATCAGTGCACGATTGTCTTTGTTGGTCCGTGCATATTCCAGTGTTTCCAGAATTTCTTCATGGTGGATGAATTCTTCTGCTTCAGGTGAATCTACTTTGTATGTCATAATCTATTCTAAACTTCTAAGTTCCAACTAACTGACTTCTAACTCTCCTCTGGAGAAAGAAATCTCGTAGCCGATGTTATGTAATTGTTGTTGCAATATCCTGATTCCTTCTGCCGATTCAGCTCCGAGGGAGGCTTTGTTATTATATAAGGCATACTTTTTCCGTTCCTCCTGTGGCGACAGATTGGGCATGACTACATTTGCTCCTGCCAATATCCCCCGTTCCCGTCCGTCGGGAGTCAGTGTAGCCAGAGCTGTTGTCGATGGAATCAGTGCCGATGGGTGCATCAGGCGGAAGATAGACAATAAGAGCAGTGTCTGTTCGAGCGTTCCGCTGGAATATCGGGCAAAAGGCGTATCCTGATGAGGCAGAAAAGGACCGATGCCGATCATTTCAGGACGGAGTTTTTCGATAAACAGAATGTCTTGAATCAGATGTTCTACAGTCTGTCCCGGACTACCGACCATAATTCCCGTTCCGGTTTGATACCCTGTTTCTTTTAAGTTTTGCAGGCATTGCAGGCGTTGCTTGCCGGACATTCCGGCAGGGTGCAGTTGGCTGTAATGCGTCGCGTCGTAAGTTTCGTGCCGTAACAGGTAGCGATTGGCTCCAGCGTGAAAGAAACGTTCATACGCTTCGCGTGACTTTTCGCCGAGTGATAGCGTAATGGCACAGTCCGGATAATGCCGCCGTATGGCGGCAACGATTGTCTCTATGCGGTCGTCCGTCAGTGCAGGATCTTCTCCCCCTTGCAGGACAAAAGTCCGGAATCCCAGTGCGTATCCTTGTTTGCAGCAATTCAGAATACTTTCCGGACTCAGCCGGTAACGTGCTACGTGCGGATTACCTTTCCGGATGCCGCAGTAATAGCAGTTGTTCCGGCAGCAATTACTTATTTCAATCAGTCCACGGATATAAATCCGGTTTCCGAAATGCCGGAGGCTGACCTCCCGTGCCTGTTCGTTAATGATTCGCAGGGAGTCCGCGTCACATCCGGTCAACAGTTGTCGGAATTCTTCGGGTCGAAGAGTTCTTTCCTGCCGTAGTTTATCTATCCATTGTTTCATAGCTCTCTTTTCGTTTGAGCAGCTCTTGTGCCAGTTGGCGACGTCCCGAAACAATGTCATTGTGCGTGCTCGGTCCGGTGATACAACCACCTTCGCAAGCCATGACTTCAATAAATTGTCCGGCTGCCTTTCCGGTCTTGGCACAGGCACGCAGCAGGGCTATGTTCTTCTTATTGATATCCGACACTTGGATCGCGTTTATCTTTTCCGCTTCTTCTTTCAGGTATGCTTTGACAGCTCCCATTACACCGCCGGCTTGTGCGAAACCGTGTGCTTCGCGGACGGAAGTATGCAATATGGAGAAAGCCTGTGTCTGCTCCAGTTGGATGTCCAACCCGTCAAGAATGGAACCCACCTCTTCGAATGTCAGGATATAATCTACGGCCTCGTCGCGGCGCACCTCTTTACGTTTGGCTACACATGGACCTACGAATACGATTTTTGCATCCGGGTGCTTCTCCTTGGCGATCCGTGCCGTGTAATACATCGGCGAACCGGTGGTGGAAACGTATGGTTTCATCCCCGGAATATGTTTTTCTACCAGTTCGATGTAAGAAGGGCAGCAGGAAGTAGTCATGAAACTTTGTCCTTTTTCCAACTTCTCCAGTAACTCGTGTGCTTCGTTGCTGGTAGTCGACATTGCTCCTTCGGCCACTTCAATCACATCGGTAAATCCTATTTCTTTAAAAGCTCCATATACTTGTTCGATCGAAGTCTTGAACTGCCCGAGGATAGACGGAGCAATAATAGCCACCATTTTCTCTCCTTTACGGATTCGTTGCAAAACGTCGAATGTCTGTGAAATCTCGAAGATAGCACCGAACGGACAAGCATTCATGCACTTTCCGCAATATATACATTTGCTTTCGTCGATATGCTCTATTCCGTGTTCATCTTTACTGATAGCTTTCACCGGACAGGATTCTTCGCAAGGCACAGGAATATAGACGATGGCATGATACGGGCAACTCTTATGACAGATACCGCAACTGATACACGTCTCATGGTCGATCATTGCCTGACCGTTTTTCTTGAAACGTATGGCATCTTTGGGGCAGTTCATATAGCAACTACGGGCCACACATCCGCGACAAAGGTTGGTTATTTCATAATTAATCTGTATGCAGGAAGAACACGCTTCGTCAATGACGCACATTATATTTTCTTTATCCGGTTCGGGACGGCTCAATGCTTGCTGCGCATATTCGGAGAGAGGAGTTACTTCGTCATGTTCGTCTGTCATGTCCAGTCCCATTAGGGGGAACATCTTGTATCTCCACACGGCTCGTTCTTTGTGTACACAACAGCGTCCCAGAGGCTTTGACTTGCGTGGGCTCAATTCAATAGGTAGCCGGTCTATTTTTTCTACTAACTGGTCGTTTTTCCAGAGTCTTACAAGGTCAGCCAGTAACTTGTGCCGGACAATCATAATGTTATTCGTAAATGCCATATTGTAATTAAGGGGTTGTTAGCGGATGCAAAGATACGAACACTATTTCAATATTTAAGCTTTTTGAAACATTCTTGTAAATTTTTTGTAGCCTTTCTGCGTTATCTTTGCAGTAGGTAAAATTAAGAGGAGGAAGAGGTATGAATAGCAGCATTTTAGAACAAAGAAACCGTTTCGCTTTGATTGGTGTACTAATGACTATTGTCAGCCTGATGTTTTTATTCTATATGGGAAGTTCTTTGGTTAGTTCGACTAAGAAATATCTGGAACAGATCCGGATGATAGAGATAACTTGTGTGGACGAATAAAAGAGAAAGCTGTAAAGCAAGATATCCGGAGGAAATCATTACTTTTGCCGGAAGAAAACAAGAAACCTTATGGAAGAGAAAAACAAAGCATGGAAAACGGTGAGCAGCAAATACCTGTTCCGCCGCCCGTGGCTGACCGTTCGTTGTGAAGATATGTTGCTTCCCAATGGAAATCATATCCCCGAATATTATATTCTTGAATATCCCGACTGGGTAAACACGATTGCCATAACCAAAGAAGGCAAATTTGTATTTGTCCGCCAATACCGTCCCGGCATCGGCCGGACTTGTTATGAACTTTGTGCCGGTGTGTGTGAAAAGGAAGACGCTTCGCCATTGGTATCCGCCCAACGCGAATTATGGGAAGAAACCGGCTACGGAAATGGCAACTGGCAGGAATATATGTTGATTTCCGCCAATCCGAGCACTCACACCAATCTGACGTATTGCTTCCTTGCAACCGATGTGGAACTCATCGACCACCAACATCTGGAAGCTACCGAAGATCTTTCCGTGCATCTGCTCACCTTGGAAGAGGTGAAACGGCTGCTGGATAACAACGAAATCATGCAAGCGCTGAACGCTGCTCCGCTATGGAAGTATATAGCTAGTTTATAGCTTTCGCATACATACATTCCCTTCACACATAATCAGGAGGTTTGGGCTGCAAAGTTCAGACCTCCTTGTTTGTTTTCCTGGAGACATATAGATAAGTCTCACTTCATCCTTTGCAAACTTCCTCTATATAGAGCGTAAAGTTGCTCTTGCTTTATCATAATCTATAAACGAAACTTCCGTTTATAAAAACGCAAGTTTCGTTTATATAATCAAAGCCTTCATTTATAAAAACGCAACTTCCGTTTTAAGTCTGAAACGGGGCGGAAAGAACTTTGTGGTAAAGGGAAGGGAAGTTTGCGCCCTACGGGGAGTAACTTCTTTGTTAATACTATGAAGGTAGGGTAGTGGTAGCTCTCTCTTTTTGCCATAAGAGGTGAACTGTCAGTCATTTTGTCAGTCAATTTCTGCCAAACAATCATTCTTTTGCTTTGGCACGCTTTTCGCAATGTCTTTAACGGTTCGCCTGCAGAACAGGCGGGTGACAATTAATATTATAATGTATAACTAAAATATAATAAGTAACTATGAACATTAAACCATTAGCAGACAGAGTGCTTATCCTCCCTGCACCTGCAGAAGAAAAAACAATTGGTGGTATCATTATTCCTGATACAGCAAAAGAAAAACCTTTGAA
>ERZ839823.3017-NODE-3017-length-11671-cov-8.469094_pt1 | contig 11671 bp, 10 predicted proteins | sample MGYA00519862_ERZ839823 | MGnify/ENA primary metagenome ERZ839823 (study PRJEB31850, sample SAMEA3708853) | human gut metagenome | biome: human gut; feature: human-associated habitat; material: faeces | place: China | collected 2014 ...
TCCGGAAAATTTCTTCACCTGCCAAAAGCCATGCCACTCTGCTTGCTTTTTATTCCGGCCACCACTGGCGCATAATGCCCGCAAATGCGCTTGGCACCGCGTATTCCCCGTTCAGCTCCGCGCGGCTGGCCCAGACGCAGCCCTCCGGCGCCGGGCCTGCGGCTGTGCCGCAAAACCCGCTGATCTGCCAGATGCGATGGGTGAACACATGGCGGGTGCTTTGCAGCGGGGCCTGCCACTGCACACAAAGGCCAATGGTGCGCAACGCGGCGTCCAGTTCCGGTTGGGTCATGGCGGTACCCTCAAAGGCAAGGGGCTGCCACAGCCCGGCCAGCAGCCCTTTGGACGGGCGGCGCTGCAAAAGCACGCCCTGCGGCCCGGTGATCAACGCGGCCGTGACCGGCACCAGCGTTTTTTCCGGCTTAGCCGTTTTGATCGGCAGCTGTTCGGCCCGGCCTGCAGCGCGGCCCTTGCACTGAGCAGCCAGCGGGCAGACCTCGCACTTTGGCGCACCGTTGGGCAGGCAGACCAGCGCCCCCAGTTCCATCAACGCCTCGTTATAAGGGCCGGGGCATTCCTTGGGCATTTCTTCCAGCACACGGGCTGTGAACTCGCGCTTGGCGGCAGGTTTGGTAATATCGGCAGAGCTATTATCCAGCCGGGCAAATACCCGCAGCACGTTGCCGTCCACCGCCGGGGCTGGGATGCCAAATGCAATGGAGGCAATAGCCCCAGCCGTGTAATCCCCAATGCCGGGCAGAGCGCGCAGGGCGGCATAATCTGCGGGAAGCTGGCCGCCGTACTGCCGGCAGACGATTTGCGCCGCCTTTTGCATGTTGGCCACCCGGCTGTAATACCCCAGCCCCTGCCACAGCTTGCGCAGCTTGTCCGGGTCGCAGGCGGCAAGGGCGGCGGGGTCTGGCAGTTCGGCCACAAAACGCTCGTAATAGGGCAGCGCCGCCGAGACGCGGGTCTGCTGGAGCATGATCTCGCTGACCCAGATATGATATGCCGAAGGCTCCTGCCGGAAAGGCAGGAGCCTTCGATTCAGTTCAAACCATTGGATCAGCGGTTCGCTGACCGCCCCCATTAAAAACCGCCGCAGGTGCGCGGGAAGGCAATGACGTCACGGATGTTGGGGATGCCGGTGACATACATCAGCAGGCGCTCAAAGCCCAGGCCGTAACCGGCATGCTTTACGCTGCCAAAACGGCGCAGGTCCAGGTACCAGTCATAATCTTCGCGCTTCAGGCCCAGTTCATCCAGGCGGGCCAGCAGCACATCCAGGCGCTCCTCACGCTGGGAACCGCCGATCAGCTCGCCAATGCCGGGCACCAGCATATCGGCGGCGGCAACCGTCTTGCCATCCTCGTTCATGCGCATATAGAATGCCTTGATCTCTTTGGGGTAATCGGTAACAAACACAGGCTTTTTGAACACCTGCTCGGTCAGGTAGCGCTCGTGCTCGGTCTGCAGGTCAATGCCCCAGCTTACTTTATACTGGAAGTTGTCATCATTCTTTTTCAGCAGTTCGATGGCATCGGTGTAGCTCACGCGGGCAAAATCGCTGTTGGCAACCAGCTCCAGACGCTCGATCAGGCCCTTATCAAAGAACTGGTTGAAGAATGCCAGCTCGTCCGGGCAGTTATCCAGCAGGTAGCGGATGACATACTTGGTCATGGCCTCGGCGGTGTCCATGTAGGTATTCAGGTCAGCAAATGCCATTTCCGGCTCAATCATCCAGAACTCTGCGGCATGGCGGGTATCATAGCTCTTCTCTGCGCGGAAGGTGGGGCCAAAGGTGTAAACCTTGCCCAGGGCCATTGCCATGGCCTCGGCTTCCAGCTGGCCGGAAACCGTCAGGTTGACCGGGCGCTTGAAGAAGTCCTTGCTGTAATCCACCTTGCCGTCCTCGGTCTTGGGCACATCGTTCAGGTCCAGGGTAGTAACCTGGAACATCTCGCCTGCGCCTTCGCAGTCAGAACCGGTAAAGATGGGGGTGTGTACATAGGTAAAGCCGTTCTTGTGGAAGAACTCATGCAGGGCATAAGCGGCCTGGCCGCGCACACGGAACGCGGCGTTAAAGGTGTTGGTGCGGGGGCGCAGGTGGGTCAGGGTGCGCAGGTAATCCATGCCCATCTTGTTTTTCTGCAGCGGGTAATCGCTGCCGCAGGTGCCCAGCACCGTAACGGTATCGGCGTTGATCTCAAACGGCTGCTTCGCGTTGGGGGTCAGCACCAGGGTGCCGGTCACTTCAAAGCTGGTGTACAGGCCGGATTTTGCAACCTCGGCATAGTTTTCCAGCTTGTCCGCCTGGAAAACGATCTGCACGGGCTTATAGCAGCTGCCGTCTGCCAGAGAGATAAAACCGATCTTTTTAGAATCGCGCACGGTTTTTGCCCAGCCGCAGACAGTAACTTTGGTACCATCCGCCGGGGTAGCCTTATAGAGCGATGCAATTTCAACTCGTTCCATGTGTTCCCACTCCTAAAATGCAAATGTAGGGGGTGTATCTGAAAACAAAGAAAATGACGGCTATTTCGCAAGCACATGCCGGATTCAAGGCAAAAGGCCGCAGGAATCCTTTGTGGATTCCAAGGCTTTTTAACGCGGAATCCGGCTGCGATTGTAGAAATAGGCCAAATTTTCGACTTTTCAGCTACACCTAGATAAAATGTATTATAACGTGTGATGCTTAAAAAGTAAAGCGCTTGTTATTTGCGGCGCTTTTTGCTCTTTTTGCGCAGGGCCGGCACGGCCCAGATGGCCGCCAGCAGCACCACTCCTGCCGCACTGAGCGCTGCCCCCGCGGTAAGACCGGGCGTTTTGTAGGTAAACGCCACCGTATGGTTGCCGGGTTCCAGCGCCACGCCGAGGAAAGCCGTATCTGCCCGCAGCACTTGGGCCGGGGTACCGTCCACCGTCACGCTCCAACCAGTAGAATACGGCAGCTGCACCACCAGCACGCTGCTGCGGGTGGTGGTGATTTTTCCACCCAGGCTGTTGGTGCCAAGGGTCACATTTTGCAGGTTTTCGGCCCCAAGGTTCTCCGCACGGGCCACAACGGTATCCAGCTTCTGGCATTCCACCGCCAGGCGGTCAAACTGGTAATAGCCCGCAAAGGGCAGTACAATCGTGATCTGCTGCAAGGGTTCATCACTGGTGCCAAAGTTATACACAAAGTCATGCCGGCCACAGTAATACTGGCTGTTGGGGCGGTTATACTCAATGCGGCCCTCACCAATGTTGCTGAGCAGGCGCAGATAGACACTGTCCTTGCGCCAGAAATGCGCATACTGCTTTTGCAGGTTGCGGCGGTCATGGGCGCTCATGGCGCTCAGTTCTTCTTCGCTCATCGCATCCAGCGGGCTGGTGGCCGTGTACTGCATGCCCTGCACCACAAAGGCGGTCTCACAATCCGCCACCGGCTGGGCAATGGTCAGGGTAATGCGCCCGCCGTCCTGCGGGGCATAGTAGGTGGTTTCATCCAGCTGCTGCACGCCGTCCAGCTCCATTTCGGCTGCGGGGCTTACCGTATCGCCGGTCAATTCCGCTTCGGGCAGCAGGCCGGTTTCTTCCAGCACTACGCCGTCCAGCAGGGCATCCTGCTTTTGCAGCGGGGTCAGGGCGTCATAGGTTTCGCGGCTGATCTGGTTTTGCGCCGTATAGCCGATGGGCAGCGCCGCCGTATTGGGGTAAACCGCAACCGTGCTGCCGCCGATTTCCGCTGCCTGCACGGCCTGGCTGTCAAATAAGGCGGGCAGCGCCCCGGTGGAATCCGGTGCGCAGAGGGCGTATTTCACGCCGAACAACGTTTCCAGCGGGGTGCGGTTCTGCAGCCCGCGGTAATCATATTCCACCGGGGTGTTCTGCCCCAGTTCCCGGAACAGGCTGGAAAGGTAGCTGTTGTTCAGGCTGAAAAAGTACCCGGTACCATACACATCCAGCAGCATGGGGCTGTTGATCGGCTCGTTCACCAGCGAGTCATACCGCCAGTAGCTTTGGTCCTCCATCAGATGCAGGGTCACGGCGGGGTTGTCCTGCACGGTGGTGCTCCAGGCGTAACCGGCGGGGCGGTACTCGTTCACGGCATCGGCTTCCTCAATGCCATAGTAGCCGCCAAGGTTCATCACCACGCCAAGGCAGCAGCCCGCCAGTAAAACAGCCTGCACACCGCGGCGGCTGACACCATCTGCCGCCAGCACAAACACGGCCAGCAGCACCAGCAGCAGCGCGCCCAGCAGGGCGGTCTCTGTGCGGCCCTGCTTGACGCAGAACGCCACCACGCAGTAAACCGCCAGCAACGCAAACAGGTTGCGCTTTTCTTTCGGCTCAAACGCCGTTATGCCGGGGCAGACCCGCGCCAGGATAAAGGCTTCCAGCATGGTGAACGCCCACACCCAGCGGTTGGAAACGTAAGAAATCCCGTTCAACACACTGCCCGCCTGCGGCACCAGCAGCAGGGCCAGCAGACCCAGCCACGCGCACTTGAGCACGGTGTTCTGCCGCGGCTTGGCAAACAGCACCAGCACACCCAAAAACGCCGCCGAGGTCACCCCCGCATAGGTAGAGTAAGCATCATACCCCATGCCGGTGGTCATGTTGGCCAGCAGCTCAAAAAAGCGGTAGAACGGGTAAGGCGCGGTTTCCCGCGTTAAGCCAAAGCGAGCGCTGCCGAACAGCTCCTGCGCGGTGGGCAGCAGGGTGACGGCTGAAATTGCAATGCCCACCAGCGCAAACCCGATGAACTTTGCCAGCAGCGGCGGCAGAGTGCGCAGGTTTTTGGCCCCGTACCGCTTGCTATACACCGCAATGGCGTACAGCACCAGCAGCACCGCAGCCATATAAAAGAACAAAAAGTTGGAGAGTGCCGTCAGCGCAATGGCGGCAATGTACAAAACCGGGCTGCGGCCCTCAAACAGATCATCCGCTCCCAGCAGCATCAGGGGGAAGCAATACATCGGCACCAGGAACACCGGTTCGATCAGCCCTGCCTGGATGGGCCACGCACTGAACACATAGGCCAGCGCACCCAGCAGGGTGCCAAAGCGGCTGTTGCCATGGCGGCGGCTGAACGCCATAAAGGCCAGCCCCGCCAGGTAGAGCCGCAGCACGATCAGGCCCTCCAGCAGCTGCTCGGTCCACCGGCCGGGCACAAAGGCTGCCAGCAGGTCCAGCGGGTCACCCAGGCCGTAATAGCTCAGCGTGGTAATGATATCCGCACCGTAACCGATGGAAAAATCCCAGGTGGGCACCGCCGCGCCGGTCAGCACACAGCGCGCGGCCTGCCGCAGCCAGCGGCCATAATAGACCAGAAACGGGTAATGCTGCTTGAGGGTATCGCCATATTGGATAAAGCTCTGCCCGTTCAGCGCAAAAATAGCAGCCCAGATGCCCATCAACAGGGCAAACAGCGCCGTATAAGCCAGCACCAGCGCCCCGCGGCCCTGCCTGCGGCCCGGTGCGTGGATCAGGATGGTGTTCTGCATGGTATCCTCCTGCGGGGCGGGTGGTGTTCCACCCCGGTTTTTATGGCAGTCCCGCATCGTTCCGGATGCCGTCCGTCGGGAATCATGCGGTGCCGCCTTATCTTTGTCCAGTATATTCTATTTTGTTTTGCGTTGCAAGGGCGTTTTGCCGCGGTTACACGCTGCCGCCAAACAGGGCTGCCAGTGCCTTTGCCGCGTACTGCCCGGCCCGTACTGCCTGCTGCACCGTGTTGGCGTGGCCGCCTATTTCGATCAGCAGCGCACCGGGGCTGACATCCTGATTATAGAACCGGTACCCGCACAGGACCGGCCGGGTCAGGCCGGGGTACAGCATTTCCATGCGTTCCTCCCACTTGGCGGCAAAGCAGAGGTTCAGCCGCCAGTTGGGCAGCTGGACGGTGCCGCCGTTATTGCACCCGGCAATGATCATGACCTGTGCAGTCGGCTGGCCGTCCAGCGTTGTCAGGGGGCGCACACGGGCATCGCCGCTTTCCATCGCGTCGCGGTGTACATCCAGCACCACTTTGATGCTGGGGTATTCTTCCAGGTAGCGCCGCGCTGTCTGGGCGCTGCGGGCGTAACTTTCGGTGTAGCTGGGGGAATCATGCAGGGTGGTATCGTGCAGGGTGGTGATCCCGGCATCGTTTAGCACTTTGGTCATTGCCTCCCCCACCGCGCACATGTTCAGGGTGGTATCTTTGGTGCGGGCGGTAAAGTCGGGGTCATACACCGGGGTGTCCCAGGTCTGGTAGGTTTCCGTTGCGTGGGTGTGCAGGATCAGCACCTGCGGGTCCGGGCTGCCGGGGGTAACGGTAAAGGACAGCGCTCCCTGCGCCGCGGAGGCAATGGTTGAATCTGGTTCATCCGTTGCATTTTTGATACTGCCCGCCGCAAGGGCAATATATCCCTGCCCGCTGCCCTGACCGAAAGTCCGGTCAAGGATGGGCGCTGTCGTCTGCACCCCCGGCGGTATGGTAATGGTTGGGGCCGGGGTGGCTTCCGGTTCCGCCGTGGGCTGCGGTGTGGGGCTGGGGGTTGGCTGGACGGATGGTTCCGGGGTGGGCTGCGGCGGTGATTCCGATGATTCTGCCAGGGCGGCAGCTGGCTGGGCCTGCGGAGGTTCCACCCCTGCCTGCTGCCAGAGCGTGAACGCCGCGCCGGGCGAACAAAACAGCAGGGCCAGAACCCTGCCGCCGGGCACCACACGCAACGCCAGGGCGCTGCCCGCTAACGCCGCGGTGCACAGCAGCGCACCCAGCACACGGCCCGCATTGCGCATGGCAAACACCCCCTTGCGGAATAGATATGCCCCCACCGCCGGGCAATATGCCCCCAGCCATGCCTGCCCGCCCCGCAAACATTGCAATATTAGCGCCAAACACGAAAAAAATTTATAAAAACACTTGCAACCGGCCAAAATATATGCTAGTATAATTTGTACTGTTATGGGTAAACCAAGGAGGTGGAACGAATGCCTAATATTAAATCTCAGAAAGACCGCGTTGCTCAGTCCAAGAAAGAGGCTGCACACAACAAGGCCATCAAGTCCAACCTGAAAACAGTTGTCAAGAAGGCAGACGCTGCCATCGACAGCAATGCCGAGAACAAGGACGCCGCCATCAAGGCCGCTGTTTCTGCTCTGGACGCTGCCAAGAACAAGGGTGTCATTCACAAGAACACTGCCGCCCGCAAGATCAGCCGCATGGCTAAGCGCAACAACAAGGCCGCTGCTGCAGAATAAGATTGCATGAACAATGCCCGCCGGTTTTTATCGGCGGGCATTTTCATTTGTATACTGGTTCTTGGCACATATTCGCCGGTTTAATTCTGGTCCTTGCTTTTGCCCACCAGCGCGGCCAGCAGGGCAAACACCAAACTGGCGGTAATTCCACCTGCCGCTGCGCCAATGCCGCCGGTGAACACACCGGGCAGCCCAATTTCATCCACGGCCTTCACCACACCCTGGGCCAACAGATGCCCGAACCCCAGCAGCGGTACACTGGCCCCGGCCCCGGCCAGCTTTACCATCGGGTCATACAGGCCAACGGCGCTCAGGATAACACCGGCCACCACATAACCGGTCAGGATGCGGGCGGGGCTCAGCTTGGTGTAATCAATCAGCAGCTGCCCCACCACGCAGATGGCGCCGCCCACCATAAATGCCCACAGATAATTCATGTGTTTCCCTCCTCTTCCGGGCAGCCAAGCTCCACGCAATGCGCAATGCCGGGGATGCTTTCCCCCTGCAAAAAGGTTGTCTGGCTCATCAGCGCCCCGGTGGAAAGAAAGAGCACCCGCCGCCAGCGCCGTTCCACCAGCCCCGGCAGAACATGCGCTGCCAGCACTGCAGCACTGCACCCGGCCCCGCTGCCGCCCGCCTGCACGTTCTGGGCGGCAACATCATACAACAGGCATCCGCAGTCCTGGTGGTTTTCCACCGGACAATCAGCTTTGTGCATCAGCTCATGCAGCAGGGTGCTGCCAACTTCACCCAGATCACCGGTAAAAATGGCGTCAAAGTCCTGCTGGGTGGTGCCGGTGTCCGCAAAGTAGTGCAGCAGCGTTTGGGCCGCCGCGGGGGCCATCGCGGCCCCCATGTTGTTGATATCCTTGACCCCTGCATCACACACCCGCCCAATGGTAGCTGAAAGTACCGGCACGCCCGCGGCCCCACTGCCCCGCACCAGGCAGGCCCCGGCAGCGGTAGCAGTCCACTGGGCGGTCGGGGTGCGTTTGCCGCCATATTCCAGCGGTGTGCGGAACTGCCGCTCCGCCGCGCAAAAGTGGCTGCTGCTCATGGCGAGTATTTCATGCGCATAGCCAGCTGCCGCGCAGAAGGCCGCCAGGCACAGCGCTTCCGCCATGGTGGAGCAGGCACCATACAGCCCGGCAAAGGGCACCCCCAGCTGGCGCATGGTGTAATTACTGGCGGTGCACTGGGCCTGCAGGTCCCCCGCGAAGGCAAGCTCCACCTGCTGTTTGGCAATGCCCGCTTTGCGCAGGCAATGGCGGGCGCAGCGCTGCTGCAGCATACTTTCGGCCTGCTCCCAGCCGGTGCAGCCCTCGGCATCAAAGCCCGCATCCTGCACCAGCTCATCAAAACCCTGTGCCAGCGGGCCTTCGCTCTCTTTTTTGCCGCCCACGGCGGCCCAGGCCGCCAGCACCGGCGGGTGCGGGAATATTACGGTATCGCCCCTTCGTATTGGCATAACAGGCAATCCCCTTTCCGGTTTGTTTGGGCTTAGTGTGCCGCAGCGGGGCAAAAAATATGCGCAGGGCAGCCAAAGCAGCGCCCTGCGCGATGATTTTGGGGTCAAAACTTATTCATCGCCCAATACACCAGCCCCCACACCCAGGAAGCCAGTGTGCCGAACGCCAGCACCGGGCCCGCAATGGTAAAAATTTTAGCGCCAACGCCCGTTATCCAGCCTTCGGCCTTGAACTCCACCGCCGGGCTGACCACTGAGTTGGCAAACCCGGTAATAGGTACCAGCGTCCCGGCCCCAGCCTTGGCGGCCAGCTTTTGGTACCAGCCCGGTACCGTGGTGATGGCGGAAAGCATCACCAGTGTGATGCTGGTCAATGTTCCGGCAAGGTCTTTATCGTACCAGCTCAGGTAGAACTGGCGCAGAGCTTCGCCCAACAGGCAGATGGCCCCGCCCACGAAAAAGGCCCACAGGCAGTCCTTGACGACCGGGCTGGGCGGGTTGGCCCGCTTGACCATGGCGTCATAATTTTTTGGGGGCAGCTGCATACGGCACACTTCCTTTTATTTCAGTCTGCCGTTAGCTTTCCCGCCTGCCGTGCCGGTTATGCGCCAAAAAAGTTCACGTTGCCGCGGTAATAGGGTTCCGGCACCATGGTGCGGTACAATTCCTGCAAATCGCGGTGGATTTCTTCATCTTTGGCAAGCCCGCCCGCGGGCAGGCTGTAGATCTGGTACCGCACGCCAAACAGGCGGCTTTCCATAGCAGCGGCGTGGGCACCGGCCCGCAGGTAGAAGCCAATGCGCCGCCTTGCCACTGCCGGTTCTGGCGCTTCGGCGGGGTGTTCGCATTCAATAATCAGGCTCTGCTTGCGCGGGGCGTAATAGGCGGCAAGCTCTTTCAGCACCGCCGTGCCCACACCGCTGCCGCGGTACTGCGGTAAAACAGCAAAATAATCCAGCAGCACATTGCGGCACTGGGGCAGAACCGCCTGCCAGGCATATGCCATCAGGGCACCGGCCTCGTCATAAAACGCCAGCGGCTCATACAGGCCGCGCGTCATCATGCCCTGCACCGAAGCAAAGGGTTTCAGCTCCGATTCCGGGAAATCCCGCACCATCTGGCTGCGGTAAATGCTTTGTGCCTGCTCCACGTTCAGCAGCACGATCTTCATGGCAAACGCCCCTTTCCATTTGTGACAAAATTTAGTATAATAGAAAAAGACCCAACAACGCAAGCAGGAGGATTTTTCCTATGGAATGGACCGATATCCAAATTACCGTACCGCAGCAGTATGCCGAAACCGCCGAAGCGATTGCTACCATGGTATCCAACGGCGGCATTTATATTGAGGACTACCGCGACCTGGAACAGCAGGCATGGGAGATCGCCCATGTGGACCTGATCGAGCAGGACCTGCTGGATCAACCGCGCGATATTGTAAAGGTGCACATGTACCTGGCCCCGGACGAAAACCCGGCCGAGATCCTACCCCTGTTCAAAGAGCGGCTGGAAGCCAGCGGCGTGGAGTACAAGCTGGAAACCAGCGGCATTGAACAGGAAGACTGGCAGAACGCCTGGAAGAAATATTACCACGCCATGGACATTGGCCAGCGCCTAGCCATTGTACCCGGCTGGGAAACCTATGATACTGACCGAATTGTGATCACGATGGACCCCGGCATGGCCTTTGGCACCGGCACCCACGAAACCACCAGCCTGTGCCTGGAAACGCTGGACAACATGGTAAAGGGCGGCGAGCGTGTGCTGGATATCGGCACCGGCTCCGGCATTCTGGCCATTGCTGCGTTGAAGCTGGGCGCTGCCGAAGCCGAGGGCGTGGATATTGACCCCATGTGCGTGCGCACCGCCGGCGAGAATGCCGAGCGAAACGGCGTGGCCGAGCACTTTACCGTGCTGGTGGGCGATCTTTCTGACAAAGCCAGCGGCAAATACAACATCATCACCGCAAACATTGTGGCGGCGGCTATCTTGTCCCTTGCGCCGCATGTGCCGGTATTGATGGCGCCGGGTGCACGGTTTATTGCTTCCGGCATTATCGATACCCGCAAGGACGAAGTGCTGGCCGGGCTGCGTGCCGCCGGGCTGGAGCCGGTTGAGATCAAAGAAAAGCGCGGCTGGGTTTGCGTGATCTGCAAAAACGCCGCGGAGGTATAAACGCTATGCCGCACCGCTATTTTACCGCCGAAGTTGGCAATGGCCGCGCCGCCCTGAACGGCACCGACGCCCACCACCTGGCTGACGTTATGCGCGCCAAAATTGGTGAGAACGTGATTTTGTGTGACGCCCACGCTGTGGAGTATGTGGGCACCATTACCTCCATCCAGCCAGGCCGGGTGGAGTTTACCGTGACCGAGGGCTACCCCAGCGCCGCAGAGCCCAGTGTTGAAGTAACACTGTTTGCCGGGTACCCCAAGCTGGGCAAGCTGGAAGATACCATCCGCCACAGCGTGGAGCTGGGCGTGACCAATGTTGTGCCTTTTTTCAGCCGCTACTGTGTAGCTGCCCCCAAAAAAGAGGAAGCAAAAAACGAGCGCTACTGCCGCGTGGCTGTGGAAGCCGCCAAGCAGTGCGGCCGCGGCATTCTGCCCACGGTGGAGCTACCCCTACCGGATTTTAACGCCGTGTGCGACCGCTTCAAGGACTATGACCTCGTGCTCTTCTTTTACGAGTGCGGCGGTGTTTCGCTGCGGGAAGTTTTCAACAAAGAACCGGGAAACCGTGCAAAACGGATCGCCGTGGTGACCGGCAGCGAGGGCGGTTTTGCCGCCGAGGAAGCTGCCCGCGCTGCCGAATGCGGCGCCGTTACCGTTGGCCTCGGCCCCCGCATTCTCCGCTGTGAAACCGCTCCCCTCGCCGTCCTCTCCGCCGTCATGACATTGACGGGGAATCTGGAATAATAGTTAGAAGTTAGGAATTAGGAGTTTTTGGGTACCATACGCCGCGAAGTGATTT